>Ga0272442_10001019_pt1 | contig 43442 bp, 37 predicted proteins | sample SSMForm2O_FD_200262 | JGI IMG/M metagenome (GOLD analysis project Ga0272442, IMG submission 200262) | Marine sediment archaeal communities from Little Sippewissett salt marsh, Falmouth, MA, United States - SSM-Form-2O | ecosystem: Environmental > Aquatic > Marine > Wetlands > Sediment ...
CCTGGGCGTGAACGCCCGGGCCGCAGTGGGGATGGACTGGTTTGAACACTTCATTCCCGATAAGCTGAGAGATCAGGTCAGAGATGTATTTCATGCTTTAATGGAAGGTGAACGGCAATTCCCTGAATACCAGGAAAACCTGATCCTTACCCGCAAGTCCGGAGAGCGCCTCATTGCCTGGCACAACACGGTTATCCGGGATGACGACGGCAACATAAAGGGAACCCTTTCCGCAGGCGAAGATCTGACGGAACAGCGGGAAGCCGATGATGCCCTGAAGGAAAGCCAGCAATTATATCAGAAATTCATCAACGCCAACCGTGACCTGGTATTCGTCAAAGACGAGGAACTCCGTTACGTTGTGGCCAATGATGCAATCGTTGCCTTTTTCGGTCGTTCCCGGCAGAAACTCCTAAATTGCACGGATTTCGATCTCATGGACCCGACCGCGGCCGAGATCTGCCGGAAATCCGATCTGCGAGCCCTGGAAGAGAGAAAAGTCATCTTGTCGGAAGAAAACATATATCAACGGATCTACGAAGCCACAAAGTTTCCCCTTACCCTGAAGGGGGGTCATATCGGCGTCGGCGGTATTCTTCGGGACATCACCGAACGCCGCCAGGCCGAGGAAGAGCGGGAACGGATGCAGCAGCAGATGATTCAGGCACAGAAAATGGAGTCTATCGGCCGCCTGGCCGGAGGTGTCGCCCACGATTTCAACAACATCCTGAGTGTTATCCTGGGCCATGCCGAGATGGCCATGGACCGGATCGACCCGGCCAATCCATTGCATACCGATCTGGCGGAGATCCGCAGGGCCGCCCGCAGCTCCGCTGATCTGACCCGCCAATTGCTGGCATTCGCCCGTCGACAGACCATTCTCCCCCGGGTTCTGGACCTGAACGAAACCGTGGCTGGCATGCATAAGATGCTGGAACGCCTGATCGGAGAAAACATCGAATTCGCGTGGAAACCCGGAAACGACATCTGGCCGGTTCACATCGATCCCGCCCAGGTCGATCAGATCCTTGCCAATCTGTGCGTCAACGCCCGGGACGCCATACCCGACAGTGGACGCATATCCATATCCACTGAAAATATAACCATCGCCGACGAGAGTCTGAACCGCCACGCCGGTTTTCACCCGGGGCAGTACGTACGATTGACGATCAGCGACGACGGCTGCGGCATGGACCGGGAAACCCTGGCCAAGGCATTCGAGCCCTTTTTCACAACCAAGGTCTTAGGCGTCGGCACCGGCCTGGGTCTCTCAACGGTTTACGGTATCGTCAAACAGAATGGGGGCTTTATCCACGCCTACAGTGAACCCGGTCATGGCACGACTTTCCGGATCTACCTCCCCAGTCATTCAGGCGATTCCGTCACCACCCGACCGGATTCGAATTCCGTAACAGTCCGGGGGGGAGGGGAAACCATCCTGCTCGTGGAAGACGAACCCGCCATCCTCAAACTGGGCAAGCGCATGCTCCAGCGGCTGGGCTATCAGGTCCTGACCGCGGGTACTCCCGCAGAAGCCCAGCGCGTTTCCGATGAATTTTCGGGAGAGATCCACCTTCTCGTCAGTGATGTGATCATGCCCGGAATGAACGGCTCGGAACTTGCGGCAATCCTGACGGGAAAGCGTCCACTGATGAAAACCCTCTTCATGTCCGGCTATACGGCTGATGTCATCGCCAATCAGAACGTGTTGCATGGAGAGGTCAGTTTCATGCAGAAACCGTTTACCATCCGGGACCTGGCGCTTCAGGTCCGCGACGCTCTGGAGAGGTGAATCCGCCTCCCCGACGGAACATTGGACCAAGATGCCGGGAATCACAAAAAAATAAATATTTGTCAAGCATTGAAAATGTATACCGGTTTACTTATAATTCTCGGGATTACCTATTGAGAGAGGAGGTTGCATGAAACGCATTCTCAAACAGACAATCATGGTAGCCGCGGTACTGATGCTAGGTACCGGGCTGGCGGCCAACGGACTCAACCTGAACAGCGTGGGGTCCAAATCCATCGGCATGGGCGGGGCCTTCGTGGGACTTGCCGATGATTACAGCGCCATGTTCTGGAATCCCGCCGGCATTATCCAGCAGCAAGGACCGGTTCTTTCGGTTTACGGCAGCGGTATCGTACCGACCGTGACCTATGAATTCCCCCTGCTGGGCATTGACACCCAAACCGAAAGCAAAACCTACCTGAGCGGAGCCCTCGGCTTCATCAAGCCCCTGTCGGACAAGGTTTCCGTGGGTGTTTTGATCTACGCGCCCTCCGGTTCCGGCGCCACCTGGCCCGGAGCTGACCTGGCTTTGCTCGGCGAAGGCGTCTTCGAATGGGAAAGCATGGTTGGTATTCTGGCCGTTTCGCCGTCCATCGCGGTCCGACTGACGGACAAATTCACCCTGGGTGCCGCGGTAAACGTGTACTACGGGTTCCTCAAGGTCAAAAGGCCCGGACTCGGCCAATACGAAGAAGACCTCGACGGGCTGGCGGTGGGAGGAACCATCAGCGCCCTGTATCAACCTTCAGACAAACTCAGCTTCGGCCTGACCTTTAAAACCCCCATCAACGTCAAGCTGGAAGGTGACGCCAGCATGCAGGGCGCACCGCTTCTCGGCCTGTCCGGTGAAGCCATGGCGGAGAGATCCGCCGACTGGCCCATGTGGATCGCTTTCGGCATGGCCGTCAAGCCTGCCAAATGCCTGACCATCACGGCGGATATTCAATTCACCGACTGGCAGTCCCTGACGGACATTCCCATCACCTACCTGGATCCCGCCTGGCAGCTCTATTTCGCCGAAAGCGGAAAGTTTGAACTGCGCTGGGAAAGCAAGATCCAATGGCGCATCGGCATGGAGTACAAATTGAACGACACCTGGGCTCTGCGGGCCGGCTACTACTACGACCCCTCCCCGGGCCCCCTGGAAACCGCCAACATCCTGCTGCCCGAGTTCACCTACAACTGGGCCACTCTCGGCGTGGGCTACCACACCGACAAGATCTCTCTGGACGTTGCCATAGAGATCGGATTCGGCCAGGACCGGGATGTACCCCTGACAATGGTGGAAGCCATGCCGGGAACCCATGGAATTTTCATGTGGGTCCCCAACATTGCATTTTCCTATCGTTTCTAATTTCCCCGACAATATCCCGGGGGAGGCGGTACGCCGCCTCCCCCGTTCCATATTGGAATTTCCCTTGATCTTGAAAAATCCCTTCTGATTGCGTAGCATTCAAGCAGGAGGATAAAATGGAAGATCGATTCAATATTCCCGCCGATGTACCAAACGACCAGATTAACGAGTATATCAACAATTACGATGACATCACCCTTGGCTCCGATCGTCTGATGCTCTTTGCCGGCGACCAGAAGATCGAACACCTGAACAAGGATTTTCATGGAGATGGGATCTCCGAAGACGACGGTGATCCCGAACACCTGTTTCGCATCGCCGATACGGCGGAAGTCGGAGTTTTCGCAACGCAGATGGGCCTCATCGCCGCCTATGGCGGAGATTACCCCGAAGTCCCCTACCTGGTCAAGTTGAACTCAAAGACAAACCTCGTAAAAACCGCCCAGCGGGATCCCGTGTCTTTGCAGATGGTGGACGTGGAACAGGTCGTCGCCTTCAAGCGCCGTTCCGGGCTGAATATTCTGGGTGTCGGGTACACCATCTACCTGGGCAGCGAGTTTGAACACCAGATGATCCGTGAAGCCGCCCAGGCGGTGTTCAAAGCCCATCAACACGGGTTGATCACGGTTTTATGGATCTATCCCCGGGGCCAGGCGGTCAAGGATGAGAAGCACCCCGACGTCATTGCCGGTGCTACGGGTGTGGCTGCTACGTTGGGCGCGGACTTCGTCAAGGTGAATTATCCCAAGCTGGAAGGAAAGGAATCCCGGGACATTTTCAAGCAGGCCACCCGGGCGGCGGGCAGGACCAAAGTGTTGTGCGCCGGCGGATCCAGCATCGCGCCCAAGGCGTTCCTGCAGATGCTTCACGACCAGATCTTCATATCCGGTGCCGCGGGCAATGCCACGGGCCGCAACATTCACCAGAAACCCCTGGATGAAGCCGTTCGCATGGCCAACGCCGTTACCGCGATCACGGTATACGGCAAATCGGTGGAGGAAGCTTTCGCCATATATACCGGGAAATAACCTCAACAATATCGTTGTTCCGATGCGGCGGAAGGCGACATTCGCCTTCCGCCGCCGTGATTGACACCGGGACGTCTTTCTGTTAAGATATTTTTTAATCCCTTCTCATTTCCCTGGAGGAAATTATCATGGTCAAAGGAACCTATCTTTTTACTTCAGAATCTGTTACCGAAGGGCACCCCGACAAGATCTGCGACCAGATCTCCGATGCCATTCTGGATGAATGTCTCCGGCAGGACCCCAAATCCCGGGTGGCGGTTGAGTGCCTAACCAAAACCGGGATGGTGATGGTTGCCGGTGAGTTGACCACCGGTGGATACATTCACATTCCACAAATTGTAAGAAAAACCCTGAAAAATATCGGATACACCCGCTCTTCTTATGGAATTGATGCGGAAACCTGTGCCGTACTGGTACACCTGGAAGAGCAATCCCCCGACATCTCCCAGGGTGTAACGGCAACTGGTGATCGGGAGCAGGGAGCCGGCGATCAAGGCATGATGTTTGGTTTCGCCTGTCGTGAAAACGAAGAATACATGCCTCTTGCGATCCATCTCTCCCACAAACTTACCCATCGGCTGGCTGAAATCCGCAAATCGGGTGAGTTGGGTTACCTTGGTCCCGATGGCAAATCCCAGGTTACCGTTGAATACAAGGACGGGAAACCCACTCGGGTTACCGCGGTGGTTATCTCCAACCAGCATGACGAGGGTGTCGCCCACGAGCAAATCGAAAAGGATATCATAGAAAAAGTGATTCGACCGATCTGCGGGGATTGGATCAACGGAGATACCCGTTTCTACGTAAATCCCACCGGCAAGTTCGTGCGCGGCGGACCTTTCGCCGACGCCGGGGTTACCGGACGCAAGATTATCGTGGATACCTACGGTGGAATGGGCCGTCACGGTGGCGGGGCCTTCTCGGGAAAGGATCCTTCCAAGGTCGATCGCTCGGCTGCATACGTCGCCCGCTACATCGCCAAGAACCTGGTTGCCGCTGGAGTGGCGGATAAGTGCGAAGTCCAACTGGCATACGCCATCGGCGTTGCCGAACCGGTATCCGTAAACGTCAACTTCTTTGGTACCGGCAGGATATCCGAGGAACAGGCGGTGAAAATCGTGCGCCAGGCTTTCCCCCTGAAGCCCGCGGATATCTTGAGCGAATTGGATCTTCGCCGTCCAATTTACCTGAATACCGCTTCTTACGGTCACTTCGGTCGAGACACTTTCCCCTGGGAAAAACTCGACAAACTCGAAGAAGTCCGCAAGCTTGCCGGAATCTGATTCGTCGACTCGTTCTGACAAGCCGGCCCGAGCCGCCCGGATGGGATTTACTCCGTCTGTGTAATATGATACAAACATATTCATGAACAAGGGGAAAATCCTTATCGCTGACGACGAGGAGGATATCCGAGAGCTTCTCAGCGATTTCATGAGTGGAGAGGGCTATGAATGCCTGATCGCCGCCGACGCCTTTGAGGCCCTGCAAAAATTTCGTTCTACTCCGGACATTGACCTGATCATGTCGGATATCCGTATGCCCGGCCGCACCGGGATCGAACTGCTGGATGATGTCAAGCAATTGGATGAAGACGTCATGATGGTCATGATCACCGCGGTGAAAGATGTGGAATCAGCCATTGCCGCCATGTCCAAAGGCGCTTATGATTATGTCTCCAAACCTTTTAAGTTAAACGAAGTCGCGGCCATTGCCGGCAAGGCCATAGAGAAACGCCAGTTGGTTCTGGAAAACCGCGAATATCAGAAAGAACTTGAACGAAAAGTAGAAGCCCGCACCATTGAATTGCGACATGCCCTCAAGGAACTGGACAAAACCTACAAGTTTACCCTGAGCGCCCTGGTAACGGCACTCGATACCCGGGATACGGAAACCCAGGGCCACTCGTTCCGGGTAATGCGCTATACCATGGAGTTGGCCCGGCGTCTGGGATTAGAGGATCCGGGATTCAGTAAAGCCCTTGAATATGCCGCCCTTATGCATGATATCGGGAAAATCGGTATTCCCGACGCCATCCTGCGCAAACCCGGCCGTCTCTCTCCACTGGAATGGGAGATCATGAAAACCCACCCGGTACTCGGCTATGAAATTCTGCATAAAATCAAATTCCTGGAAGAATCCGCGCAAATCGTGCTGCATCATCACGAACACTTTGACGGCAGTGGCTATCCCGACGGCCTGAAAGGCGAAAAGATTCCCCTGGGGTCACGGATATTCGCTGTAGCCGACGCGTTTGACGCCATGACCACCAAACGCCCCTATAGTGACGCCATGACGTTTCAGGCGGCATTGGACGACCTCCTGGCCAACAAGGGTATCCTGTTCGACCCGGATGTGGTGGAAGCATTCGTCAACGCCGGCCTGGAGTTCTGGAAAAAGGAACGCGAAGTCTTTGATCGCAGGATCAAGACCGACCCGGATTTTTACCTGCGTTGATATCGTCCCACTCCATACAGACGGCATCCTCAACAGGATTTCGATAGTATTTCGGACGAGCCCCGGTTTCCATGAAGCCCCGGCCTTTGTATAGACGCCGGGCGGTGTAGTTTGACCGCCGTACTTCAAGAAAAACCCGCCGTACGCCTTCCCCGGACAAACTCTCCAGTGTTTCCGCAAGCATTTTCTCCGCGATCCCCCGGTTCCGATGTCTGGCGGCAACCGTCATGCGCAACATTTCCGCTTCCGGCGGCGTGGACCAGAATAGTATAAACCCCAAGATCTCTTTCGCCTTCTCCGCCACATAGAGACGGGCAACCGGATTCCCGCATTCATCCTGGTAAAAATCGGCATTCCATCCATCCGGGAATGCGGAATTGTCGATGTCTGCCAAGGCGGCGGCATCCCCGGCGACGGCGGGACGGATGCGCATTACTTTCCGCCGGCTTCCGCGTCGGGAGGACGCAGATAAAGAGGGCGAATATCCTCCAGACGCTCTACATATTCGCCCCGGGCGTAACGGACCGCCGCGATGCGACAGATTTCCGAAGCCAGGAATGAGGATCGCCCCCGGGAGCGAAACCCCGGGAACATCTTGCCCAATTCCCCCCGGTAAGCCGCCACGCCGTTCCCGGTAAAACGGAGATTTTCATAGCCCGCGAGTATGCCGGGAATATCGCGTATCTCCGCCAGCCTTGGGGGCAGAATTTCCTTTAACCGGCTCTCTTTGTTGAACCGGTATACGCCCATATATACTTCCCGGCGGCGGGCATCGATCAAGGGTACCAGCAAACTTTTTGACTGGCGCAGTTTCCAGACCAGGGCTTCCAGCGTCACCACCGGAACTACCGGTTTGGGAGAGGGCAACAAAATTCCCTTTAACGTCGTAAGGCCGACACGCAGGCCGGTGAACAATCCCGGGCCGATTCCAACACCGAACAGGTCGATATCGGAGGCGTCGACACCGACGCTGTCCATCACGAAAGACAGAGCGGGGATTAGGCTGGCCGACAGTTCATCCCGGGTTACGAAATTGTATTCGATCAAAATTCGGTCATCTCGGGACAAAGACAATGATACGTGGCGGGAAGTGGTATCAAGGCCCAGAATCAGGCTCATAAACGTTTTTCCATGGTAATCACCGAGCCCTTACCCGTTGACTCGAAGGTAACTGAATCCATGTAACTCCGCATGATAATCATTCCCCTGCCGCTGGGACTGAGAATATCCTGATTCTCAGCCTCCCGGGTAATGCGGTCGAAGTCGATGTCCTCGTTGTTTTCATCCCGGATCTGGATACGCAGAAATTCCTTGTTCCAGGAAAAAATGACCTTGACGCGTTTGTTTGGATCCGAGTGGTTGCCGTGAATGATGGCATTGTTGATGACTTCCCGCAAGGCCAGTTCAATCTGGAAAAACCTCTCATCATCGATTTGCAGCAGGTTGCCCAGATACTGCATGACCAGTACCGAGAATTCAGTGAATTTCAGCTCGCTGGAGAAGTCAAGAGTGACCGTGTTATGGGATTGTGACATGACACGTAATTATACCAGAATGGTCATGGGAATGCCAAAGCCCGGCGTTGGGACGCCTCCCCGGGCTATGTTATAATCCGGACATGTCCGATCGCTCCCTGACTCCCATGTTGCGTCAATACCTTGCGATCAAAAAGGAATACCCCGACGCGATTCTTTTCTTCCGCATGGGGGATTTTTACGAAATGTTTTTCGAGGACGCCCGGAAAGCCGCGCCCTTATTGGAAGTCGTGCTGACCACCCGGGACAAAAGCAAAACCAATCCCATTCCCATGTGCGGAGTACCCTACCATGCGCTGGACGGCTACGCTCGCAAACTTCTGAACCGGGGCATCAAGGTTGCCGTCTGTGAACAGGTGGAAGATCCCGCTATCGCCAAAGGGATTGTACGCCGGGAAGTAACCCGGGTCCTCACTCCCGGAACCGCCTTGGAAATGGATCTGGGAGACGATACCGGTCGCGTAGTGGCGTCCTTTTCCCTGACCGCCGATCATCTGGCCCTGGCCACGGTGGATCTGGCCGCCGGGGACTTTGAGGTTCGCAGCATGAACGCCGGCGATCTGCAGTCGCTGGCGGACGAACTCTATCGCAAAACCCCAAGCGAAGCTGTAATCCCTGAAAATCACCAGGCCCAGTGGCAATCCCTCGGCAGGCTGGTACCGGAACTGGCTCAGATACCGATCACAACCATGGCGGCACATGAATTCAATCCGGTGGAAAACGCCGCCCGGCTGACCCATCAATTAGAGATTGAAAGTATCGAAGGGCTGGGTTTGTCCGGCTACGATGCCGCGGTATGTGCCGGCGGTGTATTGCTGAAATACCTGAAAAGCGTTCGCAAAACCGCCCTGAAAAACATTACCTCCCTGCGATTCATCCCCTCTGCTTCCCATATGATCCTGGACGCCGTCGCCTACCGGAATCTGGAAATCCTGAATAACCTACGAACCCAGACAGCAAAGGGCAGTCTCTTATGGGCTGTGGACATGACGGTTACCCCCATGGGGAAACGCTTGCTACGCAACTGGATATCCTATCCCCTGCTTGATGCCGATGAAATCGACAGGCGCCTGGATGGCGTGGACGCCGGTGCCGCCGACCTGATCACCCGAACGGAGATCCGACGGGTCCTCAAGGATGCCGGCGACCTGGCCCGCCTGAATTCCCGGGTCTCATTGAACGTTGCCCAACCGCGTCACCTGCTCAAACTGGCCGATGTCCTGAGACGCATTCCGGAAATCCGGGAACTCATGGCCTCCCTGACGGCCCCGATCCTGGAAGAAATCCGCCGAGACCTGAATCCTCTGGAAGAAGTAGTCGAGCTGATCGATCATTCCATAGACGATGACCCCGCGCCAAATCTGAACGATGGCCGGGTGATCCGCAGAGGATACAATTCCGAACTGGACGAATTGCGAGGGATCAGTCGTAACGCCCGTCAACTGATCGCCGCGATGGAAAGAGATGAGCGCGCAAAAACCGGGATTCCATCACTGAAGATCAAGTTCAACCGGGTATTCGGTTATTTTATCGAAGTCACCAAGACGCATTTGGCCATGGTGCCGGACACCTACACTCGGAAACAGACTCTTGTCAACGCTGAGCGTTTTATCCACGCGGAACTCAAGGAATTGGAAGACCGCATTCTGCGTGCCGAAGAAAAAAGCGTTCAACTGGAAAAGGATTTATACGCCGGAGTCATTTCCCGAATCCAGGAATTTTCGGCGGTACTGGCATGCAATTCCGACCTCCTTGCCAGACTTGACGTCCTTACAGCGGCGGGAGAACTGGCCCGAAGACGGAACTACGTGCGCCCAAAGATCGGCGAGCATCACCGCATTTCCATTCGGGGCGGACGCCACCCGGTAGTGGAAGCAAGCCCGGAATTGAGCTTTATTCCCAATGACACGACAATCAACGGCAACGGGGATCAGATCCTGATCATAACCGGCCCGAACATGGGCGGCAAATCCACCTTCCTGCGCCAGAACGCCCTGATTGTAATCATGGCGCAGGCGGGTCTCTTCGTGCCCGCGGAAAGCGCGGAGATCGGTTTGTGCGACCGGATTTTCACCCGTATCGGCGCATCAGACTCATTGATGGAAGGAAAATCCACATTTCTCGTCGAAATGATCGAGACGGCGATAATCCTGAACAATATATCCCCCCGGTCCCTGATCCTTCTGGATGAAATCGGTCGGGGAACATCCACCTATGACGGCCTTTCCATCGCCTGGGCGGTCATCGAGGCCCTCCACGAGGGTACCCCCCGGCCCAGGACTCTCTTCGCCACTCACTATCATGAGTTAACCGAACTGGCTCACATTTTCGAGGGCGTCAGCAACTACCACATCTCGGTCCGGGAATGGGAGGATCAAGTCGTGTTTCTGCACAAAGTCGTTCCGGGGGCAACGGACCAGAGTTTCGGCATTCACGTGGCCCGAATCGCCGGTATCCCCCCCGGGGTGATTGAACGGGCCAAGGAAGTCCTGCTCAACCTTGAAAAAAAAGAACTCAATCGCCTGGTATCCGAACGAATTTCCGGTAGAATCCGAAAAATCCGCCCCCAGAGTGGGACCCTGTTTCCCGACTCCGAAGCCATGAAGGTTTGGGATGAGATCCGCGGACGGTTGGATAAGATCGATATCGCAACCATCACGCCTCTTGAGGCCATGCATCTGCTGAATGAGATCAAGACCCGTAGTGAAAAACTGAAATAAAAACCCGCACCGGCGGACCGTTTCCGGCCCGCCGGGCGGAATGTATGTTAATAACGATAGTGTTCGGGTTTGTAGGGTCCGTCGACCGCCACACCGAGATATTTCGCCTGCTCCGGGGTCATCCGGGTGAGCTTGGCGTCCAGCCTGGCCAGATGCAGCCGGGCGACCTCCTCATCCAGGTACTTGGGCAGAGTATATACTTTCTTTTCATGGTCTTCCCGGGCCAGTTTGATTTGAGCCAGCGACTGGTTGGTAAAACTTGAGCTCATCACGAAACTGGGATGACCGGTGGCGCAACCCAGATTGACAAGCCGGCCTTCAGCCAGCACGATGAATGAGCGTCCAGATTCTACGGTCCATTGATCCACCTGGGGCTTGATGTTGCGCTTCACGCACCTGGGATTGTTCTCAAGATAATCCATGGCGATTTCATTGTCAAAATGACCGATATTACAAACGATAGCGCCTTCCTTCATCTTCTCCATATGTTCGCCGGTGATGACTTTGTAATTTCCCGTGGCCGTTACGAAGATATCCATGTCGGCCACAACGTCTTCAGCGACCACCACGGGGTATCCCTCCATGGCGGCCTGCAGGGCACATATGGGATCGATCTCGGTAACAAATACCTGGGCGCCGTAAGCGCGAAGAGACTGGGCGCTGCCCTTGCCGACATCACCGTAGCCGAAAACCAGGGCTTTTTTGCCGGCCAGCATGATATCGGTGGCCCGCTTGATTCCATCACTCAATGACTCCCGACATCCGTACAGGTTGTCGAATTTGGACTTGGTAACCGAGTCATTCACGTTGACGGCGGGGAAGAGGAGCTGACCGTCGCGTTCAAGCTGATAGAGACGATGAACGCCGGTGGTGGTCTCCTCGGAAACGCCGCGAATCTTTTCCGCCACTTTATGCCAGTGTTTGGGATTTCGGGAGTGCGCTTTTTTCAGCCGATCAATAAGAGCCTGGAAATCGGCATGGTCGTATTTCGCTTCCAAACGGGAGGGATCATCCTCTCCGCGGACACCCTCATGCACATACAACGTCGCGTCACCGCCATCATCCACGATCAGGTCCGGGCCTTCACCATCCGGCCAGGTAAGCGCCTGCTCCATGCACCACCAATACTCTTCCTGGGTTTCGCCCTTCCAGGCGAAAACAGAGGCTTTGCCGTCCGCGGCAATCGCCGCCGCGGCATGGTCCTGGGTAGAGAATATATTGCAGGAGGCCCAACGTACGTCGGCGCCCAATTCAACCAGGGTTTCAATCAGCATGGCCGTCTGAATCGTCATGTGCAGGCTGCCCATGATACGCAGACCCCTGAGTGGTTTTTCCGGTCCATACTTTTCCCGGACCGCCATCAATCCCGGCATCTCCACTTCGGCCAATTCCATTTCCTTGCGGCCCCATTCAGCCAGAGAGATATCCGCAACGCGGTATTTCAGTTCACGATCAACTTCCATAAAACTCATGATTTCCTCCGATCGATATTTTTCTCTGTATCTTTTTTTCGGGCCAGTAGAGAAAACCCTTCCAACCCTTTCTTCATACCAAAAGTATCAATGGGTCCGGGAGTGAAACCGGCCCGCAGAAGCCACTCGTTGACCTGTTCCCGCTTGAAACCCGGCCAGCGATCACCGTAGCGTTGCTGCATCTCCTCGCGGTCATGACGCAGAAAATCCACGATCAGGAACCGGGAATCCGGTTTCAATACCCGATTGGCTTCCATCAATACCGCCTGGGGATCCTCCAGATGGTGAAGAACCATATGAATAACCGCCATATCCGCCTCGCCGTCTCGAAGGGGCAGGTGACGCAATCCGCCGATCCGTAGATCCACGGAAGTTTCCCTTTTCTTGAAACGACGATGCGCACTTTCCAGCATTCGCGGAGAATTATCGACACCGATCACCCGTTGGCCGCGCTGCAACAGGATCGGGATCAAATCCCCGGCGCCACAGCCCAGATCCACAATCGTCTCCGTGTCCGGCAGTTTCCGCAATATCAAGGCGTCCAGATCGAGGTCGCCAAATACTTCCCGGCGCAACGCATCCCAATCTTCGGCTATGTTATCGAAAAACCTGGTGGTTTCCGATTCTCTTTGGCGGACGATTCGATTCGCGGCTTCCATATCCGCCCGCATCTCAGGGGTTTCCTCCAGGTACGGGCGGATAGCGTCAAGAAATCCGCCGCCCTCGCCTTCCCGGGCGGCGGAATAGAAGGTCCACAAGCCCTGGCGGCGATAAGTCACCAGCTGCCCAGCGGAGAGAAGTCGCAAGTGGTGGGATACTCTAGACTGGCCGGTTCTCAGTACAGCTACAAGTTCATTTACATTCAGTTCGAGGTTCAGAAGGAGGTGGATCAGTCGCAAGCGAATGGGATCAGATAGAGCTTTGAAGCGCTGGGCAGCTGGCATGAAAACAACATATCATGATTTATTGATTTAGTCAACCCCAAAACAGCTTGACCCTCCCCGCCGGGTTGCCTATAATTCATCCATGGACGCTAGCAGGAGGATTGACGAACTTTCCCGACTCCTGTTGCGCCACCAGCATCTCTACTACGTACTCGCCCGACCGGAAATCAGTGACCAGCAATATGACCGTCTTTTCGATGAATTGGAACGGCTCGAAAAACAACATCCCGAAATGGCCTGGACAAATTCTCCAACCCGCCGTGTCGGTTCCGACCTGGACAATCGCCTGGAAGAACGGCGGCATTCCATTCAGGTTCTATCTCTGGACAAAGAGTATATGACCGACGGAGTCGTGGAATGGATGCGCAAACTGGCCGACCGTCACGGAGACGACACGGGATTCGTGGTTGAGGAAAAACTCGATGGAGCCGCGGTTGTTCTATACTATCGCGGAGGAGAGCTGGATCTGGCTTTAACCAGGGGAGACGGTTATACGGGGAACGATATCACCGCCAATGCGCGCACCATCGCTTCGATCCCCCTGGTATTGCATTCATCCGCCAATCTGGTGGTTCGCGGCGAGGTTTTCATAAACCGGGAGGATTTCAAGACCTTCAACCAGGCCCAGGACAACCGCTACTCCAGCCCCCGCAATCTGGCCGCCGGTACTCTGCGGCAGTTGAAATCTTCCCTTGCCGCCAAGGTCCCATTGCGTTTCAATGGATATGAAGCCTGGATGGATCCCGAAGGTTTTTCTCTGGACTCCCGGGGAACCAGACTGAATCCCGGCAGGGATCATGTGGCCCGGCTGGCGTTTCTCGAAGAAGCCGGATTCCGATCGACAGGTCATTCCGGTTTTTTCTGCCGGGAAGCCGGCAGGTTGCATGAGGTGTCCCGCCTGCTTCCGGATATCACCACCGGTACACTGGAAGAATTCGCGGACTTCGTTTCCGCCGCCCGGAAACGCCGGGAGAAACTGGATTATGAAATAGACGGCCTGGTGATCAAGATCAACGAGATCCCGGTCCGGGACGTACTCGGATCAACGGCGCATCATCCCCGCTGGGCGCTGGCCTTCAAGTTCGACGCTCCCGAGGCGGAAACACAACTGCTTGGCATTCAGGTTCAGGTGGGCCGTAACGGCCGGGTGACTCCCGTGGCATTGCTGGAACCCGTCGGCGTCGGTGGCAGCACGGTATCCCGGGCCACTCTGCACAACCAGGAGTACATTAACACGCTGGAGTTACGAATCGGCGACAGGGTACGGATATCCCGCCGCGGCGACGTGATCCCCGCGGTTGAGAAAGTAGTGGAACCGACGGAAAGACCGGGGGGCATTTTCCAATTGCCCGATCGTTGCCCTTTCTGCGAGTCGGTCCTGGTGCGACAGGGTGCGCACCACTTCTGTTCCAACCGGGAATGTCCCGAACGCCAACGCCGAGCCCTTATCTATTTCACGGCCAGGGCGCAAATGAATATTGAAAGCCTCGGCGAGAAGACCATCCATCTGTTGTACCAAAAGGGTCTCGTGCGACGCATAGCCGATATTTATTCTTTTGATCCCCGCGAACTCAGCGGGGAACCGGGATTCAAGGAGCGTAAAATCGCCGCTATCAGCCAAGGCATTGCAGCCAGCCGCGAGCAACCATTTTCCCGGGTACTGGCGGCATTGGGCATCGAGGGAGTCGGTTCGTCGGCCATTCGTCTGTTGTTGGAAAACGGCTTCACCTCCATGGAAAAGATCTCCGCGGTGGCCGCCGCCGGAGATCCCGAGCCCTTCGCCGCCATTCACGGATTCGGCGAGGTTACGGCCCGCACCCTGGTCGATTACTTCATGGACGCGGAAAACCTCACGTTGATTAATGAATTAACGGCCGCCGGATTGCGTATGAAATGCGACGAAAACCGGAATCGGAAAAGTGATTCCTTGGCTGGAACCGTCTGGGTGATCAGCGGATCCTTCGAGCATTTCAATCCCCGCTCCCGGGCAGCCAGTGAAATCATCAGCCGGGGAGGCCGTATTGCTGCAACCGTTTCCGGCAAAACATCTCATCTTCTGATGGGGCGGAACCCGGGTTCCAAAAAGGACAAGGCGGAAAAAGCCGGCATTATCATTGTCGATGAAGAGCGATTTCTTGAGATGTTGGGAGACGAATAATGGCCGAAAACCTCCTTTCCCGGGATGAACTAAGCAATTGGCTGCGGGAATTCTATCGGGTTGATGAGTTTGATGATTATTGCCATAACGGTCTTCAAGTCGAAGGCTGCGAAAAAATCCGCAAGGTAGTACTGGGTGTTTCCATTAATGGATTGCTGCTGCAGGCAGCCGTTGAGAGCGGGGCGGACGCTCTTCTGGTGCATCACGGATTCTTCGGACGGGAATTCTTCCGACTTACCGGCATACGACGCAAATGGGCGGCGGTCCTGATCAAGAACAACATATCCCTTTTCGGGGTTCACCTGCCCATGGACGCTCACCCTGTTGCCGGGCACAACGCCCTCATCATGCAATGGATGAACGCAGGCCCCCTGGAATCCCTGGGCCCCGGTTTCATGGCGCGTAACCGTGACGGATTGAGCCTGGATGAATTGCTGGCCCGATTGGAAAGCAAACTACCGGTCTCCTGGACTCCACAGATGGGAGCCACTCCCTCCGCGGGAGACGCGTTCAACCTGGAATGGCGACGGAGTTTCCAAGTGCTGGCGAACGGTCCGGATATTCCCCGGGTTCTGGCTGTAGTTTCCGGTGGATCCTCTGGAATGTATGAGTCCGCCGTTGCTTTGGGAGTAGATGCTTTTTTCAGTGGAGAAATCAAGGAACCGGTCCCGGCCCTTTCCCGGGAAACCGGCACCCATTTCATCAACCTTGGTCATTACCGGTCGGAAATCCCCGGAATCCTCGCGCTCCGAGACGAATTGAAATCAAAATTCGGGTTGGATGCCCGCTTTGTTGACGTTCCCAATCCCGTTTAGCCATATCTGAAAAGGAGGATACCCATGGGCGAAAACAAGTCCGCTTGGCTGCGACTGCTCTGCTTTGCCGGTCTTATCGCAGGACTATCCTGGAACGGCATGAGCAAACACTTCCTGTGGTCTTTTGAGGGTCCCCGGGGATCGGGCTTCCTGCTGGGTTCCATCCACCTGTTGAAAAAGGAGTTCTATCCGCTCCCTTCCGTTATCCTCGATGCCTTCGTTAAATGCGATGCACTGGCCGTTGAAGCCGACATATCCCAGGAAAAACTGGCCGCATCCGCTCTGGCTCAATTGCAGCGCGGCATGTACGGTGAAAACGACAACCTTCGCAACCACATCTCTCCGGAAACCTGGGACCTGACCGCCGGGAAACTGGAAGAGCTTGGCATGGACATCAATGGCTTCTCGCGGTTCAAGCCATGGATGCTGGCATTGACCATCGTCAGCATGAAAATGATGCGCATGGGCTATGATCCGCGCTGGGGAGTCGATCGCTATTTCCTGGACAACGCCCCGAAGGAGATGGAGATTCTGGAACTCGAGGGCCTGGATGCCCAGATGCAGTTGTTCGACGGATTTTCCGACACCATGAACGACCGATTTCTTTTGTACAATATTCAGGAAACAGAGCAGGCGGAAGAGCAGATGGAAACGATGATATCCGCCTGGCTGGAGGGAAAAGCCGGTGTCATGGAGGAGATGCTCACCCGCGGTATCCGCAAGCATCCCGAATTGGCCGAGCTGTACGAAGTCATCATATATAACCGCAATCGCGGGATGATTGAAAAAATCCTCCAATGGCTCTCCCCGGAGCGCCGGATTTTCGTTGTGGTCGGCGCCGCCCACCTTGTGGGGGAGAAGGGCCTTGTCGCCCGGTTGAAACGCAAGGGCTATCGTCTGGAGCAACTCTGACCCCGGAAGATTGCGTCTCCCCGCGCCCTGAAGTATAATGACCGGGGGAAAAGGTTCATTCGACCCCCGGTCCCCCGGATCTATGCTGACACTCCGCGGTATTTCATATGCAATCGCCCGGCGCACCCTGCTCAAGGATATCAATTGGACCCTGCAACCTGGACGCCGCCTGGCCCTTGTCGGACCCAACGGCGCCGGAAAAACCACATTGTTACGCGTTATCGCCGGAGAACTGGAGCCCGATATCGGCAGAGTAATCCGCTCCCGGAACTACCGGGTAGGTCACCTCCCCCAGGAAACAATCATCTGCGACCAGGGGAACCTGATCGATTCGGTTCTGGGTGGACGCCCGGACATCCGGGATATGGAAGCCCGGCTGGAAGCTCTGCGGGCCACCCCTCCCGAAGGTGAGAAAGAACACCTTCGTTGGGAAAAGCAGGTGGACGACCTGGAAACCAGGTTCTCCAGCCTTAACGGCTATGAAGTCGAGAATCACGCCAGGCGTATCCTTTCCGGACTCGGGTTTGAACGGGACTGGGAAGACAGGAGCCTGGAAGAATTCAGTGGCGGATGGCGCATGCGGGCTCTCCTGGCCAAGTTGCTGTTGGGGGAGCCGGACCTGCTGCTCCTTGATGAACCCACCAACCACCTTGACCTTCCCTCCCTGGAATGGCTGGAAAAATTTCTGCTGGGATTCAACGGCGCCATGGTTATGGTATCCCACGACCGCTTCTTTGTTGACCGGCTGGCCCAGGAAATCGTCGAACTGGAGAACGGCCGTCTTTTCCATTATCCCGGCAGGTTCCGAAAGTACCTGGAACTACGCGAGGAGACCAGGGAAAGAGCACTTATACAGATCAAACGCCGGGAGTCCGAACGGCGCAAACAGGAACGATTCATCGAACGTTTCCGCTACAAAGCAACCAAGGCCGCTCAAGTCCAAAGCCGCATCAAACAGTTGGAGAAGATGGAGATTCAGGAGTCGCCGCCGGAGACCACGGCGGAAATGAATTTCCGCCTGACCCTGGCTCGATCTCCGTACCGGGATGTTCTTACGGCCAAGAATCTTGGTTTCGCTTACTCCCGGGGACAATGGGTGTTCCGAGACCTGAATCTTGAGCTGGAGCGGGGCGACAAAGTCTGCCTGGTCGGACGCAACGGGGAGGGCAAAACCACGCTGACCCGCCTGATCAGCGGCGACCTGTCTCCCCTGGAAGGTCAGCTGAAAAAGGGACAGAATGTGTCCATCGGATACTATGCCCAACACCAGGTGGATGCGTTGAACCTCAATCGCCGGGTTATCGACGAAGTGGGAGACGCGGCTTCTCTCGCCCAGACCCCCATGGTCCGATCCATTCTGGGGCTATTCGGTTTCCAAGGAGATGACGTTTTCAAAACCATCGACGTACTCAGCGGCGGAGAAAAAGCCCGGGTTTCACTGGCACGTATTCTTTTATCCGGAGCCAATTTCCTGATCATGGATGAACCGACCAACCATCTGGACGCTTACGCCAGGGACGCCCTGGAAAAGGCGCTGCTGGCGTATGAAGGCACCGTGATGCTGGTTTCCCATGATCGCTACTTTCTGGATGGAATCGTTAACCGGGTATTGGAAATGCGAGACGGCACCCTGACGCCATATCTGGGAAATTACTCGGAATACCTGGAAAATCGCGATACCGCCGGGGTGGAAGAAAAACCCCTCCCGCCGAAAGACAGTGCCGGAGGCCGACGTGAGCAGCGCCGGATCGAAGCCCAGGCACGCCAGGCGGTAAGTAAGCAAAGAAACCGGCTTTCCGCCCGGATCGATGAACTAGAAAACCTTATTGAAACGCTTGAACATCGGCAGGCGCAATTGGATTCCCTTCTGGCTCAACCGGAAACCTACGAGCAGTCGGAAACCGTCGTATCCCTCCAGAAAGAGTACGCTCAAGTCGGTTCCCGATTGAACCGGTCGGTTTCGGAATGGGAATCATTGCACCACGAGCTGGACTCTCTTATGGAAAGCCTGCAGGATTCCTCTACGCAAAGAGGTGATCCGTGACCGGCGCCGCCATTACACGCAGGTTACGCCGGCTGTACGACACATCCCCGGTCCGCGACCTTGGCGAAAGCCAGCGCCTGGTGGTTGTCAGCGACCTTCATCTCGGCGATGGAGGGAAACTGGATGATTTCCGGAACAACGGCGACTTATTGCATTCCGCCATGAAAGACTTTTACCTGCCGGAAAATTTCCATCTGGTATTGAATGGGGACATCGAGGAGCTGCAAAGATTTTCGGCCGAACGGGTGCGTTCCAGGTGGAAAGAATTGCTCGAGCTTTTTTCCCTTTTTCAGGCGGGAGCCGGGCTTACCCGGCTTGTCGGCAACCATGACACGGACCCGGGGCCTTTCTTTGCCGGAGCGGACCATCCCGGCCGATCCCTGCGCCTGCGCGGCGACTCCGGAGAAATATTCATCTTCCACGGGCACCAGGCGTCAAGGCTCGGGCCTTTGACCAATTGGATTGTCGGAAAAGGACTACGGTGGGTCGCGTCCCCGCTTGGAATCCGCAACTATACCGTGGCCTTCAACAGTCGGCATAAATACCGTTATGAAAAACGGGTGTACCGTTTCGCCCGTTCCCGCCGCGTTTTGGCGATCATCGGGCATACGCATCGTCCGCTTTTCGAGTCCATGTCCCGGCTGGACACATTGAAAATGCGAATCGAATCGGCTTGTCGACGCCTGGCAAGGGAGCCGGCATTTCGCCTGGAGGAACAGGTCCGCCAGATGAAAGGCGAGTATTTCCAGCTCACCCGAACCCGACACAAATATGCCGGACAGAGTATGCTCTACCACCGGGGACTGCTGGTCCCCTGCCTGTTCAACTCGGGATGCGGAATCGGGTCCGGCGGAGTGACCGCCCTGGAAATAGACAACCGTCGGATCAACCTGGTTCTCTGGTTCCACTCGTCCCGGAATCGAAGGTACATGGAAACCGAAGGCCGCCGGGCTTCCCGATTGGGCGACAAGGATATATACCGGGTTGTATTAAAAACGGACAGCCTGGACTACATCCAAACCCGAATCCGCCTCTTGTCATAAGAAAACGAATTGCATCTCCAGCTCTTCCGGGCTACAATCTGAAACGGGTATTTCGCGGAACACTCCCCGACGGCGTCCCGCCGTCAACCTGGAGGTGCCGGTATGAAGAAAGAAACGTTAATCGAATCGTTATTGGGGAGTATCAGGCGCAATTGGGACTTCACCGCCCTGGCGGATTACGAAAAAGAAGCCTTGACCTATGGTGAGGTGGCTGAACGCATCGCCTGGTTTCACCTTCTGTTCCGAAAAGCCAATATCCGTCGGGGGGACAAGATCGCCCTGCTGGGGAAAAACTCGGTGAATTGGGCCCTCTCCTACCTGGCCACCGTCACCTACGGCGCGGTGATCGTCCCGATCCTGCCCGACTTCCATCCCAGTGATGTTCACCACATCGTCAATCATTCCGATTCCGTCCTGTTGATGGCGGCGGACGCTCTTTTTGAAAAGCTTGATATAGAAAAAATGCCCCAATGTTCGGGTTTCATTTCCCTGGAAAATCTTCAACTGCTGGGAGCACATAAAAAGAATATCGCCAAGGTTCTGGAAAAGATCGACGACGAATTCAATTCCACCAGTGACAAGCTGGCTTCACCGGATTCATTTGTTTTGGAACCCGTAGATAAAGACAAAACCGCTTCCATAAACTATACATCCGGCACATCAGGATTCTCCAAGGGCGTGGAATTGTCTCACGCCAGCCTCATGTCCAACATTCACTACGGACAGGACAACATGCCGATTAAGCGGGGCGACCGGATCCTGTCTTTTCTTCCCCTGGCCCACGCGTACGGATGCGCATTTGAATTCCTGTTTCCATTTACCGTGGGCTGTCAGATCACATTCCTGGGCAAAATCCCTTCGCCGCGGATCATTATGGAGGCCTTCGCCCGGATCAAGCCCCAATTGATTCTCTCCGTTCCCCTGATCATAGAAAAAATCTACCGCAATCAGGTCAAGCCCTTGCTGCAAAAGCCTGTCATCCGGGCGGCACGGAAGCTACCGCCGGTGAACAAGGTATTGAAACGGAAAGTATTTCAGCGCCTGTACGAAGTCTTCGGAGGCCAGTTTCACGAACTGGTAATCGGGGGAGCCGCCTTGAATCCCGAGGTCGAAGAATTCTTCCGCTCCATCGGCTTTCCCTTTACCGTTGGATACGGTATGACCGAATGCGGTCCTCTGATCGCTTACAGTTCATGGAAAACAATTCGTCCCCGCTCGGTGGGCACTCCGGTGGACCGTCTGGAAGTACGCATCGACTCACCTGATCCCACCCGCCAGGTAGGTGAAATTCTGGTCAGAGGCATCAACGTAATGAAAGGATACTACAAGAATCCCCAGGCTACGGACGAGGCGATTGACAAGGACGGGTGGTTGCATACCGGGGACCTCGGTCTGAAAGACGCGGACGGCTTTGTTTATATCAAGGGGCGCAGCAAGAACATGATCCTGGGAGCCAGCGGGCAGAACATCTATCCCGAAGAGATTGAAAGCAAATTGAACAATCATGATCTTGTGATGGAATCACTGGTTTTGGAACGCAACGATCAGATCACCGCCCTGATATACCCGGATTTCGACAAGGTATACGCCGCGGGGATGAAGGAAGCGGACCTGGAAAAGCACCTCCAGACCGTACTCCGGCTGGTAAACAGGGAATTGCCGGCCTACAGCAAAGTGGGACATATTGAAGTGTACCCGGAGGAATTTGACAAAACTCCTACCAGCAAAATCAAACGATTTTTGTACACCATTCCGGCGGCGGGGAAATAGGACAGCCAGAGGGAAAACCCATCTATTGTTCGGAACCGTGATACCGGCTCATATAATCCCGGATCACTGTTTCCGGATCCAGGCACATGAACTCCGCGTATTTTCGCAAATACAATTTCACATATCCTTTGGGCGGCAGATCCTTGAACGTCTCCGATTCAATATGGCGAAGGTGATTCATGGGTATGCCGCAGGCAAAGGCGACCTCCTCCAGGCTGAGACCGAGCACATCCCGAGTCAACCGCAACGCGTCTCCACTGTAGCGCTCGAACTCCGGGATCCGCTGATCCTTAACCGTATCCCGGGTGGAATCATGACGTTCCTGACGGCGCCGGGCATGATGTTCCCGAAGGGTGAAATACGCCCTGTGAATTCTGGCGAGGATTTCACGACGCCTGGATTCCGGCAGGGGAAATCCCAGACAGTGAAAAAGAGGTGAGTCACTGGAGTATAGAGTCTTGAGATGGAGATATTGGGCTTTCACCAGAGTCAGGGGCGCTCCGGACTCCAGATCAAGGCATTGATAATGGCTGTACAATTCGTTGTCAGGCATTCATCACACTGTCTATGAACAATTCCGTACCACTGGTCAGATTATGGCCGATTCTCAGTATTTCCTGGCGGATTCGGGGGGTGACATGAATTCCCGGGCGCCCCTGTACGGCACTTAACTTTTTCCAGGCCTTGGGCTCATTTTCCACGTATCCCGCGTAAAGCAGATTGATTCCCAGGTGCTTGCGGCACAGGCTGCGCAGAGAAAAGCCGTGATGCACTTCATCAACGCTGGTCAGGTGATTGAGGACGAGCTGAATTCTGGGAGGCGAAGGGAATTCCCTGGGAGAGACCACCCTCCTTCCCAGAGCCGCGGGCAGATAGTGCTCCAAATCATTCAAATCCACTACTTCTTCAGCAGGCCGACCCGCCCAGACATCTTCCACCAGATCACTCAGCCCTTCCGACTCCAGCCAACGGTTAAGCGTGAAAAAGCGTAGAGCGCGGCAGAATTGGAAAAAATTCTCCAGTGCCGGCATCTCCGGCATGGTGACAGCTATGGGCTCATGAGCGGACAAGAACAGGTTCAAGGCCTGAGGCGCCATCCCGCCCCCCAGATCCATCACAACCAGGTCCACATCCAACTCCATCAACTCCGATGTAAATTTCTGCGAGCTCTTCGGATTCATCGGTTGCAGCGGATGGGTACCGGCATTTCCGAATACCATGCGAAGATTGTTGATGGGGGTTCGGTGCAGACACTCTTCCAGAGTGTTTTCACCCCTCTGGTATTCACTGATTGCCGGGGCCTGATGCGGAACGCCCAGTAATCCGTGTACGCCCGCTCCCTGCGGATCCGCATCCACGAGTATTACGGACCGCCCCCGGGAAGCCTGGGTTGTCGCCAGTTGAGTCGCCAGGAAAGACTTGCCCGTGCCGCCCTTACCTCCGGAGACCGCCCACACCCGGGGTCCGGGAAACGCGGGGGTTTGCCTCCCCTTGGCTACGGACATGTCGGTTCAGTCCGCTTGCGCAGTTTCCACTTCCTCCGCCTCTTTCACGGTAGCGTCCACCTTTACTACGGCCAGACTCTGCCGGAAAGCATTGCTGCGGATCTTCAGATACGTGACAAAAGGCCCCATACTCATGGCCCGAAAATGCAATGTCACATTCAGCGCTTCTCCCGGGCCGACCGATTTGCCGCTGAAGCGGGGGCTGACTTCGGGGCCGTGAATCACCTCGATAATGCGCAGGGGCAACGTGCCGGTATTTCGGATCAGGAAGGATTTTTCCGTCTCCGCTCCCAAAGCCACATCCCCAAGCTGGACGCGATTCGGCGCAAGAGAGATGCTGGCGAAGTTTTTCATGATCACCACTCCACTCAAGCGCAGGCGGATATAACGCTTCTTGGGCGCGTTGGTGGAAACCGTGATCGACTTCACGACTCTTCCCTGATAGCCCCGGGAATAGAACTTAACCGGGATGAATCCCTTTTCGCCGGGGTTGTATGATTTTTTTTCCAATTGGGTAACGGTACACCCGCAGGTGGATGTAATATTTTTTATCTCCAGAACCTCGGTGCCGGTGTTCGTAAACTCAAATTTCAGATCCGCCACCTTTCCGCTGTCTATCTCTCCGAAATCCACAAGTTCGGAAACAAATTCGATGTCGGCCTGGGCACTGACAAGCAGCGTGCAGGCCATCAGAATCGTTACCGCGATCACGAGTTTTCTCATCTTTCCTCCAACTCCTTTAACTTTCTCTCCAAATCCCGTATCCGGTCAACATAATCATCCAGGTTGCGCAGCAACGAGTACGCACGCCGCCAGGTTCGAATTTCCATGTGGGGGTTACCCGCCACGATACCGCGCTTTTTTATATGTCCGGACACTCCTGTTTTTCCGGCAATCATAGTGCCATCCGCTATACTCACATGGTCCGCGATCCCGACCTGACCGCCCATGACAACATTCCGGCCCACATCCACGGAACCGGAAATCCCCGTCAGGGCGGATATTGTCGTGCCCGCACCGATACGACAATTGTGTCCCACCTGAACCAGATTGTCCAGTTTCACGTGATCTTCCAATCGCGTTTCCTCGATGGTTGAACGATCAATGCAGCTGTTGGCGCCGATCTCACAATAATCACCAATCACGACTTTTCCCTTCTGAGGTATTTTACGGGGAATCCCTTCCGCGTCCCGGGTAAACCCGAAGCCATCCGCTCCGATAACAACTCCGGCATGAATAATGCAGTTGTTTCCCAACGTGACGCCTTCCCGAATCACCACGTTGGCATAAATCAGGCAGGAATGCCCGACTTCCGCCCCGGGATACACCACGGCGCCGCTATGGATCTCCGTGTCATCCCCGATGACGGCTCCGGCCCCAATATAAGCAAAGGCCCCGAGGCGGACATTCTTCCCCAGTCTGGCCTCCGGGTCCACCCGGGCCCTTTCACTGATACCGGGGCTGAATTGCGGTGCGGGATGAAAGTGTTCCAGCAGCTTTGCGAATGCCAGGTATGGCTGATCCACGTAAACAAGATTCGGATATGCAATTCCGCTATTCCTGGCCACGATCAGAGCCGCGGCGCGAATTCCGTCCAAATCAATATTGCTTTTGACCAGAAAAGCGATTTCTCCGGCCCCGGCCCTTTCCAGAGAGTTGACACCCTGGATACCGATCTCACCATTACCCTGCAAATCCCCATCCAGAAGCCGGCAAATCTCTTTCAAGGTAATCATTTTCCACCGTCCAGGTTGTACGTCAGCTTTGCTCCGTACAACAGAATCGCCATCGAAGCCTCCATCCAGAAACCAAACAGAATGATCGCGATAATGGGTCCGTGAATCCGTCCGATAATCGACAGGTTGACCAGATAATAGGCATACCCTCGCTTCACCACTTCCCAGAGCAGCGAGGACACCAGGGCCGCGATCCAGGCGGCCCGGGTGCGGACCCGACGTTCAGGGATCCACTTGTAAAGGATGAAGAACAAACAGAATGTGATGGCCACGGGCAACAGGTATTTCAAGACGAACTGGTTGATCGACTCAATGAAAACCGGCGAAATATGTTCGGCGATAAAAGTATTGTGCTGAAATAATCCGGTTACGGTTGAAATAAATCCGGTTATCGCGAAAGAAGCCACGAAAAACATGCCAATAAAAAAAACCAGGGTGAATTCCTTCAGGCGCCTGAGCAGAAATCCTCGGGCCAACCGGATATGAAACATTTCATTGACGAATTGGATGACTTTCTTAAAGACCAGGATCCCCAGGAAAACAGACAGGCCGATACCCATAACTCCGATTTCCTGGATCCGCCCGGAAAACTCCTTGGCCTTGATAAAGAAATCGGGTGAAACCCGGGAAGTAAAATCTGGAGAAAAAGGATAAAAAGAGGCCAGATAGCTGTCGGGGTCACCCAGGAATCGTGAAAACAGAAAAGTCAGGAAGGTAAGCAGGAAGAGTGACGAAAATATGGAAAAATAGGCGAGGATGCTGGCTTTATCAAGGCCATCTTCCCTGAGAAAATCCTTCAGTGATCCCCACAGATTGTGCCCGAATCGTTTCCATCTCTCGCCCATTGCTCAAAGGGGGAAAACCGGGACGGGGGATGATTGGCACCCCCCGTCCCTGCGGTTTATCCGCCTTAGAAAGTGTACTTGCCCCACTTGACGAAGAAGATGATCAGGTCAATGAGCAGTACGTAAATGACCAGCGATTCGATCAGGGCGAGACCGATGATCAGGACCGTGCGAATCGTATCTCCCGCTGCGGGATTGCGTCCGATGTTGTCCGCGGCCGTACGGATTGCCTTGGACTGGGCGAATGCGGCCAGAATCGCGGTCAGGGCCAGGGCGGCCACACCCACGATAATGGACCAGAGGAACAACGGCGTTGCATCGGGAACGTTGCGAACTTCGCCTTCCGCGGCCGGCATGATCGTTGCCATAACGGTAAAGGCGATCAAAGTCAACATTAATTTCTTTTTCATATATGATCCTCCTGAATTAATGTTCCGATTCCATGGCGCCGGACAGGTATATGGCCGACAGCATGACAAAAATAAACGCTTGCAGCAATGAAGTGAACACCGCCAATCCCATCATGGGTAGTGGCGCCACAAAAGGTACAATGGAAGCGATAATGATGATCACCAGGTCTTCGCCGAATATATTCCCGAACAAACGCATGGAAAGTGAAAGAGGCCGGGAAAAATGAGAAATCACTTCGATGGGAATAAACAGCGGAGCCATCCACCATACGGGACCCGCGAATGTTCCCAGGTACTTGAAGAACCCGTGTTTCCGGACGCCCTGGTAATGATAATAAAAGAATATAAACACCGCACATCCAACGGTGACGTTCAGATTGGCCGTGGGAGAGGCCATCTCCGGCAGCAGCCCGATCAAATTGCAGCTGGCGATAAACAACCCGACCGTTCCCAGAGCGGGAATAAACTTCCGACCCTCGGTACCGATCACATCGTCCACCAGTGAACGGAAAGCCCGGTACAACATTTCCAATACGGTCTGCACCCGACTGGGGAAAATATCAAGATTCCGGGAACCCAGTCGGAACAACAAAACCAGAATGATGGTGACAAGAAACGCCATAACCAGGTGGGGGGGAATCAATTCGTGAGAATGGGGATGGAAGCCGAACAGGCCGAGCAGGCTTCGCAACAGCCCGTTCACCCATTCAACCAGGACCAGTTTATGTTCTTCCATGGGTCAGACTCCTCAGCAGCTGGATCCCTCCCTCGATCAATACGGCCAATACCACCACCGAAAGACCCAGCAGGAAAAACAGCACAGCCTGCTCGGAAATGCGGCTGGCGATGAAGAAAAACAGCACGATTACCGTCAGTTTGGCCAGGGAAATCAAAAAAAACTGTCCCATTCCCCGGCGCAGCCGAAAGTACCGGTCAAGGGCACGGATCATCACCAGGAAACCCAGTTGCGTGATCAAGGTGGCCGAAAGCGCCATTATACTACAAAGCAATGACCTTGCACAAGCAATGGACAAGGCGATCACCACAACCTGAAGGACTACGGATATGCGCAAAATCCTGCGAAGAATCGGGCGGGAAGCGTGGGCGGTTGCATTCATTTTTTTCGGGTCACTTTGAACAGATTCACAAAACCCGCGGCCACCCCGTACAGAGAAAGAACAACCATGAAGATGGGTTCGGTGTCAAGCCAGCGATCCAGCCCGTAACCCAAGGCGAATCCAACGGCAATGGAAACGGGAAACATGAGCCCGACACTTGAATAGTCGACCCACCGTCGTTTCGAATCCGCCTCGTTCTCTTCCCGGTTCAAATCTCTGGTTTCTGTCCGCACCGCGGCTCCGGATCAGAACGCATCATCTTCCTCTTCGGTACGGATATTATATCCATCGAAGTCGTCTTCTTCTTCATCCCGGCTGAAGGCATCATCGTCTTCGAAGTATTCCATGGACTCGGACTCTTCTTCTCCCAATTCTTCACGGCGTTTGGCAATTTGCTTGAAGAGCTCGTCTTCATCGTCAAAGCGTCGGAGGAAATTGGCTTCCAGCTCACTATAATGGAGTTCCAGGTAGTCCTCTTCGATGGCACAGAACAGGGACATCTGTTCATCGGTATCCAGGTTTCCGATTGTCTCGATAATGCGGGTGGAGGCTTCTTTCAGCGCATCCAACGTAATCCACGAAAGGATCTCCATTTCCTGCATTGCCAGCTCCTCTTATCAAATACAATTTAGTATTTAATGAGAGATTTTTCCATTTGTCAAGGCCGGTACTTTTTTTTTAGTTCCCGGGCGGTCAACGTGTCACCCCGATCCAGGAAATCACCTAAGGTCCCCTGAAAAAGCAAGTCACCCCCCTGATCTCCTCCCCCGGGTCCGAGCTCGATCACCCAATCACATCGGGAGAGCAACTCCATGTTCTGATCCGCCACCACCACGGTATGGCCCAAGGCGGTCAACCGCCGAAACAAATCCAACACCTTTTCCAGGTCCAGTGAATGAAGACCACAGGAAGGATCGTCGATCAAATAGAGGGTCTCGCCATTGCCCCGAATCAGGTGACGGCATAGTTTCAGCCTTTGACGTTCTCCGTCGGACATGGCACTCAGTGGCTGGGACAACCGGAGGTATCCGAGTCCGTTTTCATTGAGTGAGGACAGGATTTCACCCACCCGGGGCAGATGAGTCTGAAGCGTTCGCGCGGCGGATTCTATTGTGAGGTTAAGAAGTTCCACTATATTCAGGCCCCGGGCGCGTATTTTCAGGACCTCGGGCTTCAAACCCGATCCGCCGCAACCATCGCAGGGAATCCATACCGCCGGAAGAAACTGCATTTCCACTTCCCGACCGCCCCGGCCTCGACAAGAGACGCACCTTCCCCGGGGAGAATGAGACGAAAAATGAGATGCCGTGTATCCAAGACGACCGGCCGTCGGCTGCGCCGCGTACCATTCCCGGATCCTTCGGACAATTCCCATGAAAGCCGCCACCCCGGATCTCGAAGCCGCTGCCGGCACCCGGGGATCCACGTATTCCACCGACGTGATCGCCTCCGGCAAGGGCTGACGCCCTCCCAGCTCATCGCGCAACAAGGATGTTTTTCCCGCCCCGCTGACACCACAGATCATTGTCAGCCCTCCCCGGGGGAGTTGAATGGCAAAGCCCTTGAGATTATGAGCGGAAAGATCGTAAAAGGCCAACTCCCCCCGGGAAAATTGCTTTCTTCTGGATGCGACCGACGACAAGCCCGCGAATCTCGGGGCGAGGGTTCCGCGTTTCGCAATATATTCTTTCAATAATCCGGAAAAAACCAACCTGCCGCCGGAATCCCCCGCACCAGGGCCCAATTCGATCACCCAATCAGCGCGCTTTATCATATCGGCATCATGCTCGACCATGACCACCGTGTTTCCCGCATCCCGCAACCCTTCCAGAAAACCGGCTATCCGGCGGCTTTCCGCGGGATGCAGATCCGCGGAAGGCTGATCCAGAATCAGCAGGGAATCGGAAAGAGTAGATCCCAGTATAAACGCCATGTTCAACCGTTGATGCTCGCCCCGGGAAAGAGTGAAGGTCAATCGGTTCAACTCGATATATCCCAAACCACTCCGCACCAGGTATTCCAGCCGGCCCCGGATCTCTCTGAAAACATCATCGGTAACCCGGCCGGAGAGCTCTTCCGGATCAAGGTGATCGAAGAATTGTTTTGCCTCATGAATGCTCAAAGCGGCCAACTCTCCCAGATTCCTGTCTTTGACGGTGTACGCCAACGCCTCGGGGTTCAGGCGGGTGCCGCCGCATTCCGGACAGGGTCGGTATGTTGAGTAGCGGCTCAACAACGCCCTTGCCTGGACCTTGTAGCGCTTGGTTCGATAAAAGCGGAACCACTGCTCAACTCCTGGAAATCCCGTGTCCCCCCACATGAGGAGATCCCGATCCGACTTGGATAAATCTTTTAAAGGTTTTTTTACGTCGATTCCCCTGTCTCCTGCCGCGGCAAGGATTCTGTCCAGAAAAGAGCGGTGAATCGAACTGCGCAGAGGACGAATGGCTCCTTCCTCCAGAGACAGCCCGGTATCGAACACTTTGTCCGGGTCCGGTTCCAGGATATCTCCATAACCGCGGCAATGGGGACAAGCCCCCCTGGGACTGTTGAATGAAAACAGGTTTTCATCGGGTTCCGTGTAGGTTGCTCTACAATGGGGGCAATGCAAACGAGTAGGATAGAAAATCGTTTCACCCCGCTGAATGGTAACAACCCGGTCACGGCCCAGGGAGATGGCCCGGTCAACGGCTTCAAACAAACGCTCCCTCTGTCCCCGGGACACATCCAATTCATCGAGCAGCACCTGGATGTCACGATCAGCGGCCAGGGCATCAAGTCTTTGCGTTTTCCCGTCAACCAGTTGAAAATAGTAGCCCCGGTTTACCAGAAAGGGAATCTCCCCGCGGTAATCGAACCCCAAGCAGACCCGTTCTCCCGGATTTTTCATTATATCCTTCACAATCTCATCCACGGTCCAGCGACGCAGCGGTCTGCCGCAGCCGGGGCAGGAGAAATGTGCGCCCCGGGCGAAAAGAATTCGGAAATAATCGTACAGATCAATACTGGTCGCCACGGTGGAGCGGGGATTGCGCGCTTGACCGCGGTAACGGACAGCCACCGCGGGAGGAAGCCCCGAGATTTCATCCACCTGGGGTCTCGCCAGTTTATCCAGGAATTGACGAATATAGGGAGAAATCGATTCCATGTACCGGGAGTAGCCCTCGGCGTACAGGGTATGCAAGGCCAGGGAAGACTTTCCGGCCCCGGACACCCCTACCAGAGCGACAATCCGCCCCCGGGGAATATCAAGATCCAGGTCCCGCAGGTTATGGGTGCGGGCACCCCGGACTCGGATCCAGTCAGCCACGTGGTCGATGGTTGGGTTAGAGCGGAGGTCAGCCGCCCTGACTCCGGGGCAACGCATCGGCACCGGGATAAACCGCGCAGTTCCCCAACTCCTCCTCAATACGGAGCAATTGATTGTATTTGGCGATGCGTTCGCTGCGACAGACGGAACCGGTCTTAATCTGTCCCGTCTCCAGGCCCACGGCAAGATCCGCGATAAAAGTGTCTTCCGTTTCTCCCGAACGGTGAGAAACCACCGCGGTGTATCCATGGCGTTGCGCCAGGCGGACCGTCTCCACGGTTTCAGTGACCGTGCCAATCTGGTTCAGTTTAATCAGAATGGAGTTGGCCACTTCGCGGTCAAATCCTTGGCGCAGACGCCGGCTGTTGGTCACGAAGAGGTCGTCCCCCACCAATTGGATCCGGTTCCCCAAGCGGCGGGTAATCTCTTCCCAACCCGACCAGTCATCTTCCGCCAGGCCGTCTTCAATGGAAACGATGGGATACCGGTTCACCAGGTCTTCGTAAAAACCCACCATCTGTTCAGGGCTCAGGCGCTCACCCGAGGATTTATGGAAAACATAGAACCCATCCCGGAAAAACTCCGAAGCCGCCGGGTCCAGGGCTATGGCGAGGTCCTCACCGGGTCGATACCCCGCGATTTCGATGGCCTCCACGATCAGCTTGAGAGCATCCTCGTTGGAAGAAAGGTTCGGCGCGAACCCGCCCTCATCGCCGACCGCGGTGTTCAGTCCCCGATCCTTCAACACGCTTTTCAACGTATGAAAAACCTCGGCGCTCATCCGCAGACCCTCCCGGAACGAAACCGCGCCCACGGGCATGATCATGAATTCCTGCAGGTCCACGCTATTGTCCGCGTGCGCGCCGCCATTCAGTATGTTCAACATGGGCACCGGCATGCGGCTGGCGGGAACACCGCCGAGATACTGATAGAGGGGCAGTCCGCAGAAGGCCGCGCCGGCCTTGGCCGCGGCCATGGAAACGCCCAGCATGGCATTGGCCCCCAGGGATGATTTATCCTCGGTACCGTCCAGATCCATCATGATTGTATCGATTTTCTTTTGCTCCAGAACGGGGATACCTTTCAGGGCCGGACCGATTGTCGCCTTCACATTTGCAACGGCATGCAAGACACCTTTCCCGTTAAAGCGCCGAGAATCCTTGTCCCGTAATTCCAGAGCCTCGTGAACACCGGTGGACGCGCCGGATGGCACCGCCGCCGAGGCGAAAATGCCGGATTCAAGGAAGACATCCACTTCAATCGTCGGATTACCCCGGGAATCAAGTATTTCTCTGGCTTTGATATTGTGAATCAGCATTTGGTTCCTCCTGGCGGCGATGTTCCGGTATGTTTACTTCTTTTTCGTGGTGCGGGTTGTCTTCGTCGGGCGGGGAGTATCCGCTTTGCTTTCCCCCTGAATACTCTCCTTGGCCTCATTCACCAGGCTCTTTACCTGGGCCAGGGTTTTCTCGGAAGTGGTCTTGACTTGTTCCACAACCTTTTGTGCGTCCCGGGACAGGCGCTCGTAGCTTTCCCTGGCGTCATCGGACAATTGATTGCTTGCTTCCCGGATCTTGCGCCGGGTTTCCTCGCCGGACCTGGGAGCAAACAGCAACGCAAGGCCGGCTCCTATCGCGGCGCCGGTCAAAAACGTAAACATTGTAGACGCGAAACCGTTTCTCTCGCTCATTAACGACCTCCTTTCATTTTGCGAACCATATTCCAGCCAAAGCGGAAGGCCGGTATAAGGGCCATGACGCCGGCGGATTTACGCAGAACATTCCGGTTCACCATGCTCAATGTCTTGGAAACAACTTGAATGGACTTTTTTGACGCATCGATAATCTCGCCGACTTTCTCTGTTTCTCCATCCACACGCTCGATGACGGCCTGCAATTTGACGGTCAACTCACGGGCTTCTCCGGAAGTTTTTTCCAAGTCAGCCATTAACAGCCTCAGCTGATTGATGGCGGGAACCAGGGTCAGGACCAGAAGCAGAAACCCTACCGCGATCAGCAGGGCGACGATGAACACAACAATCATGGTAGCCGTTCCCATATGTACCTCTCCGGAATATATAAATAATTATAAAACAAGGGCCTCGGGATATCAACCTCGACGTCACTCCCCGGTATACCCGTCACGCAACAGGGCCGCCAAACGTTCCAGGGCTTCCATGTTCGGCACTTTCCAGATGATCTCCTGATCCGGCGGCTCAAAAAAGGGCGCGTGGATGACACGCATTCCCCTTGGCAAATTGAGGGCATCCACCGCAGCCACCCATTCCGTTTCCGCCGCCACCGCCATGGGGTAACGCAGAGTATAGAGGAGTTTTAGAATTGCTTCCGCCGGTTTCTCCACGATCCTGGCGGATTGAAAATCGGCTCGGGAAAAAATATCAACCGCATCGCCACCATCCCGGGCGAGTATTTCTCGTACCATGGAAACCAGCGTCAACCCCTGGGCGGCGGTAAAATGAACCGACTCCAGCACTCGCCGGAGCGGCGGGCGATCTTTTTCCGGCAAGGAAACCAATTCCCTGGCCGCCGGCAGAGCAATCCGCCCCTCCCGTAACAGGTGGACGAAATCCTCGCCCAGGAGAAGGGGCAATTGCGTAATGATAGATGGTTTCAAAGGAATATCCAATCCGGTACGCCGACGAATCTCATCCGGCGACGATTCTTCCAGAGCCAGGGACGCGAAATATAGTTTTTCGTACAGGTTGACACGAAAAACCGCCTGCAGCAGATTGAAGCCAAGGAACAGAGCCTCCTTTAAAGACAGGGAAACCTCCATTACCGTGGCACTCTCCACTCTCTCCGCCCTCAAGTGCTCCACCAGACATTCTCCCCAGATTACCCGGCGGTTTCGGTCCACAACGATAAGAGGCAAGCCCGGGAATCGTTCATTCAAAATGGTTCCACGATCCTCTGAAGCCGACGGACGGCTCAAGCGCAGGTGAGGAGCGATCACCAGTGAATCCAGGGGATATTCGTGAACGGAGGGTTTCATTCCTCATCCCCGGCATCCACCACCAATCCCGGACCAATGCCGATGGCCATGGCTTTTCCTCCCTGCCGGTTAATCGCCTCCATAACCGCCTCCTTTTTTCCGGGACACCAGGCGAACATACACCCGCCTTCCCCGGAACCGTTGATTTTCGCGGCCAAGGCGCCGGCATCCAGACTGGCTTCGATCATGGCGTCGAGCCGCGGAGTCGATATTTTCAGCATGTCCCGGAGAATCTCCTGCAGGCGGTTCATCAATGCCGCCAGATCCCCTCGGGAATCCGCGTGGACACCGCCCAGGAGTTCCCGGGCTTTCCCGGTTATCCAGTGATTCTCAACCGCGCCAAGGGCATATTCCCGAAAACGCCTGTCCACCGATCCCGCGAAAGTCGCCGCCACCCCGGGAACAAGGTCCGCCGGATTTTTTATGCCGGCGGCCCGGGCAAGCTGACGCAAGCCCTCGCTTTGCCCGTGATTCAATCGTCTCAGGGTTTTTAACGTATTTTTCGGTTCCAGGGAGTCTCCCAGAACAAAATCACCCAGATCCGTGGAAAGAGGCTCCCAGCGTATCGATGGCGCGGATTCCATGTAGACCACTCCGCCACAGGCGGAAGCATAATGATCCATCCTTCCTCCGCTTTCACCGAATTCGCTTACTTCCGCGGCAAACGCCAACTCAGCCACGGCGCCGGGATCCTCCGTCATAGCTCGCCCCGCCGGACCGGACGCCGCCAAGAGAAATCCGATCCAGGCCACAACCAGGGCGGACGAAGAGGATGTCCCGGCTTGAATCGGAATGTTTCCCCGGACGATTGCACGTACCCCCCGTGCCCCCAGCAAACTCCGGCGAGCCAACACCCGCACCACACTGCGCAGGTAATCCCGGGAGCGGACATATCTCTCCGGAGGCAGGTCGAATTCCTCCCGGACACCCATATCCGGCAATTCGATCTCAACTCTTTTGGCGACGCGGGTTTCTCCGCTGATAACGATTTTTCGGTCAATCGCTCCGGTGATCACCGGAAACCCCAGATAATCCTGATGTTCCCCGAACAGACAGATACGGCCGGGCGCCGCGGCTTGGATCTTCATCGAGAAGAGGATTCTTTTCCGGGAACGTCCCGGGAAGTTACCACCGCGCCATCCGGGATATCGGCGTCCCGGAGGCAGACGAAAGGCCCGATACGGCAATCCCGTCCGATGCGCGTTCCCTTCCCGATATACGTACAGGGAAAAATCACCGAATCCTCCCCGATTTCCACATCACTCTCCACGGTCGTGGTCGTGGGATCCATGATCGAAACCCCTCCGTCCACGGCCAGGCGTTTCAGTGAGCGTCGATTGAACTCCCTTTCCGCCTCCTGCAGTTCCCAACGATTGTTGATTCCCAGGGCAACCCGGTAGTCCTTGGCGCAAACCGCATCTACCGGATGACCCGAGGCCCTCAGAATGGAAATGATATCGGTCAGATAATACTCCTGTTTGCGGTTCCTGTTGGATATACGAGACAGCAGGGGCCAGACCGTGGGTGTATGAAACATATAGATGGAGGAATTCACTTCCCGGATTTCTTTTTGTCCCGGAGTGGCGTCCGCATCCTCAACCACGGTTTCCACGCCGCCGTCATCCCCCCGGATGATCCGGCCGTAGGGAGGAGGCCGGTGGGGAAACCGGGCGGAGATAAACGTGCATGGAGCGGGGTTCCCGGCGTGTCGCTCCCGCAGGTTCAGGATCTCATCGCCGGTAATCCACGGATTGTCCCCAACGGTCACCAGCAGGTCTCCGGAAAAATCAGCCATGAACTCCCCGGCGCTGATCAGGGCGTGGGCGGTGCCCAGTGGCTCGGATTGAATCACGAAACGGACGGCTCGCCCCGATACCGCCTCCCGGACTTCTTCCAGGTTTTCTCCGCATACCAGAACGGTGTTCTCTTCGGGAATCCCCGCAACGGACAATTGGTCAAGCAGCCAGACGATTAAGGGACGCCCCAGGATCGGGTGCACCACCTTGCTGCGGGAGGAACGCATGCGGCGGGACTTTCCCGCCGCCAAAACAACGGCGGCAACAGGACCCTTCATCCGGTTATTTTAGAGCCGGTCGCGGGTAAAGTCAACCATTATAGGACCTATAGGTCCTATAGGTCCTTTTTAATAATCGCCAGCCCCTTGATTTTTTACCCGTCTACCATTACTCTGAAAGAGAAATTTTCGGTTTCTAGGAGGAAGTATGAACAAATTGCGTACACTCGCTGTCGCGGGCGTAATGATCGCCGCGATATTCGCCCTTACCGCTTGTGGCGGCGGTGAAAAAGCCGCGGGCGGCGGAGACGCCGACCTGTTGACCATGATCCCGGCGGATGCCGCCGGAGTCATGACCATGAATTTCGAAAAAGTCCGGGACCTGGACTTCTTCAAGAAGATGCTTGCGGACATGCAGAAAAAGGAAGCCCAAGAAGACTCCGACAAAGCCTTCAAGAGCTACCAGGATTTCGTAGAGAAAACCGGAATCGACCTGCAGAAAGACCTGCACGCCGTGGCTTTCGGATTATTCGGGGATTTCCAGTCATCCGGTGATGACGCCGACTTCGTGATCGTCGCCAAGATCGACATGGACCGCCAGAAGCTTCTGGACATTATCAAGAAGGAAGGCAAGGACATTACGCCAACGGAGTACAAGGGCCTGGAGGTTTTTCTTGCCAAGGATGATGACGGAGATGAAATGAGTTTCTCATTCATTTCGGACGCCCTCATTTCCGCCGGTCGAACCGCTCAGGTCAAGCGGGTCATCGACCTGTTCAAGGGTGAAGGCGAAAGCGTCCTCCAGAACAAAGACAAGAAACCGTATCTGGATCAGATGCAAAGCGGTGCGGTCATGACCTTTGTTTTTGACTTCCCGGAAAAGCTCAAGCAGGCCGGTCAGAGCGGCGGCCCATTCAAGATGGACCTCTCCAAGGCTGAACTGCTGTTCGGCCACGTGGATTATGCCGGCGCAGCCTGGAACGGTGAGCTCAAAATGGTCTCTCCCGATGAAGCGGCCAACAAGCAGCTGGTGACCATGCTGAACGGCTTCAAGGGCATGGGCGCCATGGCCGGGCCCGAAGTGGCGGAACTGGTCGGCAACATCAACCTCACCGCCGCGGCGGACCACATCAAACTGACCTTCAAAGTGTCCGACGATCTGATCCGCAAACTCCAAGAGAAAGCCAAAGAAAAAGCAAAGGAAAAAGCGGGCATCATGGATGCCCCGGATACCGGCGAAGAGGAATAAATTCCCCCATCAGCGTCCCGGGGTGAAGGGGAACCTTCACCCCGGGTACCACGTTGAAAAGGTGGGAAGCATGTGTTATATTCCGGCTGTCGGAATCAGTAGAGGAAAAAGGAGAATCAGGATGAAAATTGAAAAGAGAAAGGTCGGCGACGTAGCCGTCTTTGACATTAAAGGTAAGATTCTTGCCGGTGAAGGGATCGATGAGTTGAGAGACTCGGTCAACCAGGCGGTTGACGCCAAGGAAACCAAGATCCTTTTCAACTTCAAGGACGTACCCTACCTGGATTCCACCGGACTGGGCGAAGTGGTCCGCTCCTATACATCCATCAAGAACCGCGGCGGAGTGGTAAAAATCGTCAACCTGACCAACAAAGTCCGCGATCTGCTGTCGGTTACCAAGTTAATCACGGTATTCGAAACCTTTAACGAAGAGAACGAAGCGGTCAAGAGCTTCGACTGACGGGATCCAGCGGGCCTCCCTCTTCCGGGCCCGGCTGGGGGTGGTCCCTTACCCGCATGGCCGCTTTCTTGAAAACCCGAACCCGAAATTTCTTTTTGTTCGCCCTGATCTTCGTCCTGGCTTTTTCCATGTCCACGCGGCTTTCCAAGCGTCGCGGATTCCTTTCCGACGAATCAACCTATTTCTCCATTATCCAGAGCCTGGCCCATGACGGCGACCTGGAGTACAACCGCCGGGACATCCAGCGCATCCGCAAAAATTTCTACACCGGACCCTTGGGCCTTTTTCTGAAAAAGGGGCGGGACGGACGCCTCTACTATGCAAAGTCATTCGCCTATCCCCTGATAGCCGCCCCGTTTTTCCGCCTTTTCGGACAGAACGGATTGCTGCTTTTCAACGGACTGATGATCCTTCTCTGCCTGTGGATGGGATTCCTGCTCTTGCGAAAACATCACGACGAATCCAGCAGCCTCCGATTCAGCCTGGTCTTTACCCTGGCCAGCGTGGTCCCCGTATATATCTGGTGGATCACCGCGGACCTGTTCAACTTTTTCGTTGTTTTTGCCGGCCTGTTTTGCTTTTTCTACCCTTTCCGGCGCTCCGGCTGGTTCTATCTATCAGGACTTTTTTTCAGCCTGGCGGTTTTTTCGAAACCCAACACCATCCTGTCCATTGCGATCCTCTACCTTATTCTCCTTTTCCGTAAGGACTGGAAACGCTTCCTGACCCTATCCCTCCTCACGGTAATGATCTGCGCGCTTTTCCTGGGATTCCTGTATGCCCAGACCGGTGAGATCAATTTCATGGGCGGCGAAAGACGAACATTCTACAGCCATTATCCATTTGAAAAACCGGAATATCGTTTTGAAGACGGCTTCAAAATGACATCGGACAATTACTGGCAGCGTTTCTTTCTTTCTCCCAAAATTATCGCCTTGAACCTGTTCTACTTCATATTCGGCCGCTTTACAGGCATGTTTATCTACACGTTTCCCGCGATCTTCATCCTTTTGCTGTTCCTTTTTCAGAAAAGAGAACGGGAAGACTGGCTGGTCCTGGCAGCCATTATCACCGGCATCCTATTGCTGATCCTGATCATTCCGGACAATTATTTCGGGGGAAGCGGTTCCGTAGGCAATCGCTATCTCTTCGGCTTGCTGCCCTTCTTCTTCTTTTTGGGATTTCGGCATCGGCCATTGCGCACCGCCTGGATTCCCCTCCTGGTGGGGCTGGTTTTTCTCCCCGGCCTGTTCATGGACTCGCTGCACCATTCCTCCTATGCCCGCAGCGCCGGCCTCTCGTTCCCGATAAACCTTTTTCCTCCGGAAAAAACCCAATACCAATCCCTGCAGACCAATGAGAACCCCAGGGCTTTCGGACGGCTGGTCCGGGACAGCCATGGCAAATACACGGTTCACTTTCTGAACGACAACAACTGGCCCCTGGAAGAAAACTCTTTCTGGACCAACGGTCGCAAGCCGGTCGAATTGTTCGCCGTAATGCCCGGACCCGCCAGCCGGTTTCGCATAAAACTCAAGAACATTCCCCTGCCCAACCGGGTGGTGTTGGAAATTGAACACCTGCGCAGGGAATTTCGCCTCCAGCCCAATCAGGAAGTCATGGTAAACGTGGATTGCAAGCGATACGGCATTACCGGATTGGAAATGAAAAAACGGCGCATCTATTATTTCCGGGTTCGGAGTCGCCGGGAGTATAACCCCTTCTTCGCCGATCCGGAAGAAGAAGATCGCCGCAACCTCGGCGTTCAGGTTCATATCGGCTTCGAGCACTAGATCCATGTGCGGAATCTGCGGCTATATTCAACCGGATCCCCGTGCGGACGAGCACGATCTGCGTCGCATGAACGACCGCATCATCCACCGCGGCCCGGATGATGATGGTTTTCACACCGCCGGCCCGGTGGGCCTGGCTGCCCGGCGCCTGAGCATCATTGACCTGAAGACGGGTCACCAGCCGCTGCCCTCGGACTCCGGCAAATGCTGGATCACTTACAACGGAGAAGTGTACAATTTCCCCCAGCTGCGCCGCGAACTGGAAGCTGAAGGCGTCCGATTCAGAACCCGTACGGATACGGAAGTCCTCGTCAACCTGTTTGAACGCCGGGGAGTTGAATTCGTCAAAAAGTTGATCGGCATGTTTGCCATCGGCATTCATGACGCCGGGAATCAGCGACTGCTCCTGGCCCGGGATCCTCTGGGGATCAAGCCCCTATATTATTACCACGAGCCCGCTTCGGGCAACCTGGTTTTCGGTTCGGAGATCAAGTCCATTCTGGAATACCCCGGGGTGCCCCGGCAACTCAACTCCGATGCCCTTGATTATTTTCTTTCTCTTGAATATATCCCTGCCCCCCATTCGATTTTCAGAGATATTCATAAACTCCCGGCGGGACACATCCTGATATGGGAAAAGGGAACCATTCAAATCCGCCGGTATTGGGACGCGGAACCCGTTCCCGGCCCCACCCCGGATTTCAACGAGGCAAAAAATGACTTCCTGGCTCTTCTGGAAGACGCGGTAAAATGCCGGCTGATATCCGACGTTCCCCTGGGAGCCTTCCTCTCCGGCGGCGTGGATTCAAGCGCCATCGTTGCCATGATGAGCCGCCACACCCGGGAACCGGTACAGACGTTTTCCATCGGTTTTGAAGAAAAATCCTACTCCGAGTTGCCCTGGTCACAGAAAGTCGCGGACAAATTCAATACCCGCCATTACACCCGCAATCTTTCTCCGGATATCGGCAATTTGGTCCTGAAACTGGCGGACCTTATGGATGAACCTCTGGGAGATTTCTCTAACTTCCCCACCTACCTGGTAAGCCGTACGGCCCGGGAAAAGGTTACCGTAGTGCTCTCCGGCGATGGAGGAGACGAAATCTTCGGGGGGTACGAACACTACATCGCCCAACGGATGGCCCGCTTTCTGGACATTGCTCCCGTGCGGCCTTTCCACGGCATCATGTCCGGATTGACCCACCTGTTCCCACCTTCATCCAAAAAGAAGGGCATGATCAATCGCATTAAACGCTTCAGTGAAGGCCTGGAAAACCCCTGGGATCAACGCCACTTCCGCTGGATGCTTTTTCTTTCCCCGCGAACCAAGAAGCAATTGTACTCTCCGGATTTTCTCCAGCCCCACCACCTCGACCCCCTTACCCGGCGGGAACCCTTCGCCGGTCACTTCCAGAGGGCGGCACACTTTTCCGGGATTAACCAGGACCTCTACCTGGACCTCAAGACCTACCTGGTCGACAACATTCTGGTCAAGGTGGATCGCATGAGCATGGCCAATTCACTTGAGGCCCGGGTCCCCCTGCTGGATCACCGGCTGGTGGAGATGGCGTTTTCGCTTCCACCGGAATGGAAGGTACGGGGCTCGGTGACCAAGTGGTTTTTCAAACAATCCATGGAAGGTATCCTGCCGCACCAGGTCATCCACCGCCGCAAGGAAGGATTTTCCATCCCCATAAAGAATTGGCTGCTGACGGATCTCAGGGAATTGATGGAAGAGACTTTGTCGCCCCGGGAATTAAAGGATTCAGGCCTTTTCCAGGTGGAAACCATCCGCGGAATGATCGACCAGCACCTGTCGGGGAAACAGAATCATTCCCATCGCCTGTGGGCGTTGATTCAGTTCAACCTATGGCGTCGCCGCTGGCTGTCACCCTCCGGCGGCGGTTGAGTTCAACCCCTGTCTGGAGTATAATCAAAGATTCGACAATTTCCCGAAAACAGGAGACATGGGTCATGTCCGAACAAGATCATTCCGCCGCCAACGCGGAATTGGGGAAAGACCTTGATCTGAAAGGATTCTTCCCCCCCCACACCTATGAAGATTGGAAAAACTCCGCCGAAGCCGGCCTGAAGGGAGCTTCCTTCGATAAAAAGCTGATCGGCCGAACCCCGGAAGGTATCGATATCCAGCCGCTCTACCTGCGCGGAGACATGGAACCTCTGCCCCACCTGGGAGAATTCCCGGGGTTGGACAACAGGTCCCGGGGCGGCGACGCGGCGGGCCACCTGGAATGCGGCTGGGAAATCGCCCAGGAAACCGCGGATCCCGACCCCGCCACCGCCGGCAAAGCGCTCCGGGATGCCCTGCACCGTGGACAAACCGCGGTCACCATAGCCCTCTCTTCGGCTTTCCGCCGCGGCGCCCCCGCCAGGGAAGATCAGCGCGACGGGATCTACCTGACCGGCGTAGACGACATGGCCGCATTGCTTTCCGGTGTGGACTGGTCGGCATGCCCGCTGCATTTCACCGGGGGTTCATCCGGCCTGCTCCTGGCCATGATGCTGGAAAACCTCGCCGCCCGCGAAAACCGGACTCTCTCCGCCCTGCGGGGAAGCCTCAATCAGGATCACCTGGGGGTTTGGGTCCGGGACGGCAAGCTTTTGATGACGCCGGACCAGGGGATGCGGGAAATGGCCACCCTGGTGCGCTGGGGAGTCGAAAACGCCCCCAACCTGAGGGTAATCGCCGCTGACGGCCTCGTGTATCATGAAGCCGGAGCCGACGCGGTATCCGAACTGGCGTTCACCCTGGCAACCGCCGTAGAGTACCTGGCGGAGCTTGGGGAGCGGGATATTCCGGTAGACCAATCCGCGCCCCGGGTTCGCTTGACGCTCGGCATCGGCACCCATTTTCTCATGGAGATCGCCAAATTGAGGGCGGCACGGATCCTCTGGAGCCGGGCCGTAAAAGCCTTCGGTGGTGGACACGCGATTCAGCGCGTACCCATCCACGCCCGCACGTCCCGGTATTACCAGACCCGTTACGACGCCCACGTGAACATCCTGCGTGCGGCCACAGGCGCATTTTCCGCCGTTGTGGGAGGAGCGGACAGCATCCATACATCGCCGTTCGATGAATCTTTCCGCATCCCCGGAACCCTTTCAAGAAGAGTCGCCCGCAATACCCAGATCATCCTGGACGCGGAGAGCCATTTCCGCAATCTTATCGACCCCGCCGGAGGCGCCTACGCCGTTGAGGTCTTGACCCATCAGGTCGCTTCCCGAGCCTGGGACCTGTTCCGCCAAGTGGAATCCCGAGGCGGCATGACCCGGGCCCTCATGGAGGGATTCCCACAGGAAAGAATACACGGCATTCAGGCGGAGCGTGCCTCCCGGGTCGCGACCCGGCGCACGGTTATCGTTGGTTCCAGCCACTACGCCAATGTATTGGAAGAACCCATCAAGCCCGAAACCGTCGCATCAAGAACTTCCGAAGCTCAGAACCGTCTTGAGATTCGCCGCGAGCGGAACACCACACCCCAAACATCCGCCCCTGGCTTGGAGAATAACGATTGGATCTGCTGGGGCGGTCGTTCCCTGGAGTCCGGAACCGATCCCGGCGAAATCTTGTCAATCCTGCGGGACGGTACTGATGGCTCCGGAAATATAACCGGGTTGAAGCCGCTCCGGGCCGCGGCGCCCTTTGAAACCCTGCGGGACCGCAGCGAAGATTTCCGGACCCGCACGGGCAACCGCCCCGGGGTCTTTCTCGCCAATCTGGGCCCTCCGGAGCAGCACCGGGGCCGATCCGAGTTTTCCCGGGGTTTCTTCGAGGCCGCGGGATTTCTGGTTGAATCCCCATCTGGATTCGACTCCCCGGAAACGGCAGCGGCGGCGGCGGCGGATTCCACCGCTCCGGTGGTGGTGATCTGTTCAACCGACGACACGTATCCGGAACTGGTCCCGCCGCTGATTCGGGCATTGAAAG
>Ga0272442_10001020_pt1 | contig 43440 bp, 32 predicted proteins | sample SSMForm2O_FD_200262 | JGI IMG/M metagenome (GOLD analysis project Ga0272442, IMG submission 200262) | Marine sediment archaeal communities from Little Sippewissett salt marsh, Falmouth, MA, United States - SSM-Form-2O | ecosystem: Environmental > Aquatic > Marine > Wetlands > Sediment ...
GGATACGTAATACGGCTGCGTGCCTGAATCTCCAGACATCAGACGACTTCAATAGCTCATTTATACCATATTTCCCATTTTCCGTCAACAGTTATTTCCCGAAATCCTTCATTTTTCTATTTTTGTCCATGACATTTGAATTAAGATCCTGCCTGATGACTGGAAAAAGGATCGTTGGGCGTGTTGCTTTGGTTGTCTCAAAGGAGTCCATCTGGTACAATGCCAAAAAAAGTTGAATAAAACACCTCTGCCAATGAAGGGGACATTTTCATGAAGAAGACGTCTTGGTTTCTGATTCTATTTGTCTGCCTTTTGTGGGTATGTCATGTAACCTCCTCTGTGTCAGAAGGATCGATTGGTGACGCTCGGGAAGCCGAGCGGATTTACGAGGCCACAGGTGTCAAGGGGGGACTGGTCGTCCACATGGATTGTGGCGACGGAAGGCTCACAGCCGCGCTGCGTGCCAATGATAGCTATCTTGTCCATGGTTTGGGTGAAGATCCGGGGGTTGTCAACCGGGCACGGAACCACATCCGGTCGCTTGGGTTATACGGCAAGGTATCCGTGGACAGATTCGACGGCCGACATCTTCCATATGCGGATAACCTCGTTCGTCTAATCGTAGCGGAAGGCCACGAGGTACCTGTGAACGAAGTCAAACGCGTATTATGTCCCAAGGGAGTCGCGTACATAAAAACCGGGGGCACATGGACGAAGATAGTTAAGCCCTGGCCGGAGCAAATTGATGAATGGACGCATTATCTGCATGGGCCCGACAATAACGCCGTCGCTCAGGATACCATTGTCGGCCCACCCAGGTATATGCAGTGGGTCGGCAGCCCGCGCTGGGCCCGCAATCACCATAAACTTTGCAGTATCAGCTCCGTCGTAACGGCCGACGGCCGAATTTTCTACATCGCGGATGAAGCATCCCCGGCGAACATCAACTTGCCGGGCAAGTGGGCGATCACGGCCCGCGACGCCTTCAACGGCGTTGTACTCTGGCACAAACCGATCGCGTCCTGGACTTGGCATGGGCTTCGTTTTCGGTCCGGTCCCCCCCAGGTCACGAGACTCCTGGTGGTCTCCGGAGGACGTCTGTATGCCCCTCTGGAGTTGAGCGGGCCGGTCTCGGTCATGGACGCGGCAACGGGGAAGACTTTAAATACGTACGACAAGACCGCGGGGGCTGAGGAGATGATCCTTGTTAACGGTATCCTGCTGGTCCTGAAAGGCTCGCCTGTGGCCGAACAGGCGACGGGACATCCGGCATTTTCCGGAGAGTTCCAACATCCAAACCACAAGACGATTATCGCCATCAATACGCAGGCTGACCGGACGTTATGGGAATGGTCCGATCCTCCGTTAAATCTCATGCCGGAAACGCTGGCCTCAGACGACCGGAAGGTTTACATTCAAGCCGGCGAAGGCGTCGCCTGCATCGACTTGAAGTCGGGCGAAACGCTGTGGAACACGGGAAAACCTCAGAAAGGACGAGGCCGCAACAAATTAACTTTCGGTAAGCATACGCTGGTCGTGGTCGATGATGTCGTCTTATGTAAGCTGTCGGGACAACTTATGGCACTGTCGGCCCAGGACGGTCGGACGCTCTGGGAATGTGAGTCCGGCGGTGGATTTCATTCGCCGGTCGATATCTTCGTGATCGACGGTTTGGTTTGGCAGGGGATGCATGTGAGCGATTCCGTCGCGCCGGCTCCCATGCGGGATTTCAATGAAGGCCGGGACCTGCACACGGGCCAGGTTAAGAGGACCAACGCTATCATGGTGGACCTCCAGACCTCGGGGCATCATCATCGCTGCTATCGTGAAAAGGCCACAACGCGGTATATTATCGCCGGCAAGCGCGGCATCGAGATGATGGAATTAGTCGGCGAGAATCATTCCCGTAATAATTGGGTCCGCGGGACCTGCCAGTACGGCGTCTTGCCCGCTAACGGATTCACCTATGCGCCTCCCCATGCATGCGGTTGCTATATGGAATCCTTACTATGGGGTTTCTGGGCCCTGTCAGCGGGGAGAACCGAGGTTGCCAGGGTCTCAGGGGACCGGAGGCTCGAGAAAGGGCCGGCCTACGGAAGGTGGACTAAGGAGGTATCAGAGGATGGGCAATCATGGCCGCAATACCGGCACGATTCGCTTCGTAGCGGTATAGCCGGGACCGTTGTACCAACTCAATTGCAATCTGCCTGGAGAGTTGAAATCGGCGGTCGGCTAACGCCGCCCGTGATCGCTGGCGGCAAGGTATTACTAAGTGCTATGAATGAGGATGTCGTGTATGCCCTAAATGAGAACAGCGGCGAAGTGGTTTGGCGATATGGGGTTGGCGGCCGGGCGGATTCGCCTCCTGCTGTTTACGGGGGTATGGTTTTGTTCGGCTGCGCCGATGGTTGCGTCTATTGCCTAAGACTGAGTGATGGCGATTTGATCTGGCGTTTTCTCGCGGCGCCGGTGGATATGAGAGTTGTGGCCGAAGACCGGGTCGAATCGATTTGGCCCGTGCATGGAAGCGTTCTCATCCTGAACGGTGTGGCTTATTGCTCGGCGGGTCGATCGACGTGGCTCGATGGCGGCATTGATCTCTACGGCCTCGATCCGGCGACCGGGCGTGTCGTGTACACGACCCATTTTGAAAGCCGGCATCCGGAGCTTGGGGAGGGCAAAACCGAGGCCAGGCCGGAACACGTCACGAGGATCAGTCAGAACACGACCGATTACAAGACGTTTCTGGCGTCCGACCGGAGTGACTCTTTCTCCATGGCCGGGGGAGCGATTTCGGATGTCCTTGTCAGCAACGGCCGGGATGTTTTCCTGCACCATGCTCGTTTTGATGCAAAGCTCAGGGCGCAGGACCGGATGGCGCGCCATCTGTTCTCGACTTCCAGTTTGCTGGATGGCGAGGAGAACCACAGGTCGCACTTTGTTCTGGGAACCGGGGATTTCAGTCGCGCACCGGTTGCTTACTCATGGATTGTCAACCGGCCTGTCCGGTGGAGCCCAACAATCGCGGTGCCGACCGGTGTATTGATGGTCTATGATGACAGGGCCGTCTGGGGCGTAAAAAGAAAAGGCGATTCGAACGGCCAGTATTCTCTTTTCCAGAAGGCCAATACGCCGTTTGTGGAGGAGGAAGAGTCCCTGCCTGATTTTAGAAAGATCCCCCCGGAGCAAGCCCAGGCATGCGTCTGGATTAAGGATCTTCCCGTGCGTACGAAGGCAATGCTCAAATCCGGCGAGTACCTGTTCATGGGCGTGATGCCGGTAGACATTCCTCAAAACGACCCACACGCAGCCTACGAGGGACGAAGGGGCGGGATGGTATGGGTCGTTGACGCCCGGGACGGGAGCAAGGTTGCCGAGTATAAGCTGGACTCGCCTGCGATCTGGGACGGCATGGCGGCGGCGAATGGGCGGTTGTATGTCTCAATGATGGACGGTAGCATATTGTGCCTAGCCTCAAACAATTAAATCCCTGCGGAGACATAATTATGAAGATAAAGCATCGGTTCTCAGCAACGCTCCTCTTTGCCCTGAGCTTCTCGTGGGCCTTATCAGCAGTGGTCGCTCAGTCGGGCGATAGTGAACTAAGCGCCGAGCAGATTCTGAATGCTGCCGGTATTGAAGGCGGTCTGGTCGTTCATATCGGTTGTGGCGACGGAAAGCTCACAGCGGCGCTGCACGCGGGCAACAGTCCACAGGACGCCTTACGGCGCTACCTGGTTCACGGCCTGGATGAAAACAGCGCAAACGTAAAAAAGGCGAGGGAGTATATTCATTCGCTCGGGCTCTATGGACCCGTCTCTGTCGAGCGATTCGATGGACAATGGCTGCCTTATGCCGACAATCTTGTGAACCTGGTCGTATCGGAGGACCTTGGTGACGTTTCGATGAATGAGCTGATACGCGTCCTCGCGCCCGGGGGCGTTGCATACATCAAGACCGGCGGGAAATGGACAAAGAAAGTCAAATCACGACCTGCTGAAATCGATGAGTGGACGCACTTTTTGCACGATGCCTCCAACAATGCCGTCTCGAAAGATTCAGTGGTCGGCCCGCCTCGCCAATTGCAGTGGGTGGCGGAGCCTCAGTGGGCGCGCAGTCACGACCATTTGGCCAGTGTGAGCGCGCTCGTCTCGACCGGCGGACGTATCTTCTACATCGTGGACGAAGGGCCGACGGCCGCGGTCGTTTTACAACCGCAATGGGTTCTCGTGGCACGCGATGCATTTAGTGGTGTCGTTCTCTGGAAGCGAGCGATCTCGAAATGGCAATGGCATCTGCGGAGTTTCCGAAGCGGTCCGAGCGATTTGTCGAGAAGGCTCGTTGCCGCGGGAGATCGAGTTTATGTCACGCTGGATATCGACGGGCCGGTCAGTGCGCTCGATGCAGCGACGGGACGGACGATCAGAACGTACGAACGGACAAAGGGCGCCCTGGAACTTATCCACAACGAAGGGAATATCTTCGTTGTGGTGGCTCAGGCGCCGAGGCAGCAGATGCCAGCCGATGCGCCGGGTCAGAGATTGGGACCGAGTTTTGTCGAAGTGCGCTCCCAGCGTCCCGCCTACCGAGAGCAGCAGCCATCGAAGGCCATTGTAGCGATACAAGCCGAGACCGGACGGCCGCTTTGGACCAAATCCGACGCCTCAACGCAGGAATTGATGCCAACGACGTTGGCCGTGAGTGAGGGCCGCGCGTTCTTCCAGAACGCCGACGAGGTCGTCTGCCTGGATGCGCGCTCCGGCGGGGACCTTTGGCGGGCTGCCCGGCCGACCAGCCGGAGCCGGCCGACGTGGTCCGCCCCGACGCTTGTTGTGTACGGCGATGTCGTCCTCTCAGCGGACCGGGCCGTAACACAGAAGAAAACGCTGGACGAGGACCCGACGGGGCAGGTCGAGTGGATCGTCAGCAGCACGGGGGGCCAGGCGCCGGTGGGTGAGCTGATTGCGTTCTCTGTGGAGGACGGCGAGCGACTTTGGAGTTGCCCGTCGCGCGAGTGCTACAATGCGCCGGTCGATGTTCTCGTCGCCGGTGGCTTTGTATGGACCGGGAGTCTCGTGCGAGCCAAAGATCCGGGCGTGACGGAAGGCCGGGATCCGAGAACGGGCGAAGTCAAACACACCCGCCCGAAAGACCAAGCGTTTTTCGCGGCGGGTATGGGTCACCAGCGCTGCTACCGGAACAAGGCCACAGACCGTTATCTCCTTCTTGGCCGCTCGGGTGTGGAATTCATCGATGTCGCGACCGGCAAGGCCATCCCGCATCATTGGACGCGCGGCACGTGTCAATACGGGATCATGCCCTGCAACGGGCTGCTTTATGTGCCGTCGAATTCGTGCGCCTGTTTCATCAGATCAAAGCTCAGCGGATTCAATTGTCTGGCGCCCGCTCACCAGAAGTCAGAATACAGAAGTCAGAAATCAGAAAGGTTGGAGAAAGGCCCTGCCTACGGACAGTTTCCGACATCAGATCTCCGTCCTCCGTCTTCTGAATCCTGGCCGACCTACAGACACGATATGGCTCGCAGCGGTTTTACGGCTATGCCGGTCGCTCCGGCGTTGAAATCCGCCTGGAAGACGCCTTTAGGTGGGCCACTCAGTAGTGTCGTTGCCGCCGAAGGGAAAGTGTTTGTCGCTATGATCGACGCACATACCATCCAGGCTTTGGAGGCGGATACCGGTCAACCGGTCTGGCGTTTCATTGCCGGCGGCCGGGTGGATTCTCCGCCCACCATTTGGAAGGGACATGTTTTCTTCGGCTGCGCCGACGGATGGGTTTATTGTTTGCGAGCATCGGATGGCCGGTTGGCCTGGCGGTCTCTGGCCGCGCCTGACGATGAACGGATCGTTGCCTACGATCAACTCGAATCCTTGTGGCCCGTCTCGGGTAATGTCCTGGTGCGCGAGGGGGTCGTTTACTGTGCCGCGGGCCGGTCGTCTTATCTGGATGGCGGGATCCGATTGTGCCGCCTTGATGCGAAGACCGGCCAGATACTTTCGGAAACAGTGATCGACGACCGCGATCCGGAGACGGGATACCAACGCAAGGGCGTTGTTCGGGGGACGAACATGCCGGGATTACTGCCGGACGTTGTTTCGTGCGATGGCGAATCGGTCTATATCCGGCATGTGCGCTTCAGCCAAAAGGGCGAACGGTTGCCGTCGGACGTTCCGCATTTGTTCAGTGCAGTGGGCTTCCTGGATGACACATGGTGGCACCGCACGTACTGGTTCGTGGGCACCTTAATGACCACAAATTACGGCGGCTGGCCGCGGATCGGCAACCAGGTCCCCGCGGGTCGTTTGCTGGTGCTCGATGATCGAGCCGTCTATGGATTCGGCCGGAACCAGTACATCCATCACGGCGCCCACGTGGGTATCGACGGGGCGACCGTTTTCCACTTCAAGCCGGACCGCGACGCCGAGCGCCGTTTCACCTACTACCGGGCTTTTGCGATGAATCGCAAATCCGGCCAATCGAAGGCAAACCAGCGCCGCAGTGCGAGCAAACCGGCTAAAAGCTTCCTCTGGACTCAGAAGTTGCCTGTTCTTGTACGAGCGATGGTGTTAGCTCAGGAGACGTTATTCATGGCCGGGCCGCCGGATATCTTCGCCACGAGTGGACCCGCGGCGGCATTTGAGGACGACAAGGAGAACCTGCTCTTAGTCGCCTCGGCTGCGGATGGAAAGGAACTGGCCCGATACAAGCTCGACAGCAGCCCGGTTTTCGACGGCATGGCCGCGGCCTATGGACGGCTCTATATTGCGACTGAGGATGGTAGCGTATTATGCCTGATGGATAAGTCTATGGAATCCAAGTAAGGGGAAGAACTCATGAAAAAAAGAATCAGCTTTTATGTCTTCATGTGTGTGTTGTGTATGATCTCGGCGGCGGCGGCTCAGCCACTTGCCGAGAAGATTCTGGACGCGACGGATTTCAAAGGCGGCCTGATCGTCCATGTTGGCTGCGGCGACGGGAAGCTCACCGCCGCGTTGCTCGTGAGTGACAAATGCCTCGTTCACGGGCTGGATACGAGGGCCGAAAATGTCGTTGCGGCGCGGGAATACATCAGGTCACGCGGCCTGTATGGTCCGGTGTCGGTCGATGGTTTCACGGGTATGGAGCTGCCGTACGTCGATAACCTCGTGAATCTTGTCGTGGCTGAAGATCTCGGCAATGTCCCGGTGTCCGAAGCGCTGCGCGTGCTGGCGCCCGGCGGCACTTTATATGCCAGGCAAAATGGCCGTTGGCAGAAGACCGTCAAGCCGTGGCCCAAAGACGTCGATGAATGGACCCACTACCTGCATGACGCCAGTGGAAATCCTGTCGGGCATGATGACGTCGTCGGGCCGCCGCGGCATATCCAATGGAACGCCGCGCCGCCCTATACGCGGGGTCACGAACACATTCCGAGCCTCTACGCGTTGGTCTCGACCGGCGGGCGGATCTTCTACATCGCGGACGAGGCTTCTCTTGCGTCCGTCCGGCAGACTCCTGAATGGAAGCTTATCGCTCGCGACGCCTTCAACGGCATCCTGCTCTGGAAGAAGCCGATCAGTGCGTGGTTCCCTCACATCGTCAACTGGGGTCAGACGCCCCGCCAGCTTCAGCGGAGGCTGGTGGCTGTGGGCAACCGTGTCTATGTCACTCTCGGTCTTCATGCGCCCCTGGCCGCTGTGGATGCGGCGACGGGTGAGACGCTCATGGTTTACGAGAATACGCTGGGCACTGATGAAGTCGTTCTCCACGAGGGGACTTTGCTCCTGGTCGTTCGAGACGTCACCGAAGATCGAACTGCCGAGCTGGCCAAATGGAAGCAGCTTGTAAAGCAAGAAAACAGCCCTGTGTATAAACGGGAGACCGCCGAGTCACTGGTCAGAAAACTTCGGACGACCGAATCGAAAGGCGCGAAGGCGGTTCTTGCTCTCGACGCTGAAACAGGCCGTCTGTTGTGGAAAAAGGAAGGCGCGGACGCCTCCGGTCTGAGGACGAATAGTTTGTGCGCCGAAGGAGATCGCGTATTCTACCAGAATGGAAGAGACATCGTCTGCCTCGATCTTGAAAGCGGGCAGGAGCAATGGTCCGAGTCCTCCGGCCCCATGTGGTCGGCGTGCGACGGCGTCATTTATTGTGCGGACAGTAAGAACGTCACGGCCCTGTCGGCACAGACCGGTCAAACCCGCTGGACCCAGGCCGCATCGCTGGTTCAGATTCGGGACGTGTTCGTGGCCGGTGGATCGCTCTGGATCGGTGGTTTTAAGCCATTCCCGACGAAAAGAGGACCCTCGTGGGGCCCGTACTTCGCAACGCAGCGCGATCTGGCTACCGGCGAAATGCTCATGCACATCGAGCCTGAGAATCCGGGCCATCATCATCGATGCTACAACAACAAGGCCACCGACCGTTACATCCTCGGCGGCAGAAGAGGGACCGAATTCATCGATCTTAAGTCCGGCGACGTCCTGTGGAATAGCTGGGCCCGCGGCGTCTGTAAGTACGGCGTGATGCCGAGCAATGGATTGCTCTACGCCCCGCCCCACGCCTGTGGATGCTACATGGCAGCCAAACTGATCGGCTTCAATGCCCTCGCTGCTGATCGCAAGACGGAAGCCCGGAGACAGAAGACGGAAAGGTTGGAAAAAGGCCCCGCTTTTGACGATATACGACATACAACCGGCGACCGACGAAGGACGCATGAGTGGCCTACCTATCGTAACGATGCCCAACGAAGCGGCAGCACGCCGACGGCCGTGCCGACAAACCTACAACGAAAATGGAAAGTTGACGTTGGCGGTAAGATTACCGCTCCGGTCATTGCCGGAGGGAAGGTGTTCGTCGCCTCCTTGGACGAGCATAGCCTCTCGGCGATAAATGCCGATTCCGGTCGGTCCGTCTGGCAATTCACGGCCGGCGCTCGAATCGATTCACCGCCAACCGTGTACAAAGGTCAAGTGATTTTCGGCTGCCGGGACGGATATGTGTACAACGTGCGCGCATCGGATGGCACGCTTCGTTGGCGGCTGCGAATCGCGTCGGATGCACGCCGCATCGCGGCCTGCGGCCAGCTTGAATCCGCGTCGCCAGTGATCGGAAGCGTGCTGGTCCGGGATGGGATCGTCTATGCCACGGCGGGCCGATCCTCTTACCTGGACGGCGGGATTGGTCTGTATCGGCTCGACGCCGAGACCGGCAAAATCCTGTCCCGCACACCAATTTATAGTCCCGACCCGGAGACGGGAAAGCAACCCAAACACACCGCTCCGGCGTTTGTGCCCGGCGCCCGTGCGGATATTCTCACTTCAGACGACGACCACGTTTACCTGCGCGAGATGGTGTTCAACGGGCGGGGTGTCGAGTTGAAGGAAGGGAAACCTCACTTGTTCGCATTAACCGAATTTCTGGACGGCTCCTGGCCTCACCGCGCCTATTGGATCTTCGGGACGAAGCTTTCCGTCTCGACCGGTTGCAGCGGGCGCGACAGGAACCTGATCTACGGCCGGCTGCTCGTCTTTGATGAATCGACGATCTATGGCTACGGCCGGCAACAAGTCCATTGGTCGAACCATCTGCAGGACGGAGCGTATCGGGTGTTTGCCGTAAAGCGCGGCGAACAGAAGCCGCACTGGGAGAAGCGACTGAAAATCCGGAACCGGGCAATGGTCTTGGCAGACAAAGTGTTATTCATTGCCGGCCCGCGCGCTGAGACGGGGATTTGGTCCATCGAAAATGAGAAAGATGCCGGAATCAACGTTGTGGCTCTCTCAGCGTCTGACGGATCGGAGCGGGCCCGGTACCGGCTCGATTCGTCGCCGGTGTTCGATGGTATGGCGGCTGCGTATGGACGCCTCTACATGTCGATGGAGAACGGCGACGTGCTATGTTTGGCGGAATAAATTAGTTAAGACAAGGAGAAGTAATCATGATAATAAGGTCCCGGTTTTTGACAAAAATTGCCGTTCTGTTGTGTGTGCTGTGCATGTTCTCGACGCTGATAGCTCAGCCTGTTGATCCTCACCAGAGCGCCCGGCAGATTCTGGATACGTGCGGCGTCCAAGGCGGCCTGATCGTCCACGTCGGTTGTGGCGATGGAAGACTTACGGCGGCCTTGCGCGCCGACAATCGTTATCTGGTTCACGGTCTCGACACAGACATCGGGAAAGTGGAAGCGGCGCGCGCCCATATCCGATCGCTCGGTCTCTATGGAGCCGTGTCGGTTGATTGCTTCGACGGCCGACGGTTGCCTTATGCGGATAACCTTGTGAATCTCATCATGGCCGAAGAACTCGGCGACGTGCCGATGACTGAGGTCATGCGCGCGTTATGTCCGAACGGCGTGGCCTACATTAAGAAGGGCAAGTCATGGTCAAAAAAAATCAAGCCGCGACCGGATACGCTGGATGAATGGACGCATCATCTCCACGATGCCGGCGGCAATGCCGTGGCCAACGACCGGGCCGTCGGTCCGCCCCGGCATTTGCAGTGGACCGCCGGGCCATTGTGGGCCCGCAGCCACGGCTGGACGCCGAGCGTCAGCGCGATGGTCTCGGCCGGCGGGCGCCTGTTCTGTATCTGCGACGAGACGCTCCCGTGTGTGGACGGCACCGTGCCGAGCAAATGGTATGTCGTGGCGCGCGATGCCTTCAGCGGCGTCTTGCTCTGGAAGTGCCCCGTGCCGCGATGGGGCTCGGAGACATTTAGCGGCACACCCAACAGCGGAGAAAAGGTCGCCAGCGTGGGTCGATTCACGATGCCGACGCACGTCGGTAAGCGTTTGGTCGCCGTGGGCGACACGGTATATGTCACTCTGGGTCCCGCCGCTCCGGTGACGGCGCTGGATGCGGCGACCGGAGAAACGAAACGGGTCTATACCGACACGATCAACGCGGACGAGATCCTCTATTCCAACGGGCGGCTCATCGTCTCGATCAATCCGTCCGAGAAGCCCGCCAATGCGATGGTGCTCAAGGGCGAGACTCCGCCCAGCGTGCCCGGCAAGCGGGTTTGCGCGGTGGACGCGAAGACCGGCCGCACACTCTGGAAGACCGGCCTATTCTCGGGAATCCGGGTCGGCCAGACTCAGGACCCGTTCGGCAGGCTCGAACTGGCCGCGGGGGACGGCAAAGTCTTTCTGTTGACGTCCGATGCGATCGAGTGCTTGAACGCGAACTCAGGCGAGAAGCTCTGGCGGATCGATCGCCCGGCATTGCCGTCTGGTGCCGTGCGGCGGATAGGCTATTCAGGAATGTTCGAGTACCTTCTGACGGTGATGGTGTATCACGACGGCGTCGTTTTGTTGGCTCAGCCTGAGCCGAACACACACCACACGTACCACACGATGCCGGGCACACTCTACGCCTTCGACGCCGAGGACGGCCGGCAAATGTGGAAGCACGGCTACGGCGGCTGGGGCCATTGCACGCCGCCGGACGTGTTCGTCGTGGACGATGTGGTCTGGACTCACGTGAATGCGGAGACCGAATTCGGCTCCGTATGGGGCAACGGCTACAAGGCAAAGGATTCGAGCGTCGTCGATTACCGTATCCAGGCGCTCGACCTAAAGACCGGCAAACTTCTCAGAGAGCTTCCGACCAAAGAGATATTCAACGTCGGGCACCATCATCGTTGCTATCGAAACAAAAGCACTGAGCGGTTCCTTATGTCGTGCCGGCGGGGAGTGGAATTTGTCGATTTGTCGAACGGAGAGAACTACCAGAACCATTGGGTGCGCAGCGGCTGCCTGCTGGGATACCTGCCTTGCAACGGCCTGCTATACGTCACACCCCATCCCTGCGAGTGTTATATCAGCGCCAAACTCACCGGCTTCAACGCCCTGGCGTCTGCTTACCAGAAGACAGAAAACAGTCCTTGGGACTCCTCACGGAGAAAACAGAAGACAGAAAAATTATTGAAGGGTTCTGCATACGAACAACCTCCGACTTCTGACTTCGGTTCTTTGTCTTCTGACGAATGGCCCACGCATCGTGGCAATCCACGTCGATCCGGTGCCACGGACTCGATTGTCGGCGCGGATTTGAAAGTAGCTTGGCGCTCGGATATCCATACGAAGCCGAGTAGCCTTGTCGTCGCCGACGGCAGAGTGCTCGTGGCCGGTGTGGACACCCATACCGTTCGCGCGCTGGATGCCGATGACGGTACAAGCCTCTGGGAATACACGACCGGCGCTCGGGTGGACTCGCCGCCGAGTTTCTATAACGGGCTTGCAATCTTCGGCTCGGCCGACGGGCGCGTTTACTGCCTCCGCGCCGCCGACGGTGCGCTCGTGTGGCGGTTCAACGCGGCGCCGGATCGTCGTCTCGTGACGGCGTTCGGCCAGTTGGAGTCGCCCTGGCCCGTGCCCGGCAGTGTTCTGGTGCACGATGGGAAATGCTGGTTCGCAGCCGGAAGAGCGTCACACCTGGACGGCGGTATTCGCTTTTATGCCCTCGATCCGATGACGGGCAGGGAACTGTTCAGTGAGACGATCTGCAGCCTCGATCCCGAAACGGGAAAAATGCCCGTTGAGACCGAAGGTCACACCATGTCCGGGCTGCTGAACGACATCCCGGCCACGGACGGCGCCAATGTGTTTATTCGACAGATGCAGGGTTACTCCTCGGATGCACATGTCGGGCGGCATTTATATACCACGGGCGGCTATCTCGATCCGAGCTGGTTCAACCGGACGTTCTGGCAAATCGGTGCCGCCAAGACCTCGGGCCTGATGGTTCTCGGTAAGGACGTTGCGTACGGTATGGAAGTCTTTCCCTCGCGCAGCCGCGAGACGGTCTTTAAGCCCGGATCGAATCCCTATCGGCTCAGGTGCCTTCCGCTGAAGGCATCCGCCGATGCTTCCAGCGGCAAACGCCGCCGGCAGGGACCAAAGCCGTTGTGGGAAAAACGTCTTGATATCCGGGTCACTGCGATGGTCCGGGCGGCGGATACGCTCTTTGCCGCCGGCTCGCCGGATATTGTCGATCCGAAGGACCCCCACGGCGCTTGGGAGGGCCGTAAGGGGGGGCTCCTGGCGGCCTTTACCACCGGTGACGGCAAGAAACTTTCCGAGCATAAGTTGCCGGCCCCGCCGGTCTGGGACGGTTTGGCCGCGGCGTATGGACGGCTCTATATTTCACTGGTCAACGGCGACGTGCTGTGCTTGGCCAATGAATAGTGTGTGCATGATTGTCCTCGTCTTTTAATACAAGCACCTCAAGTGAAAGAATTTGGAAATGCGGTATTTGAGAATTTTATCTGTTCTGCTATTTGTTTTGGGTGGATGCTCTGCGGTTCGACCGCCTCAAGCTCCCCAGGTTCCCGTTGTCAACATTTACCATGGGGTGGAGGTTGTCGATCCTTATCAGTGGCTTGAAGACTGGGGCGAGGAACGCGTGCAGGCCTGGAGCAACGCACAGAACACTTATGCCCGTAACGTGTTAGACCATCTGCCCTACGTCGAAGATCTTCGTGAACGGATCACTGAGATCATGACCGCCGAATCGGTGAGCTATTCAGCGCTGTGCCGGCGCGAGGGTAAGCTCTTTGCGATCAAGCGGCAGCCGCCACTGGAGCAACCATTTCTGGTCGTAATGCCCTCTGCCCGGGAACCGCAATCCGATCGCGTCATTGTCGATCCGGCAAAAATGGATCCCAGCGGCGCCACGTCCATTGACTGGTATGTACCCTCCGGCGATGGTCGTCTGGTCGCCGTTTCGCTCTCGGTCGGCGGCTCGGAGAGCGGAGATGTGCACATTTACGAATCAGAGAGTGGCAAGGAAGTCGGCCAGGTCATTGCCCGCGTCAACGGCGGCACCGCCGGGGGCGACGTGGCGTGGACGCCGGATGGTTCCGGTTTCTACTATACTCGATACCCCCGCGAAGGCGAACGTCCGGCGAAAGATATGGACTTCTATCAGCAGGTGTGGTTCCACAAAATGGGGACGTCACCTGATGAGGATCGTTATGAGATCGGCAGGGACTTTCCACGCATTGTAGAGATCACTTTGGAGACGGATATGCGTTCCGGCCGGATTCTCGCGACTACACAGTACGGCGACAGCGGTCGTTTTACCCTTTATGTGCGTACGCCAACCGGGCAGTGGAAGCAGATCGCCGACTACGACGACCAGATCGTTCAGGCGACATACGGTGTGGAGGATACGTTGTTTCTCATATCCCGTGCCGACGCCCCTCGGGGCAAAATCATGAAGCTCTCAGCCCCTGATTTTGCTCTGGAAGAAGCAGAGGTCATTGTTCCTGAAGGCAAGGACACGATCGTATCTGATTTCTACGGTCACCCGCCTATCGTGGTTACGTCAACCTGTCTATATGTGACCTATCAACTCGGCGGTCCATCGGAGATTCGTGTCTTTGACTATGAAGGAAACAGGCAAACGGGACCTGAGACACTGCCTGTTTCCAACGTGGGAGAGATCGTCGCCCTCGAAGGTGACGATATTCTGTATCAAAACGCGTCGTATCTCGAGCCCTCGGCCTGGTACCTGTTCGAGAAGGATCATGGGATCACCAGGAAGACGGCCCTTGTCACCCGTTCGCCGGTTGATTTTTCAGACTGCCGGGTCGTACGGGAATATGCCACTTCGAAAGATGGGACCCGAGTACCCGTCAATATCATCCGGCGCAAGGAAGTTGCTTTGGATGGCTCCCATCCGGTGTTGCTTACCGGCTATGGTGGGTATGGGATCAGCATCGAGCCTCGTTTTAGCGCGTTGCGCCGCGTATGGATTGACCAGGGAGGCGTTTATGCACAAGCCAATCTGCGCGGCGGCGGCGAGTTTGGCGAGCAATGGCACAAAGACGGCATGCTCACCGAAAAGCAGAACGTTTTCGATGATTTTGCCGCCGTCATGCAGCACATGATCGACGCCGGCTATACCGTGCCTGAGAAGTTGGCCATCATGGGCGGCAGCAACGGCGGATTGTTGATGGGCGCCATGATTACGCAACATCCGAAATTGTGCCGGGCCGTTGTTTCCTCTGTTGGAATCTACGACATGCTGCGAGTGGAACTCGCGCCCAACGGGCAGTTCAATATCCCTGAGTTCGGCACGGTTAAGAACCCCGAACAATTTCACGCCCTCTACGCCTATTCGCCTTACCATCACGTCGAACGGAATACAGCGTATCCGTCCGTATTGTTTCTCACCGGCGCTAACGATCCGCGCGTTGATCCGATGCATTCCCGAAAGATGACGGCGCGCCTTCAGACCGCTACGTCTTCAAGTAGGCCCATTTTGTTGCGGACCAGTTCCAAAACCGGTCACGGCCTGGCGACGCCGCTGAGTGAACGGATTGAGACCAGTGTCCACTATCATACTTTTCTGCTGAACGAGCTTGGGCTGCAATTTCGACGGCCAAAGTCTTTTTGATCTTCTTAACGGGAGACAGAGCAAATGTGTTGTAGAGTCAAGGGATGTTTGTGCATCGTTTTACTGGTGGTAGGCGGCGCCGGTGTATGGAGCGCCGAGCGTGAAAGTGTCAGGCCGAGGGCCAGAGAAGCGGGAATAGCGCCGGGAATTCTGTCGCCGGGCCAGCTAAATACAATTACCGATGTTGAAGGCGTCAAGGTCGGCCACGTAACGCTCATCGAGGGGACAGATATCAGAACCGGTGTGACGGCTATCCTCCCGCACTCGGGAAATCTTTTTGCCGAGAAGGTCCCCGCGGCCATTTACGTAGGCAATGGCTTCGGCAAACTGATGGGCTATACGCAGGTGGAGGAGCTGGGGAATATCGAAACCCCTATCCTGCTGACCAACACGCTGAATGTGGGGATCGTCGCCGACGGCCTCATCGAATATATGCTGAGTCTGCCGGGCAATGAAAACGTTCGATCTATCAATCCAGTCGTCGGTGAGACGAATGACGGCTGGTTGAACGACATCAGGAGCCGGCCGGTGCGCCGGCACCATGTCCGTGAGGCGATAGAAAAAGCGGCCGCCGGGCCTGTCGAGGAAGGCTCAGTTGGAGCGGGAACCGGAACGAGATGCTTCGGTTTCAAGGGGGGGATCGGTACATCTTCGAGGCAATTGCCCAAATCGCAGGGTGGTTACACAGTCGGTGTTTTGGTTCAAACTAATTTCGGCGGAATCCTAACCATCAACGGCGCCCCCGTGGGTAGGGAATTCGCTCCGGAGGCAAACAGTGATAACGAAGACGGGTCCTGTATGATTGTCGTCGCCACGGATGCGCCGCTGTTATCTCGGAACCTTAAAAGATTGGCCAAACGAGCAATACTCGGTCTGGCGCGGTCCGGCTCAGTGATGAGCAATTCGAGCGGCGATTATGTTATCGCCTTTTCGACCGCCAGAGCCCTCAGATTGGGTGCTCGAAAACGAGGTGACTCTGGCGTATTGTTATCCAATGGTGAAATGAGTATGCTCTTCCAGGCCGTCGTGGAAGCGACGGAAGAGGCTATATACAACTCGCTTTTCAAAGCAACGTCTGTCACCGGCAGAGACAACCACTTTTGTGAGGCTTTGCCAATCGAAAAAACTCTGGAAATCTGCCGCAAATACAAAGTTCTGAAGTAGCCGCAATTGGACATTAAGAAAGGAGCGTTGAATTGATTGATCGAAATATTAGAGTGATATGGTTTTTATATTCTCTCATATTCCTATCGACCTTTACGGGTTGTAAAGGGCTGTTCAAAGAGAACAACATCATCCGCCCGGCGAAGTCCCTGCCTGAAACGACGCCGTGGGACCTGACTGCGTTGAGCGAGCCTCCGGAGGTCGAATGGTCCGATCGTGAGAGTCCCGTGCGGTCCCTCTACTATGGGGGGGAACGCTACAAAGGGAATCCGACGCGCGTGTTTGCCTACTATGCCAGCCCGGTAACGTTGGATGCCGATAGTGTGGAAGGCGAAACTTTTCCCGCCGTCGTGCTGGTTCATGGGGGAGGCGGCACGGCCTTCAAAGAGTGGGCGGAACTTTGGGCTCGGCGCGGTTATGCCGCTATAGCGATGGACCTTGCCGGGTGCGGCCCCGGTCGGGAACGACTTGCCGATGGTGGTCCCGGCCAAAGCGACAAGGAAAAATTCGGCGCTATTGATGAAAGCCCCGAGGACCAATGGACGTATCATGCCGTGGCAAACGTTATCCTGGCCCATTCTCTCATCCGCAGCTTCAACGAGGTGGACGCCGCTCGCACGGCGGTGACCGGAATCAGTTGGGGCGGATACCTGACGTGCATTGTCGCGGGGCTGGATCATCGCTTCAAGGCGGCGGTGCCCGTGTACGGCTGTGGATTCTTGCACGACAATAGCGTATGGCTGGATCGGTTTGCGAAAATGAAGCCGCAACAGAAGGATAAATGGGTCCGGCTGTGGGACCCCTCTATGTATGTCGGATCGGCGACGATGCCGGTGTTCTTCGTCAACGGCACGAACGATTTCGCCTATCCACTCGATAGCTATTCGAAGACTTATGGGCTTGTGAAAAGTGAACGCAATTTCCGTATTACTGTCAAGATGCCGCATGGTCACGAGCAAGGGTGGGCGCCGAAAGAGATCGGACTTTTCGTGGATCAGTATATCAACAAGGGCGTTCCTCTGGCGACGGTCTTGAGCCCGAAGGTAACCAATGGCAACGTTCGCACCGAGGTTAAGAGCAAGACGGCTCTTAATTCCGCGAACCTGCACTACACGACAGAGAATGTTCCGATCAACAAGCGCGATTGGGAGACGGTGCCGGCGCGCGTCGAGGGCAGGCGGATTATCGCGCCCGCGCCGCCGGATGAAGCGACCATCTGGTTTCTTACGGTCGGTGACGTTCGAGGAGCGATCGTATCGAGCCCACTGGTGTTCCCGGCCGAACGCGGTTGAACTCGAAATGATTATCCGCACGGAGTAATAGGATTATGGTAGAAAGACGAAATCTGAATGTGCAACTTCGCCAGTTGGGATTAGCTTTGTTTCTGGTCATTGGATTCGGTTATGTCGTGGCGGTCGATGCGAGAACGGGCTCCTGGGGTGATCAAGGCGACGGCACATACAAAAATCCGATCCTGAACGCCGATTACCCGGACGTCGACGTCGAGCAATTCGGCGACACCTATTACATGATCTCTTCCAAGCAGCACATGTCACCGGGTATGGTTATCCTTGAGTCGAAAGATATGGTCAACTGGACGACGATTGGCCATGTGTGGGATAAGCTCTCCTGGGACCCGAAGTACAACTGGGACCGGATGGATGGGTATCGGTACGGCGTCTGGGCCGGCGACCTGGCCTATCATGACGGCCGATGGTACTGCTACCAAATCGACACAACAAACGGCCTCTATATGAGCAGCGCCTCCGACATCCGCGGTCCGTGGACACAGCCGCATCTGATGCTCAAGAAGACGCGCTGGACCGATCCGGCGGTTTCCTGGGATGACGCGGCGAAGCAGGCGTACTTAGTCTGTAATTTCGGGCGCACCGGCAATAAAAAGGTCAATGAAATCCGGCTTTTCCGGATGAGTTGGGATGGCCGGAAGTTACTCGACAATGGCACGGTCATTCATACCGGATTGGGCGCGGAGCCGCCAAAATCTATCGCGTCGATGGTCGATGGTACATCTTTTTCGCCCAGTGGTTCCGGCCCGATCCCCGGCGGCCGGACAATTCCGCCGCGGATAGGGGTGATCGAAAGCAAATGGTGCTGCGTTCAAAAACCGACAGCATCTACGGACCGTACGACTTGAAAGTGGTTTACGAGCGGGGCAACGGGGTGATTCGCAGTTGCTCCCAGGGCGCGCTGATGAGAGCCCCGGATGGCAAATGGTGGTACACACACCAGTTGATTCAAAACATCCGTGCGCCGTTCCAGGGCCGCCCACAGATGCTCCAGCCGGTCGTGTGGATCGACGGCTGGCCGATCATCGGCAAGGACGTCGACGGCGATGGGATTGGCGAACCGGTCCTGCGCCATGCCAAGCCGATCAATGGATTCCCAATTGTCGCTCCACCGAGCGATGACGAGTTCGATGCGCCGAAGCGCGGTCCGCAGTGGGAATTCAATCACAATCCTCGTGATAGCCACTGGTCGCTGACGGAGCGGCCCGGCTGGCTGCGATTGAAGGCATCCGTGCCGGTCGATCCGGGTGGATTCTGGGGTGCGTGCAACACCATCAGCCAGCGAATCATGGGAACGGGCGCGGGCAAAGCGACGGCGAAGTTCGATCTCTCGGGGATGCGCGGGCACCAGCGGGCCGGGTTCGTCCGTTTCGGCGGGATCTACCATCTGCTGGGCGTTCACGTCGATGCGAAAGGTGTCAAACGCCTGTTCTTCGACGCCAATGGCACAATCACCCAGGGACCTGTGATTGAAGCGAATACCCTTTGGATCCGCACCACCAACGTCCGCGACCAAGCCCGCTTCGCATTTAGCACGGATGGCGAGGTGTTTCACGGCTTCGGATCTGACTTTACCCTTAAGTTCGGCCAGTGGACAGGGGACCGCCTCGGTTTCTACTGTTGGAACGACAACGTCGCCGCCGGCTATGTGGACATAGATTACTTCCACTACGACTACGATGGGCCCAAAAGTCGATGATCAATGGGTGTGAAACAGATGAATGCCAAGCGAAGTCATTTCTTGACAAATTACTGCGCTACCGTTTCAGCTTCGCTGTTTTTCCATTCAATCCCCAGATTTTTCGGTGAGGGATAAGGTTTTTCCCCTTTAACAAGCTCCATTTTTCGAATGAAAATCGATATTTGGTGAAAAATCAGAAAAAAACTTTGGAAAAAAGCTTGACTGAATATACTCTGTACTATAGAGTACTCTATATAGCAGAATTAAGAACAGACGAGTTTTAGGAGATTGTGCTATGAATGTATCTCAGGAAGACGCCCGAGCGTCGCTATCCACAATCCGGGATGTAAGGATTCAAACCCAAAGGGCCGCAATCTCGACCTATGCGAGTCCCATGATGATTCTCTGGGGGACTCTTTGGATCATCGCGTTTACAGCAACCCATTTATACATCGAACACGGTCGACCCATTTTCACAGCGATGAATGTCGTAGGAATTGCGGTGTCCGCTATCATTTTCTACCAGCTCTTTCATTCCAAAGCCCCTTTTCGAGAGGATCCTTCGGAACGCATCGGCTGGCGCATCGCTGCATTGTGGATTCTCTTGTATGTCTACGTCATCATCTGGCTGTTTCTGATGGCTCCTTTTAGCGGCAGGCAGTGCAACGCGTTTATCAGCACGACTGGGATGTTTGCCTGCGTGGTGATGGGCCTCTGGTTCAGAAGCACCTTCATGATCGTACTGGCGCTTGCCTTGACGGGTGTGACGTTAGTGGGTTTCTATCTTCTGACCTCTTATTATTGCCTTTGGATGGGTTTTGTGGGTGGCGGAACTCTCCTGGGTACAGGTTTGTATATACGCATACGATGGAGGTGAGAAATGGCGCAGCTTGATAATATCATTCATCAGACGGTTCGGCTGCAAATCATGGCGTCACTCGTGAGTCTGGATCCGCGTGAGCGCGTCAACTTCACCACCCTGCGCACCCTGTTGAAACTGACCGACGGCAATCTCGGTGCGCATCTCAATAAGCTCGAACAGGCCGACTACATTAAGATCGAAAAGACGTTCGTCGCTCGCAAACCGCAGACGTTTATTTTCGCGACGGGAAAAGGCCGGGATGCGTTTACTGAACACACCGAGGCGTTGCAGCAAATAATCAAGGGCACGAAAAGATAACCATTGATGACAGACAATGGCAGTAAGAAAGATGAAAAAAACAATCTTGAAACGTTTTTTTGTGTGGTCGCCTTCCGTTGACACTGCGGCGGCGGCTTTGAGTGTCGTTTTGCTGACCATTTTAGCCTACCTGGGATTAGTCCTCTTTGAGGGAACCTGGCCGAGTTTTTTCATCTTTGTATTAATAGGAACGGTTGGGATATGCGTTCTTTTACCGCTCTATTGGATGGTAGTAAGGAGGAAGAAAGGCCTTGATACGTTAGGTATCACGACAAAACATTGGTTAGCCAGCCTGTTGGTCAGTGTGTTCCTGGGAGGTTTTACACTCTGGGACTATCATCGTAGTTTCGGGATAAGTATGGCTATGATCCCGGGCTTGATCGTGGGAATCTACGCTCTGTGGGAGATTGTTTTCGTTTGCGGATGGCTCCAGCTTAGGTTTGAAGATGCTTTTGGAATTATCCCCGGTATTATTTTAGCTCCCCTTTGTGGTAGTCTGTATCACATAGGATACGGATGGCTCGATTTATCTATCTTAGGAGGCATGTTCATAGCCGGCGTATTTGGGGCTGTTATTTTCCGATTCACGAAAAACATTTTAATCCTTTGGCCTTTCTTTATGCCCATAGCCAGTCTTCGAGGTTTCAAGATGGGTGGATTTTCACCCGATTGAACTACGGCGGCAGGCGGGGCCGTCTGCTTGGTTCTTATGCTGATTTCAATCTTTCTATCCTATCGGATTCAAAACAGAAATGGATAACCACAAACTCCAACAAAGTAACGCTGAACGAATAACGCGAAAATGGTGGTTCTTTCTATCGTTTGTATTCCTACAGTTCGTTGTTCCGCCATACGCATCAAAAGGTTACAAATTTCCGGAAGAATGGGGTAATGCGATAGATTATGCCCTAAGTTATGCCTTTATTTATTCGCGTTCTGAATTATTTCCGGTTTTCAAAATCATTCCTATTCTATTGATCGTTTTGATTATCGTTCTTAGAAACAGGGTTACCCGCCTGTTTAACATCTACGTTGCTTTTTCCTATGTGTTATTCGCCTTCGGTCAGAGTATTGCCGTAACAGAAAAATATGGAGTGGTAATCTGTACGCTCGGTGTCATTATGTTTCTTGTCGTAGCCTGCTTTTGGGCCTGGGAGGCGATCGCGCTTCAAAACAATTTCAGCCCGTCAAAGATACCTCTCTGGAGATACTGGGTTGTGCCCTTGATGTTCGTAGCATTCTGGTATCCATTGGATTTCAAAACGATGAAACCGGATTTTAATCTTCACGGTTTGTTTACCAACGTTGCCGGCGTGACTTTTTGTATGATGACGCCGGTGTATGTCGGACTTCTTAGCCTATACTGGCCCAAAGTCAACATATCGACTCTGCGAGTGACAAGTCTCGTCGGCCTGATTATCGCCTTCTATAACGTCGTGTTAAATTTCTTTCTCAATCCGAATCTTTTATGGTGGAACGGCGTCCTGCACATTCCCCTGTTAAGTATTTCTTTTTATGGTCTGGTATCATCTCTTAAGAAACAAACACGAAGAACACAGATCAATGAAAGGATAAAACGATGAGCAGATTAAGGGGTCGTTTTTTGGTATTAGCGGTACTGGTTTTGCTGCTCGCAGAGTGCGCTGTTGGGACCGAGCAGGAACAACCAGGGTGGTGGCGACCGGATCTGCTGCCGCCCAGGCAGGAGTCCATCCGTAGTGAGGGGCTCAATGCCCGGTTTTTTTATCCGGCCAAGGGTGACGGGCCCTGGCAACCGGTTATAGTGCTCAGTGGATCACAAGGAGGACTTGTCACCACCAAGCGCCGGATCCACCCGCTTATCTGTTCAGGATATTGTGTGCTCGCCGTCGCTTATTTCAAGGCGGAAGGCCTGCCGAACGAGCTGATCAGTGTGCCGCTGGAGTTCTTCGATAAGGCAAAAGCATGGCTGGCTGGGGATCCGAGGGTTGCCCAGGGCGGCATTGCCGTTATTGGCGGCTCAAAAGGTGGAGAATTATCGCTTCTGCTGGCAAGTCGTGATCCGTACATCAGATGCGTTGTGGGCATCGTCCCGGCGAGCCATGTCTTTCAAGGCATTGCTCCCAGATTCCATATGAACTCGTCCTGGTCATACCGAGGGAAAGACCTGCGGTTCGTGCCCTATGTTTTCAACGCGACACTATTCAAGGCAGCTATGAGAGGCAAATTCCACGACGTCTACCAGGAGGCGCTGGCGAACGCGGGAGAAAATGCAGAGGCCGCCAGAATACCCGTTGAAAAGTCAAATGGAGCGGTGCTCCTGCTATCCGGAAAAAAAGACCAGATGTGGCCGTCAACAAGCATGTGTGATACAATCATCAAGCGACTCGAACAGGCTGAGTTCCGGCATGCCTTCAAACATGTGGCCTACGACACGAATCACAACATCGGTTCTGCGCGCGAGCACTGGATCGAGATAACGGCTTTCTTGCGGAAGTACTATACGATCGAAGATCAGACAAAACCATGATGCGGTCCCCCTCTCCCTCTTCTTCGGCCTCTACCTCGTCTTGGGCCGGCGGGGCCGTGGGCAATGCGGTGGGATTCGGTCGCTTCAGGAGCAGCAGTGATGATTTCAACCGGGCCGCCTTTGATGAGCAGCGCCTTTCCATGGACTAAGGCATCGGCGATCTTTCTGTGAGCGGATTCGAGGATTCTGCCGAGCGTCTGGCGCGAGACGCTCATTTTCTCCGCGGCATCGGCCTGATAGAGGCCCTCAAGATCGGTCAGACGGATCGCCTCGAACTCATCGACGGTTAATGTCACCTCCTCCAAGACCGATAGAGGAATCCCTCTCGGTTTGTAATAGTTCGCTTGGGGCAACTGCGCCACGCGTCTGCAATGTCTCGGTCTCGACATATCTTCTGATTTACGATTTTCGATTTATGATTGTCTGATAGTTCTCGGCTTGTACCTTACTCAAGAAGTCGCATTCATGATTCATAATTCATAATTAGCGTCTTAGCTTATTGCGATACTCCTCTAGGAGGGCACGGAGCGTCATCACGGCCAGTTTTGCGCAATGCTTGTTCTCTTCCGGCAGACCCTCGAAGTATCGATCCACGTCGTTCGATTCGATCGTCAGCGCCTCTTCGATGGATTTTCCTTTCACCGTCCTCGCCACATAATTCGCGCACGCGACGGTAAATCCACAGCCATCGGTAGTGAACTTCACGTCATATATTCTCGCGTCCCGGACGCTCATAGACATCTCGATGGTATCTCCACAAACACCCGTAATACGAGCGTGGCTGTCCGGATTTTCTATCGTGCCGATTTGCTTTGCCTGAAAAAGCTCATCTTTGAGCTTCTGTGAGTAATCCGCCAATATGGCTTCCTGAAGGCTCTTTACAAGTTCATCGATATTTTCTGCCATTTGCCCGGCCCTGTTTTCAAAAACCCCTACTATGTGAAGTTCAGCAGGTCGTATCTTGGCGGAACTTCTCAACCCATCGGTGCAAAACAGACAACCACTATCACGAAATCAGTGATCGCAGATATTATCCCCGATTTCGAGTGTGTTATCAAGATACGCTTTGACCAATTGGTCGGGATCATCGGTGGAGGCGCCGACGATGACTTGAATATTGTTTTGCGCAAAAAGCTGCCGGGCGCGTTGCCCCATGCCGCCGGCGATAATCACATCGGCTTTCTGCTCGCTGAGCCATTTCGGCAGTGCGCCCGGCTCATGGGCCGGCGGCTGCAATTTTGTGACGTTGGCGATTTCCTTCGTCTGCTCGTTGACGTCCACCAGGGCGAATGCTTCGCAATGACCGAAGTGGGCCGACAATTTTCCGTTTGTGACTGGAAGGGCGATTCTCATTGTTTTCTTCTCCTTCTTAACAACATACTTATCTTTTTGTCAGGCGGCGCGAGCCAAAGTTTCGGCGTGAGCCAGTGTGGGATCCATCGGGATCTTGCCTAAAAACGGCACGCCGAATTCTCTGGCTATCTCTTTGCCGTTTACAACCAAAATCGTTTGTTTAACGTTCTCCATTTTCCGCCTTTTATGACGACCTTCTTTTAAAGCGCCTCTAAGATCGATTCCCATAGAGATGCGATCTGGCCTTTGAGTTTGCCATTTGAATATTCGATGATGCTTTGCCCGGCGATCTGGGCTTTTGTCACCTCCGGATCGTAGGGGATTTCGCCGACGATGATCAGGTTTTTCGAATGGGCTGCGTTCCTGATTTCCTCAGCGATGCTCGGGTTTATGTCACATTTATTGATACAGATCGTAGTCGGGATGTTGAAATGCTTTGTGAGCTGGGTGACCCGATCCAGATCGTGCCGACCCGAGAGGGTCGGCTCGGTAACAACCAAGACCAGGTCCGCTCCGGTAATCGATGCAATTACCGGACACCCGATGCCCGGCGAACCATCCACAACGATCAGATCGTGATTCCGCTCGGTGGCGAGACGTTTGGCTTCTTTGCGTATAAGGCTGACCAGCTTGCCGCTGTTTTCCTGGGCGATCCCAAGCCGGGCGTGGACCATCGGTCCGAATCTCGTTTCAGAGATAAACCACTGGCCATTGATGGCTTCCTTGAACTCAATCGCGTTGACCGGACAAAAGTGAACGCAGACGCCGCAACCCTCGCAGGAGATGGGATCGATCCTGTAGGTTTTTTCGACGATATCGTTGCCGGGGCCGATGAAGGTCGCCGCATCGAAATGGCAGACCTCCTCGCATCGACTGCAACCGATGCATTTGTCCGTTATGATAGCAGCTATTTTGCCGCCGCTAAAGTCGGTGGTTTGTTTGATATCGGGATTCAATACGAGATGCAAATCCGCCGCGTCAACGTCGCAATCGAGATACTGAACCTTCTGCCCCGTGTCGCAAACCGCCCTCGCGAGATTCGCGGCTACCGTGGTCTTGCCCGTTCCGCCTTTGCCGCTGGCGATCGCCACGATGAAGTCGTCCAGCATGTTACTTATCCATGCCGAAATGAGACTGAACGTTCGGGCCGTCTGCTTTGGTGAGCTGGCCGTTCTTAAATTGCTCGACGGCTTCGGCGACGGTGCCCGTCACGCCGGTGTAGAGTGTAACCCCGGCCGCGTCCAGTGTGCGCTGGGCGTTCGGACCGCAGTTACCCGTGAGCACCGCTTCGACGCCCTCGTCGATCACGCGCTTGGCCGAGCCGATTCCCGCCGCACCCCCGGCGGCATTCTCATTCGCAATGGCAACGAAATCCATCGCATCCGTCTCGCCGATCAGAAAGAAGGCGGCCCGTCCGAATCGCGGATCGACCTTGGCATCCAGGTTTTTTCCGGTTGATGTTACTGCGATCTTCATTCCACGCCTTTCCAGTTAGAGTAACACTATCTCATTATTTTTTTGCTTCGGCTTCGAGCTGCTCGATGCGCCGGCTGATTTGTCCCAGGGCGTCCTGGAAATATTCCGCCTGCTTTTTCAAGCCGTCGAGCTCCTGTTCGGCCGTTACGTTTGGTGCAAACGGCCCGGCTTGCGGCATGGAAGGATGCACGGGACCTCCCCACGCCGGACTGCCCATTCCCGCTCTTGCCCAACCGGGCAGACCCGTTGCGTGATACCAATGTCTCAAGCCGCGACCGCCGCCTTGGCCTCGGCCCCAATAGCCTCTTCCCACGGTGGGATTCATAAAACCGGGCGACGCATAACCGGCGCAATATCCTGTCGCTCTGCCTGTCATCGGTCCCATTCCTGCCGGACCTGTTCCGTCTCCACGTGGCATAATATACCCTTTCAAATCTTAAAAAGTGTTGTTATTCATTGTGATTCTCTTGTCATTCTTGTCCCACAGTTGGGACACGTTTTTCCGCTGCACGGTTGACCGGCAACATGCGGTGTTTTCGTGCCGCATTTCGGGCAGATACAGTGTCCCCCCGGCCCGGCGACAAACGCACCGCTCATACGGCCTTTACCCTGATCCGCCGCACGGCCCATGCCGCGACCGCCGCTCCGGCCCTGCCCGGCTGGTCCTGTTCCGTTTCCTCTTGGCATAATCTCAGTTCCTTTCTAAATCACCCTGATTCGGTCCTGGGACGACCAGAGAGCCGATTTCCCGACCCAGATGCCGAACCGAATCGAGCACCTGGCGAACAAAACAAGGAATACAATCAAAGTAAATTCTCATATACTCTATTATGGGCATATGCCCATAATAGTTCAACAAAAAATTTAGAAAAAAGAAAAAATTTCGACACAGATTTTTGGTCGAATGAGAGGCCCTCGCGGGAAAAAGAAAAAAATACGTGCAATTCATGCGATCCGCCTTTAAAATCGGCGAATTGGAAACGTGTACCTAACACATGGAATGGAGATTCTCATGAAGAAAGAAATGATCGCCGGAACGGTTTTGGAAACGAATATAGGACCCAAGCAACCAAGTCGCGGCAAGGTTCGCGACATATACGATCTGGGCGACAAGCTGCTCATCGTAGCCACCGACCGGATCAGCGCTTTTGACGTCGTTATGGCCAACGGCATTCCGTATAAAGGGATTGTCCTAACGAAGATTTCGCGTTTCTGGTTCGATTTTCTCAGCGATGAAGTTGAACACCACCTCATCAGCGACAATGTGGTGGACTTCCCGGAGCCGTTCTGCAAGCACGTCGATCAACTCGCCGGGCGGAGCATGCTGGTCAAGAAGGGTGAGGTCCTTCCCATCGAGTGTGTGGTGCGGGGATATCTGGCCGGGTCGGGCTGGAAAGAGTACAGCCAAAGCGACACGGTTTGCGGGCAGAAGCTGCCGGCGGGCCTGAGACAATGCGAAAAACTTCCGGAACTCATATTCACCCCGGCCACAAAAGCCGAGAGGGGAACACACGATGAAAACATCAGCTTCGAGCAATGCGTGGACATCATCGGCAAAAACAAAGCAGAATACGTCCGTCAGAAGAGCATGGACATTTTTACAAAAGCCAGTAAATACGCTGAGACCCGAGGAATCATCCTGGCCGACACCAAATTCGAATGGGGGCTTGTTGATGGCAAGCTCATCCTCATCGATGAGGTTTTGACGCCGGACTCGTCGCGTTTTTGGCCGGCGGACCAATACGAGGCCGGCAGAGATCAGGAGAGTTTCGACAAGCAATTCGTTCGGAATTATCTGGAAAGTATCCATTTCGACAAATCGGGCCCCGGCGTCGAGCTGCCTGAAGACATCCGGGCAAAGACCAGCGACAAATACATCGAGGCCTATGAGCGTCTGACGGGCAAGACGTTTGAGGCGTGAGTTCGTTGACGCTTGAGAAGAAGAATTGTCACATTCCACTGGATGCAGTTGCTGGTGCTCGCGGGCGTCCATTTTCTGACTGACCTGTTCGCGAGCATGCCGCCTGCTATTCTTCCCGTGATCCGATCTGAGTTTGGCTTGAGCCTGTCGCGCGGCGGTATTGTCCTGGCCGCTCTGTATATTACGTGTAATGCCATTCAACCTCTGACCGGGCACTTGCGTGCCGGGCGGCGCAAGCCCTTGTTTCTCCATCTGGGCTTGATTTTAGGCGCCGGCATATGTCTGCTGGCGGCTCTACCGAGAGGCGACGGGGCTTTTCCGTCCATGATCGCATTGGCCGCGATCAGCGGTGTGGGAATCGCGATCGTGCACCCCGAAGGGCTGCGGGCGGTCCACCGGCTCCGGCGCGTTCAGCCGGCCGTGAGCACCGCCGTCTTTATGGCCGGTGGTTTTCTTGGATATGCCGGCGGCGGCGCCGTCTCAGCCTTTCTGGTCTCCAACTTTGGATTGGAAGGACTGTATCCTCTTGTTTTTTGTCCGGTGGTCGGTATCGCGTTGGTTGTGTTGCTCAAAGTGCGGTTGGCCGTCGAGCCAAAAGCGCCCGGCCGGGAACGGGTTCAGGCGGGGACGGACCTGCTGCCTTTCTGGGTGGTTTTGGTGATGGCCTTGCCCGCGGCGGTTTCGACGACCGTTCTTGCACTGCTTTTGCCGACGGCGCTGAATGAGCTTGGTTTTGAGCTGACGTTCGGTGGGCTTTCCACAACGATGTTCGGTTTGGGAGGGGCCGTCGGCTCGTTTGTGTGGGCGCATATCGCCGGAAAGAAGGGGGAATTCAAGTGTTCGGTTGCCGCGCTTTTTCTTGTGCTTCCGTTCCTGGTGGCGTATGTAGCTCTCATCGAGCACGCATCGGCGATATGGTTGTTGTTTGGTGCCGGCTTTTGTGCGGTTTCGGCCTACATCCTGATGATTACCCTATCGAGATATTCCATCGGATTAAGCCTTGGCCAGCGAATGGGCTTGATGGTCGGAGGGACGTGGGCGTTTGCCTATGTCGTCTTTATGATCATCTTGCCTGCCGCGGAGCGTTTCGGTTCGGACACGATCTTAAAATGGTCGCCTCTGGGCTATTTTTGCTCCGGCCTCTTCGGCATTTTTGTCGTGCTGAAGATGCGTCAAACAGCTTTAGCAGAGGGATCCGGCCAATCGGCTGAATAGATGGACTGAATATTCCCTTCATCCGGGCGAGCGGTGTACTCCATTTTTTCCTTTCGGAAGATTCTTTTTACACATCATGCGCCATCGGTGGTTATTATTATGTGGAAACTGAGCATGTTCAGGCTTTGTGAAATGTTGGAGCGTCGAAAATGAAACATTCTGAGCGTTTGGAGCTCTTTGAAAAGGTCAGAGCCAGGTATTCCGTGTTTCTGCTGTCGGTCCTCTGGAAGCTGACGGGCGACAAGGAGCTATTCACTGAGGCGATGCAATACACGCTTTTAGGGATGTGGCGGCACGTCGAGAAGCTCAACGGTAAGAAGGCGGGAGCTTACATCTATAGAATTGCCCTGACGGCCAACTCCAGGGCTTGGCGAAACCGGATCGGCAAAAACGGAGAATTCACCCGAAGCCAAGACGGAATCGAACCGGAGCCGAGTGAAAAGATCGGTCGCGTCGAGCTGACGGCAAAAGTGAGAAAGGCGATAAGCCGGCTGCCTGACAAGCAGGGAAAAGCCATCGTGATGCGATACCTGGAACAGCATGATTACCCGGCGATTGCGGAAAAGTTGAATTGCTCGAAAGCCGGCGCGAGGTCGCACGTATCCAAGGCACTGGCGACATTGAAAGACAAACTGGCGGCTCTCGCTTGAACAGGAGTAACACAATGAAAGACAATATCGAAGAAATCCTGCAAAACATCGGCGCCGAAGCGGTGCCGGACGATGTGCACAAAATCGCTCAGGAAACCTCCAATCATTTCAGCAGGTCGTTAGCACAAACCAAACAACCACGACAACCTATTGTATTGGAGTATCTTATGAAGAGCCGAATATCAAAACTGGCGGCCGCGGCGGTAATCATCCTCGCCGTATTTTTGGGCCTGAATATCTTTAACGACAGCGGTGGCGTCACTTGGGCCGAGGTGCTCGATAATGTTCAAAAAGTTCAGACGTACATCAATCGAATGAAAATGACGGTTCAAAGTCCTGAAGGATCACAAGATGTTGATATGACCTTCTATCGTTCAACCGTCTATGGAACACGGCGAGACTCGTATTACAAAGGAGAGCTGATATCTAAACTGTATATCCCCGCCAAAGGGAATCAGGGCGTTGAGCTTGTTCCAAGTGCGAAACAATACGTCAATGCCGTCTTCACTGACGAACAGATAAAAGAGATCGCCGAGAAGAACGATCCCAGAGCGATCGTTAAGGAATTCATGTGTTGCAACCGGTACACGAAAATAGGCCAAAAGATCATCGACGGCATTGACGTGGAGGGTATCGAAGTCGATCATGATGAGTTTGGAAAGACATTGTTTGAAAAAGGCAAGGGGCGTCTCTGGGTTGCCGTGGATACGGATTTGCCCGTCCGGATTGAGCTGGAAGGGACCTCCGCGGGCGGTTCGGTTCAGATCAGTATGATCATTGACGGTTTTGACTGGAATCCCGGCCTTCAGGCGAGTGATTTTGAGCCCAATATTCCGTCCGATTATACCCTGATGGCCCAGGTGGATCTGTCCGACAGCATCGAGGCCGTCGTGAAGGGGTTGCGTGGATTTGCACAGATAGCCGAAGGAAAATTTCCGACCAACCTGGATCTGATGACGGTCGGCAAGGAAATCAGAGACGCTTTCATTGCCCTGCGTCAAAAGCAGGGTAAAAGCCTGGAAGAACAACCGACTCAGGAGGAAATGGAAAATATGCTGTCCATCCAGGGAGCGTGCCTATTTTATGGCAACCTGGTCAAAGAGGGAAAGGATGTCGCCTATTACGGTGATACGGTCACTATTCAGGATGCGGATAAGGTGCTCATGCGGTGGAAGATTACCGAGGACCAGTACCGGGTAATTCTTGGAGATTTATCCACTTTGGATGTTAGCACCGATGAATTAGCGGAGCTTGAAAAGACCGTCATGGAACAATAGATTTTCTGTTATGATCAAAAAAAGGCCGGGCTTGTTAAGCTCGGCCTTTTTGATTTAGCCCTTTTTACGACATGACAGACCGTGTTATTGTAGCGGAAGACTCTTTTCACATATCCATGATCATCTCGGGGACGCATGCTTCAATGGGCTCAAGCTCAGCTTTTGGGGGAAACGGCCTTCTCGACGAAAAAATGTTCCATAAAATGGTTTTTTTCGTTTTACAAAAGAGGTTCTCTAAACGTCTTATTATTATAGAGCGATCGCTTTTATATATAAGCCAGTGAGTCGGAAATGATCGAAGATGAGCTGCTCAAGTGGAAGTTTAAGCAGGGTAGTACAGAGGCGCTGTCTTGCATATACCAGAAGTATCTGGATGATCTTCTCACGTTGGCCGTCGGTTTATTGAACGATCCAAACGACGCTGAAGACGTTGTGCAGGATGTCTTCGTTTCCTTTGTGAAATCAGCCGGGAACTTCAAGCTTCGTGGAAGCCTGAAGGCGTATCTTGCCACCAGCGTTGTGAACCGTGTGCGGGACCGCATTCGTAAGAAGCGTACCAGGTCCTTGGATCGGGATGGACATAAGGCAGACATCGATTGGCATAGTCCCGATCAATCACTCATATACAGCGAGCAGTGGCAACGGGTGATCCGAGCGCTGGATGAACTTCCATTCCAGCAGCGGGAAGCCGTACTTCTCCGGCTGCAAAGTGAGATGAGATTCAGGGAAATAGCAAAGGTACAAAATGTCTCGGTCCATACGGCCATGGCCCGGTATAAGGGTGGTTTGGATAGACTGAAGTTGAGTCTCAATGGTGAGGTCAGAATATGAGATCTACGAACGATACTAGAGAAGCGATAAAGCGATGGATGCACGTCAGTGCCAGTCCGGAAACGCGCGACCGAATCTGGCGTGAGGTCCTCTTAGCACAGGAGCAATCCGGCAAAACGGAGTCGGTTTTGGTCCGGCCGAATCTGTGGAGAACAATTATGAAAAGCCCAATTAGTAAATTAATCGCTGCGGCGGTGGTCATCATAGCCGCTTTGCCTTTGATGTTCTTTTTTACCAGGGGAGCGACACCGGCTTACGCGCTTGAGCAGACCATCGAGGCCAATCATACGATTAAGACGATCCACCTGCGAATTGTGGAGAACGGCCAGCATGTCGAACACAACGAATTTTCTGATTGCTGGATCAAGTATGATGACGCCGGCTTGGTTTCGAACTTCCGCTGTAATTTCTATGAGGATGGTGAGGATCGTGCCTATGCCGTTTGGAATGAGGGGGTTCTCAAGATTTGGCGCCCATCGCAAAACGTTGTGATCATTATCCGGGTGAATGATATGGAAAAGTATTGGGAACATTTTGCCAAGGAGTATGATCCCAAACTTATCTTCCAGTGGCTGTATGTCTCGCGGGGAAATGAAACAAATCACCTTCAAATTGATGAGCCTGCTGAAGAGAGTAACTCCATCTATGTCACAGCCACCCACTCTGCCGATAAAACGCGACTGAAGCTAATTATTGATCCTAAGACAAAGCTTGTAAAGAAGCTTTCAAGATATCGTCTTGGAGAGAAGGAAGATCAATTGGATACACAGATTGAAGTGCTTGCTTATAACCAATCTATCGATCCATCCATGTTTGAGTTAAGTGGCATTCCCGATGATGCCTTACTCATTGACCAGGTGGACCAGCTTGTGGGCCTGGAACAAGGCAATTTAACCAACGATGAAATTGTGGTCAAAGTGGTTCGTGAGACCCTTGAAGCGACCATTGCGAAGGATTATGAAAAAGTCAGCCGATTGATGGAAGGGGTTCCGGGTGATACGGTGGAGGAATTTATTAAAGAGGAATTCGACGCCAAACTCGTACGAGTGATTTCTATCGGTCAACCGGAACCGCATGAAAGATCCGGATATCATATTTATGTTCCATGTGAGATTGAGGTGGAGAACGATGAAAGGGGAAAATGGACAGTTCATATCGTAGCCATGACTGAATTTATCAATTATCAGGAAGGCCGCCGATGGGTCATGCACCGTCCCCATAGAGGTAATGGATCACATATATCAACAAACAGGATTGTTGATACGCGAGACCGTATTAGTGAGAAGCTCATTGTTCCGGGTGAAGGAGTGGGTGACTTCAAACTGGGCATTAGCAAAGACGAGGTGTTGAAAAGGCTGGGAAAACCGAAGATGATCTACCTCGGGCGAGAAAGGTACACTCTGAACAGTCTTCCGAATAGATATTACATGGTTTTTGATGAGGGTATCGCTTTCAGTATCGATAGCAATATCGTCACAGGGATGACTGCTCATAGTCCTCTCTATGCCTTCTCCAATGGCTTGAAAGTAGGCGACTCGGAGCAGAAAATCAAAAAGGCCTTTGGTGAGGATTTCCATCTCGAAGAGGGAATAGGGAAGGATTTTCTTATTTACGAAGATCGAGGTCTCAGCTTCGAAATCCACAAAGAGGACAGAACGGTGATGGAGATCAACGTCACTCAGGCAAAGCACAATCAACAGTCGGATCGCGGTTCGGGCAAGGACGTATTAAACCTCATTCGTCAAGCGGCGGAAGAGGGCCGTATTGCGTACAAGCGCACCACACCCGAAGAATTCAAGCAGATTGCCGGAAAGCCGGCTAAGGAGCAGGTGTCAGAGGACGGCGAAGTCGTAGAAATGGAGTATCCTGGCGTTCAGGTCAAGTTTTTCGGCAAACCGAATTTGGACACTCCAGTTGCGATATTGTGGATCGCGTACGACGGCGGGAACATTGACATCGGCAAAGACCGGTATCAAAAAACTGTCAAGGCGCCTCCCATTCAACCGTTCGATAAGGAACAGGGAAAGAATCCGGGTTTAGGTGTCCGCCGGTTGCATGAGAAAGGAATTACCGGTCGTGGTGTGAGGGTCGCCATACTCGATCAGAAGTTATTAGTTGACCATCAGGAATATGCCGAACGTGTGCGTTTGTATGAAGAAATTGATTTACGGGGTCGAATGGAACCGCAGATGCACGGGGCTGCTGTCGCGTCTATCGCCGTGGGCAAAACAGTGGGAGTGGCTCCGGAGGCAGAGCTCTACTATATTGCCAAAAAGGGAGGACCGCGATACGTTGCTCAAGGTATTAAAAGAATTCTGAAAATAAACGAGCAACTCCCGAAAGACAACAAGATTCGAGTCATCTCCATATCGGTTGGCTGGACTCCATCGGTCGATAGCTATAATGACATTATGGCAGCATGCGAAAGGGCCAAAGCCGCGGGTATTTTTGTTGTCTCTTGCAGTCTTGAACGAGTTTATGGTTTTAGCTTTCACGGTCTGGGTCGTGATCCTTCGGCTGATCTGGATGTATTCGAATCATATGAACCCGGCCTTTGGTGGGCAAAGGAATTCTATGAAGGCACAGACTTGCGAGGTTCCGACTGTCTATTAGTTCCGATGGACTCACGAACAACAGCCAGCCCCAACGGTAAGGATAAGTATATTTTCCATCGTAAAGGCGGTTGGAGCTGGTCGGTCCCATACATCGCCGGCGTTTACGCTCTTGCCGCACAAGTCAAGCCTGACATAACGCCCGGGAGATTCTGGAACCTCGCGCTGAAGACGGGCCGAACCATTCAGCTTGAACATGAAGGAAAAAAACGTCCCTTCGGACTCATCATAGATCCTGTTCGATTGATTCGTTCGATCTCTGAAGGCGAAGAGGCAAGTCAACAGACGACATTGAAAAACACCATCGTGCCTGGGGTGCGCGTTGGTGACTATACGCTCGACATGCGCAAAGACGAGATCATAAGTAAGCTGGGAGAGCCAGAGGCCATATACTCCATTCATATCGAGGGAGATGAGATGATTCGTCGTGGGGAAGACGAATACAGCCTTGACAGTCTTCCGGAACAATATATTTTGTGCTTTCGTGACGTCTCCTTTTGGATGGATGGTGATTCAATCGAAGTGATTAGCGTGCAGAGCCCTCTGTACAAACTCAGCGGCGGGTTAGGGGTGGGCGACTCGGAGCAGAAAACCAAGCAAGCCTTTGGCGAGGATTTTAAACTCGAAAAGGCCTTCGGCAAGGATTTTCACTGTTACCACGCCAAAGGATTTGGATTCGAAATCCACAAGAAGAATCAGACCGTCGCCGGGATTGTTGTTTATCAGCCAGAAGATGATGATCGTGAGGATGATTCATCCGAGCAAGAAGCTGATTCGACGCAGATTATCGTGCCGGGCGTGGGAATGGGCGACTATACGTTTAACATGAACAAAGACGATGTGTTGAGATGGCTGGGCAACCCGCGGAATATTCATTACGGGGGAGAGGATTACACTCTTGATAATCTTCCGAAACGGTATTTCATGTTTTATGATGATATTTCCTTTCATATCGATGAGGATCAGGTCACGGGGATCGCTACGAACAGTCCTCGCTACAAATTCGCCAACGGCTTGAAAGTGGGTGACTCAGAGGACAAGCTCAAACAAGCCTTTGGTGGTGACTTTAAGCTTGAGGAATTTGAGCAGATGGATGCTATCATCTACGAGGAGAAAGGTCTCCGATTTGAAATCGACAAGAACAGTAGAATGATCGAGGAGATCGGCATTAATCAGGTCAAGCGCCATCAAAGGGATATGAATATTCCCGAGGTGCATCGTCGTGATGAACTCGGGCCCTATGAGGATGTCAGCGGTAAAGATCTGCGCGCCTCTGACCTGCGTTACTCAGAAGATATCCTGGATACCCTCGAATTCAACCAGGAGACACAATGGCCCCCACCGGAGCGCCTGCCCGAGGGATTTGATCCGCAGGTCTTGCTGCAAGAGGGTATGAATCCGGGACTCGGAATTCGGGCCTTGCACGCTCAGGGGATTACCGGAGAGGGTGTTCATGTGGGTCTTATCGATCAGCCGTTGCTGCTGGACCATCCGGAGTATGCCGGTAAGGTGGTGTCATATCACGCTATTGATTGTGGCCCAAACAAAAGCAGTATGCACGGTCCCGCCATGGCCAGCCAGTTGGTGGGCAAGCGATGCGGCACCGCTCCGGGCGCCAGCCTGCACGTTGTGGCGGTTCCGTCCTGGAAGGCGGATGCCGACGTTTATGCCCGGGCCTTGGACCGGTTTGTGACGTACAATGAAAACGCCCCGAAGGAACAGAAGATACGAGTCGTGTCTGTGTCATGCCAACCCTCCGGTGAGGGATCGGTTTTTAAGAACCAGGCACTGTGGGATGAGGCTGTGCAGCGGGCCCAGACCCGGGGTATTCTCGTGTTGGACTGTACATGGCATCATGGCTTTGTATCCCTCTGCTGGCTGGATCCGCAGAATCGAGAAAGCGTCGAGGCCTGTTCACCGGGTTTCCGTCTTGGTGAGGTGGAGGTCGATGAGGGCCATATCCACGTGCCCTCCGCGCCCCGGACCGCGGCGGAGGCTGGTGAGGATAGATCGTTTGGTTACGCATATGACGGCGGGGGCAGACGCAGCCGAAGGCCAAAGGCCAAGAACGGGTATAGCGACACGATTCCTTATACCGCAGGCATTCTGGCACTGGGCTGGCAGATTCGACCTGCTCTAACGCCTGCGCAGATCAAGGAGATGCTTTTCGCATCGGCCCATGTACATGAAAGCGGCGCCAGGATTATTAATCCCACGGCGTTTATCGAGTTGATCCGAAGCCAAAGTAGCCATCCCATTTCCGAAGGCGTCTGTCAGGAGGACTCTGAGACACAAACCATCGTGCCGGGTGTTGGAGTGGGTGACTATACGCTGGGCATGAGCAAAGACGACGTCTTGAGCAAGCTGGGAGAACCAGAGGCCATTCAGCTCGGGGAAGATGAGGTTGTTCGTCGGGGGGAAGAAAAGTACAGCCTTGATAATCTTCCGAATGAATGTGTTTTGTCCTTTGGCGACGTTTCTTTCTGGATCGAGGATGATTCAGTCCAGGTGATCAGCGTGCATCGTCCTCTCTATAAACTCGGTAACGGCTTGGGCGTGGGCGAATCGGAGCAGAAGATCAAACAAGCTTTTGGCGAGGACTTTAAATTCGAAAAGGCCTTCGGTAAGGAATTTTGCTGTTACCACGCCAAGGGAATTGGATTCGAAATCCACGAGAAGAACCGAACCGTCGCCGGGATTGTTGTTTATCGAACGGAAGGAGGTAGCGGTGATCCTGATGTACCGGACAGCGCCGAGGCGGCCCTCGTTCGTAAAGCGGCTGCGGAGGGCCGTATTGCCTACAAACTCACCACACCGGAGGAATTTAAGGCTATTGCCGGGAAGCCGACAAAAGAATGGACGGAATCTGATGATGAAGTCATCTATTTGAAGTATCCGGGTATGCAAGTAGCGTTTTTCGGAAAACCAGAAATTGAAACCCCACACACGTTAGTCAGAATATCGTGCGAAGGCAGAGGAATCGATTTCGGCCGGGACCGTCCGATTGTCCTGCGTAATGAAGGAGATCTCCAGAAGCTTGGATCATTTTGGGGCTTTAGCAACATAGATCTGAGTCGGCTTGATCTCTCGCAACAGGGCGAGATTGTGAAAGCCACGACGTTTGACAGTCTTACGGTATGGCCCCCGCCCGATCGCCTACCGCCGGGTTTTGATCCGGTCAAACTTTTGGAGTGGGGCAAGAATCCCGGTCTGGGAGTCCGTTCGCTTCATCGAGAGGGCATCACCGGCAAGGGCGTCGGCATAGCGATCATCGATCAGCCACTACTAAAGGATCATGTGGAATATGCCGACCGGATTAAATCGTACCATGCGATTGAAGTCGAGGGCGTTGATATTCAAATGCACGGACCGCCCGTATGCAGCATCGCGGTGGGCAAGAACTGTGGGGTAGCGCCCGAGGCGAATCTGCACTACTATGCAGTCCCTCCCTGGAAATGGGGGGAGAATCGTCCATGGGCGAGGACGGTCGAGCAGATTATGGAACGAAACCGGGATTTACCTCCGTCAGAGAAGGTGCGCGTCATCAGCATCTCTCTGGGGGCCTTTTCCGGAAGGGACTATTTTGATCAATGGAAGTCGGCCGTTGAGAAAGCACACCAAAATGGCATTCTGGTCGTAACCTGTGATCCATATTTTTTGAGATATGTCACTTTAGAACGATTAGTGGGAACAGACCCGGACAATCCAAACAACTACACCTTCGATAGCGGGGTGAACGCGTTGTACGTTCCCGCTTCAAATCGATCCATGGCCAGTCATCGGGGAAAAGATGTGTACACCTTTGACACGCGTGGTGGTAATAGCTGGACGGTGCCCTACTTGGCCGGATTAGCGGCGATGGCCTTCCAAATCCACCCTGAGATATCCCCGGAACGGATTGTGACTCTCTTTCAGGTGACAGCCACCCAAACTAAACAGGGTCGGGTGATCAATCCCAGGGGATTTATTGAGGCCGTCAAAGGCCTCTGACTATTGGGTCGAACAATTAGGTGGTATATTAACAGACGTTGGGGTCTGGGTTATTGCGTTGAAAGGGGACCTAAGATGAAACGACATTCTCGTCGCCGATTCTTGTCCACAACGACCGCCGGAGCAGTAACGGCGGTTTTCGGCGGTTATGCGAAGCCGCTCATCGCACGGCGGCTTTGATTCATCTCGGCGAGATCGCTTATCGCACGAGGACAGTTTTGGAATTCGATTCGAAGGCCGAGACGATTACCAACAGCAAAGAGGCACACGCGATGCTAACGAAAGCGTATCGCGAACCGTATAGCCTCCCAAAGAGTGTTTAACACAAAGTGTTCCAGAGAGGATTTAATCCGATGAATTACTACAAGACTTTCTTGTTTTCCGTGACGGTCCTGGTGGCCGCAACGAGTATGGGCGCGGAGCGCGTCGCGTTCACCGACCCAGAGAAAGCGGGTCCCGATTTCCAAGTGCAAGGCGAATACGTTGGCACAATTGGCGGTGTTCTTCCGGTGGGCATCCAGGTGATCGCACTGGGCAAGCACGAATTCCAGGGTGTCTTCTACACTGGCGGATTGCCGGGAGCTGGCTGGGATGAAGGCACGGTGTTTCACATCAAGGGCGAGACTCAGGATGGTGAGACGGACTTTCATGGGATTCACGGTGATCGCTTGAAGTTTCCCCATACCAACTTCCGGGGTTCGATTCATGACGATGTTTTCACCGGCGAAGCCCAGACGTTTCGAAACCGATTGGAAGACGTGACCTTTCGCCTGACGAAGGTGCATCGAAGTTCACCGACCTCGGGAAAGCGGCCGCCTAGGGGTGCGATTGTGTTGTTTGACGGTTCGAGCGTGGAGGAATGGCAGAATGGTCGAATCGTCGATGATCGCCTGCTTGACGTTAACACAAGGTCCAAGCGGGACTTTGGCAGCGTCCTTATTCATCTTGAATTCCGTTGTCCCTTCATGCCGACGGCCAGGGGTATGGGACGGGGCAACAGCGGCGTCTACGTGAAGAACGAATGGGAAGTCCAGATCATCGATTCCTTTGCCTGGCATCACGAGAACCGCAAATTCGAACGACTCTCGAGGTTTGGACGTTGCGGCGGGATTCACGAGATGGTTGCCCCACGTATCAACATGTCGTTCCCGCCGCTTGCGTGGCAGACGTATGACATTGAGTTCACGATGGCCAGGTTTGACGACTCTGGGAAGAAGATCGTGCCGGCCATGATGACGGTTCTTCACAATGGCGTCGTGATTCACGACAAGTACGTCTTGCCGCGGTTGCCGCCTGAAGAAGATGAATGGCAAGAACGATCAAAGGGGCCGATTTATCTGCAAGGCCACGGTAGCCCCGTGCGGTATCGCAACATTTGGGTTGTCGAACGGGAGTGATCAGCGATCCCAATCCGTTTAATAGAAAGGAGATTCCAAATGCGATCTTATACACGAAGGAAATTTTTGAAACAGGTATCGCTGGCGGTCGGGGCCGGCCTAACACGACTGCCGCTACTCCACGCGGCAAGGTCTGCTCGCCGGAGACTGGGTGTTGCCGTCATCGGCTGCGGCGGGGTGGGCAAACGACTTCCACTGTGGATGGCGAGATCGCAGCGGCTGGTCGCAATGGTGGATATCGACGACAAAACGATCGCCACCGCCCTCGAGAATATCAAAGACACCGATGCCAAACCCAAGATCTATCACGATTACCGGCGAATGCTCGACGAGTGTCACAAGGATCTGAGCGTCGTCCTGATCGCCGCGCCGGACCACCATCACGCCCCGGCGGCGAAGCGCGCTATGGAACGCGGTCTTCACACGTTCTGTCAGAAGCCGCTGGCGCATAACATTCGGGAGTGCCGGATTCTTGGCGAGGTGGCCAAAAAGAACAAGGTGTTCACCGCCATGGGCAACCAGGGGCACTACGGGGAAGGTCACCATCGCTTATGCGAGTACATCTGGGCCGGGGCTATCGGAAATGTGACGGAAGCCCATTGCATCGTCGATGACAGTTTCGGCGGCACCGGGGGACGCCCGCCCTCCAAGCCGATACCTGCTCACGTGCACTGGAACAAATGGATCGGACCGGCTCCCTACCGGGACTACCATGACGGTCTGCATCCGGAAAAATGGCGAAAGTGGCGTCAATTCGGGACCGGCGGACTCGGCGACATGGGCTGCCACAATCTGGATGGGGCATTCGATGCCCTGCGCCTCGGGCAGGCCGGCCGCTACACGGTGGAGTGCATCCACCTCAAAGGGGGTAGTCATGAAATGTACCCTTTGAACATTGTCTTGCGGTGGGAATTCCCGGAACGTGGCGATATGCCGCCGGTGAGGATCTATGCTTACGAAAAAACCGAAGACATGCCCGAATCCCTCAGGAAGCTGCGCAGGGAACTGCAAACGCCCAGCCGGGTCGGAAGCATCTTCATCGGGGATAAGGGCTACATGTATTCCGGTTCCTTTTGCCACGACACGCGTATCCTTCCCATAAAGAAACACAGGCAGTACCCCCCGCCTCTAAAGACGCTGCCACGCACCGGCGGCGCGCTCGATGAGATATTCGACGCCATCGAGAAGGGGCGCTCCCTCACGAATGATTTCACGACCACGTCCGGCCGGCTCACCGAGTGGATCTTCACCGGCCATCTGGCGGCGTTCGCCGGCGTGGGCAAGCAGCTTGAGTGGGACGTCGAGAAGATGGAGTGCACGAACTATCCCCAGGTCAATCGGTACATCGGCCGAACCTACCGGAAGGGCTGGGAGGTTTAGCTCAATCCGCGCCGGCAAAAACGGAATTTACCCAAACGACGAGTATTATTGATCCAGCGGCAAGAACGAGCGCACGCCGATAAACAAAAGCGCTTATCTCACGCGTCATGCGACTCTTCCCAGAACACATCTTTTCAAGATTTTCAGAACATCCTACAATGTGCTGTCACAATTTGCGTCTTATCCTCGTCAGTCTTATAGAAAGGAGTGGTCAATTGACCGAAACCGGACGTCGAGACACTCGTAGAATTAGAAGAATCGCGGCCGCGAGAAAAGACCTGACGCCAGAAAGACTGGTGCGCGACCACGCGTCGGCCGTGCTGGGCCTCTGTTTGACCTATACGCGGAACTTTCACGATAGTGAGGATATTATGCAGGACGTTTTCTTACAGGCATTTACGAAACTCAGTACCCTTAGGGATTCCACGCGCGTGCGTCCCTGGCTGCTGAAGATTGCTAAGAGAAAGTGTATTGACTATTCCCGAAAACGCCGGCCCTGTTATTCAATCGCGGAAACAGGTGTCGTGCCGGCTCGACCAGATGACGGCAATGAGCATATCGTACGAGTACATACGGCCATCTCCAAATTGCCCACCGGCTACCGTGAAGTCATCGCTCTTTACTACCTGGATGGACGTGATTGTGCCGCGGTGGCCCGGAGCCTGGGAATCAGTGAAGTCGCGGTCAGGCGCCGACTAGTCAGGGCTCGCTTATTGTTGCACGATTTACTTGTGGAGGACGAATCATGACTCCGAATAATGATTGTCAAGATCGACGTGACACCATTGCTGCTTTGGTCCTCGGAGAGCTGGACAATCCGGCGGCTGATGAAATCAAAACGCATATGGATAGCTGCCGGAACTGTCGTGCGTTCTACGAAGCCCTGACAGCGGAAGAAGAAATCGTTCAATCGACATTCGAGGCCATCGACCAGAGAAGCAAAGCGATTGAAGACACCCTTGTCGCACAGTGTGGCAAAGGCTCCAGAATTGATGAAGGTATCGCAGGAGCATTGCCCGAATCCCAAAGGACAAAACAGGCTCATATAGAGCCAAATAAATGGAGAATTCTTATGAGAAGCAGAATATCACAACTGGCCGCTGCTGCGGTTATCACCTTTGGCGTGCTGACCGGCATCCATTTTTTGGGCGGTTCGTTTGACGGGACCAGCGTTGCATGGTCTCAGGTGGTCGAGCAAATCAGCCGCCATACAAAATACAAATGCCGGGAGCGGGTCGTTCGGGAGCAAGGCCCGCAACGGCCCTCAATGTTGGTGTATCACCTGAACCTTCAACAGAGGCGGCAGGAGGTCGAAGACGGCTCCATCCATATCATTGATATGCGGGGAACGGATGCGATCACCGTCGAACTCTATCCCGATCGGAAAAAGGCTGTCGTGACGAGAATTCTTGGATTCGGCCCGAGAAGTGATCCGGATATCATCGACATGGTCAAACGATTTGAAGAGAGAGATCCTGAAAAGCTCGGCACAAAAAAGGTCAACGGAAAAATCCTCCACGGTTTTAGGCATCAGCCCAACGAGCACAATGATTTCACGGTATGGGTTGATCCGAAATCAAAACTTCCGGTTGAGATAGAGATTAGACACCCTCAGGTGGGACAAACCATTTATCTGGATGAATTTGAATTTGATTTCGACCGTGATCCGTCCGCTTTCAGCACGGACGTTCCCGACGGATACGAGGTTAAAACGGTCGTTCGGGATTACAGACCGATTGAGCCGAAGGAAATCACCGCTGAGGTTATCCGCGCCGAGTTGAATCGTACGGCCTATACCGTAAAGAACCTCCCGTGGATGCAGAAGCTGATTATTATGCAGATGGTCAATCCTCTGATGAAGAGGGGGAAAGTGTATGTGCTCGGGATCCAGAGCGATGATGGAAACAGGATCGTTATCGTTCAGGGTAACAATTATGAACGAGGGAGAATGGTATGGATACCCAAGCAAAAACTGATGTTGGAGACTCAATCCGGGGCGATGTTATATAGTCATCCGAATGGCTCAGAATATGCCCGTCTGTTTTTGGATGGTATCGCCAAAGCAAATCCGGGTTTCTTTAATATTGAAAATCTCA
>Ga0272442_10001025_pt1 | contig 43317 bp, 35 predicted proteins | sample SSMForm2O_FD_200262 | JGI IMG/M metagenome (GOLD analysis project Ga0272442, IMG submission 200262) | Marine sediment archaeal communities from Little Sippewissett salt marsh, Falmouth, MA, United States - SSM-Form-2O | ecosystem: Environmental > Aquatic > Marine > Wetlands > Sediment ...
GGCGTATCGCGGCAAGGACATGGCTGCAGAAAAACAACCACATCACCATTGTCAAAAACGGGAAAGTGTTACCCTATTACCAGTGGGATCTTTGTCATAATTAGCTGTGCAGCACAATAGTGAACTCATTGACGAACTCCCCAGATTTCCTAAAATAAAGCCTCAGAACCCGACGATTGAATGGATCGACAAGCAAGGCCAGCTTGTCATATTACAGAATATTCCTGAACATTACAGATCAATATTTATGTTCTTGTTTGAGACTGGTTGCAGGCCTGCTGAAGCAAGAGCTTTGCTTTGGAGCGATGTTGATCTTGTCAATGATACTGTAGTTATCAGGCACGCTTTTGCAGGCTGTGAACATCGCAGGATAACAAAAGGTAAAAAAGAAAGAGTCCTTCCATTATCTGCAAAAATTAAACAAATCCTTGAAAGCCATCCCAAAGTATTAAGGAGTGATTTTGTCTTCCATAACATGAATAGAAAGCCTATAGGTCAGAGTAAGCTCAGGAAGTTATGGGACAAAGCATGTAAGGATGCCAAAATCACAGGTATAACCCTCTATGGGGGTACTCGCCACAGTTTTGCTTCCCAAAAACTTAACGAAGGAAAATCCAAAGATTTAGTTGCTGAATGGCTCGGTCATGGTGACAATAACACTATCAATAAGTATAGCCATGTCAATCTGGAAGGGATGAGGAAAGTCCTCGATGACTGAGCAAACTGGCGGTTTACTGGCGGTTTTTTAGCCCTCCAAAATCATCTAAGTTATTGAAATTCCTTAATAAGTAGGTATCGGGGCGAGAGGATTTGAACCTCCGACCCCCTGCGCCCAAGGCAGGTGCGCTGCCAGACTGCGCTACGCCCCGATTCGGACATTCTTAATTATCATACCGCATGCTAAAAAGCAACTAGTAACTGTGTTTTCAAATGCTTGTAAACTCCCTGAGAAACGGCGGCAGTATCTTCTTAAGCTCCCGTATGGCACGTGACCGGTGGCTGATCAGATTTTTCTGCTCCGGTCCCATTTCAGCAAAGGTCAAACCTGACTGCTCATCACAAAACAGGGGATCATAGCCGAATCCGTGACTGCCTTGCGGTTTAGCCGCGATACGGCCCCTGCAGGTGCCTTCAACAGTGCGGTGATTGCCCTCCGGGCTTACCAGAGCTATGACGCAGCGAAACTGTGCACCGCGTCTGTCCATGGGAAGGCCCTCAAGTTCACCCAAAAGCTTTACGTTGTTTTTTTCGTCGTCAGCCCCCTTGCCGGAATACCGTGCGGAATAGATACCGGGCTTTCCCTGCAGATGATCCACTTCGAGGCCTGAATCGTCGGCTATGGTTGCCCGGCCCGTGAATGCCGCAACAGCAGCGGCCTTTTTCAGCGCGTTTTCCTCAAAACTGCTGCCGTCTTCAACGGTTTCGGGACAGCCGGGAAAATTTTCCAGGGAAAGGATCGTAATATCGCTTTGATCCAGTATCTGTTTGAACTCCCTGAGCTTGTGCCTGTTTTTCGTTGCCAGAACTATTTCCATATGTCAGTCTTTTTAGGTTTTATTCTAATATTGTCGGTACGGGTTATACGTGCTGGATGTCTCAAGAGGACATAATAAAGAAAACGGAAGTCAGCCCTGTTGAATGATGTGCCCGTCGGGCAATTCAACAGGGCCGGGAGGCCGAATCCAGAAGCAATAAACTTGAAAAGCTCAGGAGCTAAGTTGCTGCACTTCTGTTACCCTGTTGCCATTCCCAGGACACCCTTTACCCGCTGCTTGAGCCGAGCTGTAAGACGAGACACCCACGCCGTTAAGCTGTCGATGAGGCTGTAAATGGACGGTATAATAACAAGGGTCAAGAATGTCGACGTAAGCAGACCGCTGAAAATGGTTATGGCAATGGGTGAAAAAAGCTCTGCTCCCTCACCGCGATTTACCGCCATGGGTATGATGGCAAGGCTCGTGGTGAGGGTGGTCATCAGTATGGGCCTCAGGCGAATGGCACCGGCAGTAATGATTGCCTCATGCTTTTCCAACCCACGGGCGCGAAGCTGGTTTATATAATCAATAAACACTATGCCGTTATTGACAACGATACCCACAAGCATCATGATGCCGATATAGGACATGACCGACAGTGATTTTCCGGTGACAAGCAAACCAACAGCTACGCCGATAAAGGAAAGGGGAATGGCAACCATGATTGCAAGGGGATGAGACAGGGACTCAAACTGGGCCGCCATAACCATATAGACCAGCAGCACAATGAGCACCAGGACCCACAGCATGGTTGTCGCCATTTCATCCATATCTTCTATTGAGCCCCCGAAATGATAATAATATCCCTCGGGCGGTGGGTTGTCTTGGAAATAGGTTGTTATTTCATCCCTGATACTTCTGAGATCGCGCTTTTCAGGAATGTAATTTGCGCTGACCGTTGCCTTGCGTTCCTGGTTTTCCCGTTTGATGACAATGGGACCTCTGCCTTCCCGTATGGCGGCAACGTCGTTGAGGTTTACCTGAAAACCCACGGGGCTTGCTATGGTGATGTCCTTAACGTTTTGAAACGTTTCACGGTCTTGCCGGCTGAACCTCACCCGTATATCATACTCATCCCCTGCTTCGCGGTACTTGGTGACCTTTCTGCCGAGAAATGACGCATCCACCGTGTCGGCAATCATGCCCGCGGTTATACCCATGATGGCCGCTTTTTCGCGGTCCACATCTATTTTCAGCTCGGGCTTTCCCATGCGCAGGCTTTTGTCGATTTCGGTGACGCCGTCCATGTTTTTCATGTACGTCTCGAGCTCATCAGAGAGCTTCTTCAGTACCGGAAGATCGTTCCCGAAGAAGTTTATTTCAACCGGGCGGTCGCCCCCCCCGGTAAAATAATCGGTAGTCTGCATGAAGTAGCAGGCCCCCTCTGCGGGATCGGGTATTTTCGACATGACGTCCTGAATAAACTGCAGGCTTGTTTTATTTCGTTTGTCCTTGGGGGCGATTTCATAGAAAATTTCCGATTCATTTACACCTGCAGGACCGGCACCGGATGCCATATCCATCTTTGTGGTATCGGAGAGGCCGGTAAGTGAGATCATGGAGCGGAACTCGGGCTGCTTGGCAATTTCATTTTCCACCTTTGACACGAATTTTTGAGTCTCTTCGAGGCTGGTGCCGGGAGAGAGTTTTATAACACAGGTGGAATATATTTCATCAAGCCGGGGGAGGTACTCCTGCTTCACCAGTCCCATGACCACGATGCTGATGATAAAAACAGCAAATGCCGCGCACACCATAAGTCCACGGTGGTTCAGGCTGAAGCCGATTATCCGGCGGTACCTGGCGATAAGACGTTCATACACCTTTTTGCTTTTGTTGACGGTGGTTGAGACGCCGAGAATCCGGGAAGACAGCATGGGCACAATGGTCAGCGCAATCAGCAGCGATGCGAACAGCGCAAAGGTAACCGTAAGCCCCAGCGGCTTGGTGAACTCGCCGGCAAGCCCCTGGGCAAACACAAGGGGTACAAACACAATGACGCTGGTAAGGGTTGAAGCGGTTATTGCCGTTTTTACCTCGTTTGCCCCTTTTCTGGCCGCCTCCATGCGGTCTTCTCCCGATTCGATATGACGGAAGATGTTTTCAAGGACAACCACCGAGTTGTCCACGATCATACCCACACCCAGGGCCAGGCCGCTCAGGGTGATGAGGTTCAGGGTGTAGTCGGCAAAGTATATGGCGATGAAGGTGGTGATGATTGCAAAGGGAATGGAAATGACAAGGATGATGGTGGTGCGGAAACTCCAGAGAAATATAAACAGCACCACCATGGTGATAAGACCTCCATAGCGCACGGTTGTTTTTAGCTGTGTAACCGAATCACGGATTATTTTTGAGGTGTCCCATACATCCAGTATCTCTACATCGGGCGGCAGGCTTTCAGCAATTTGGCCGATCTTTTTCCGTACCACGTCCACAACCTGGACCGTGTTTGCCCCGGACTCCTTGGTTGCCCAGAAGATGATTGAATTTTTCAGGTTAGTCTTGCTGACATCCCGGATCTCCCGGTGGGTGTCCTTTACACGGGCTATGTCCTTGATGTACACCGGTTTGTTGTTTTGCACCGTTATTATGGTATTGGCAATTTGGTCGGGGTGCCTGTATTTACCCATTGTGCGCAGCACGTATTCCCGTGTCCCCTGCTTGATGTACCCTCCCGGAATATCTCTGTTTTGTGAGCGTATTACCGCCGTGATGTCATGAAGCGACAGGTTGTGGGCCTCGAGGCGGTCCCGGTCCACCTCTACAAGAATTTCGCGCTGATACCCTCCGGATACGGTAACCGACGCAACACCGGGAAGTGTCTCCAGGGGTTTTTCAATATAGTCTTCCACCAGCTTTCGAAGATTGCGCAGGTCCCGGTCCGTGGTGCTGAATATCCCGTAGTAGAGAACGGGCATCAGATCCATGTCACTTTTTACAACCAGGGGCCGCTCTACTTCATCGGGAAGCATATCATACGTCATATCCATAATGTTTCTGGCGTCCTGGGCAACCAGGTCCAGGTTGGACCCCCATTCAAGCTCCGCCTGGAGGAGAGAGGCCCCTTCCCGGGAAGACGACTTTACCTTGCGTACCCCGGACACCGTTGCAATGGCTTCTTCGAGGGGGCGGGTAATGAGGGTTTCCACCTCTTCGGAAGAGGCACCGGGATACAGGCTGATTACGGATATTTCCGGATACTGGAGATCAGGGAAGAAATCGAGCCCCAGGCGGTAGAAGGAGACAAGACCAAGAACCATAATGATCAGGATAATCATGGTTACGGTTATCGGTCGTCTGACGGAAATTTCAGGCAGGTTCATAACGTTATTCTTATTCTTCTATCACCACGGGTGAGCCGTCCTTTACAGCATAAAGCCCGTCAACGATAACCCGCTCATGTTCAGTTACCCCCGTGAGGATTTCAACGGTTTCATGGGTCATGAGACCGGTTGTCACGGGCCTTGCCCGTGCTGTTTCTGCCTCGGCCACGAACAGTACCTTTCTGTCCTCACGCTCTACAATGGCATTTGCCGGTACCAGCAGGGTGCCGAGACTTTTTTCTTCGGGTATTCTGATACGGGCAAACATTCCCGATTCAAGGGCAAAATCGGCGTTCGGTATTTCGATCTTCACCAGAAACTTCCTGCTGAATGTATCGATAAAGGGATTCACAACGGTTATTTTTCCGGTAAAAACCTTTTCCGGAATGGCGTCCACGGTGATGGAGACTTTCTTGCCGAACGTTATATACTGCTTCTTTGTCTCAAACACATTTGCTTCAACCTCTACGGTGCCGGTATCAACGATATGAAAAACATATTCATTGGCAGCTGTTGAAAACATTTCACCGGTGTTCATCTTTTTTTCCACCACAAAGCCGTCAAAGGGCGCATAGAGTACCGAGTCCTTCTTGTCCTCCTTGGCATGATCAAGGCGTGACGTGGCCATGGCTGCCCGTGCCCGTGCCAGTTCGACTTCCGTTTCAATATCGGCAAAGGCGTCCCTGTCGAGTATCCCCTTATTAAAGAGGAGCTTTTTTCGTTTCAGCTTGCGGGAGAGATTTTTCAGCTGTGCCGTGTTTTCCTCATGTGAGGCCCGGGCTTCCTCAAGGGCCAGGCTGAAGCGGACCTGCTCGAGCCGGACGAGGGGGGTGCCCTTTTTAACAAAATCCCCCTCGTCTACATAGAATTTTTCAATTCTGCCGCCCACTTTAGGCCCGATATAGGTTTCCCGTTTGGGTGAAATGGTCCCCGTTGTCTGGATGATGGTGGTTACATCCCCCTTTGTAACGGGCGCAACTTTTACGCCGACGCGGCGCACATTTTCCTTCTGCACGTCAGCATTGTTTGAACCGCATGCGGTCATGAACAGACAGAAAATGCAGGCTACGAAAAGAACAGACTTTTTTATTGCATCCATGTGCCGTACCTGTGTGAAACGGAAATTCTTGTGTTGGGGTGGAGGTTTGTATGCTTACAATTTAATTGCGTGCTAATTATTTTATTTTTAAAAATTTTTTCTGTCAACCATTTAATTTGTGAAATTAATGGGGGACCTCAGGTTCAATGACGATCCTGTCTATGTTTGAATGCTGAATATTGTCGGGAAGTTTTGTATTTTTATAAAAAATGGTATTTCCTCTGCGAATAAGCAGCGTGGTCATAACGGCATTGTCGAGATAAAATGTATATTTTTGACATTCCTTGTTGCAGGGAAAAACGCCGATAAAACCCTTTTTGTCAGGATTGTCGCAATTGGCTACAAGACAGAACCTTGTTGTTGTAACGTACGCAAAGGGAATATAAAGGGAGAGATGAAGCTCGGGGGGTATGCCGTCAAGATTTATTCCCTGCAGGGGATTATCAAGATCAGCGCGTTTGATGTTATGCTCCCGCAAAAAGCGGTTGTACACGGGCACATCAAGGTTTGTTCTTTTGAGATGTTCCGCGGACTGTTTGGGAAGCTTGTCCAGGAAATGAACAATACGCGGCCCCCGTTTTATTTTGGTAAGCAGGCGGCCCATAACAGGAACAAGATCGGGGAATTTGTGCGTGACCGTCCGCAAAACACCCCAGTCGTTAAAAACCACCTCGGTTTCTGCGGGCAGCAGGGCAATCAGTTGTTCCAGCTTTTTCAAGCCTGCTTCGGTTACATATGGTGTTACAAAGGTAAAAGGAATCCCCCTTTGCTCTGCATGTTCCATTACGTCGACAAGATCCTTTTCGCCGGGCAGAAGACGTTCGCAAAATTCATCGCCAAAATAGATGCGCCGGTATTCGTCGGTCAGATATTTCAGATTATCCTTACGTGAAATAAAGAGTGTTTTCTCGCGCTGCACAATATTAAACCTCGCCTGTATTTATATATCTAACTAAAATTACATATTTTTTTTGTCTTGTCAAAAAAATATCGGAAAAGCTTTCCCGCATACACGGCCGGCGCTGTTTGCATTCGAATACAGCATCCCGGAGTCAGCATTCAGGATGAAACCACTGGATCATTTCTCACAACAGTATGACCGGTAGGAGCTGCCTCCGGCAGCGATTATCGCGACCAAAGGTCGCTCATCCCTATTGTCTGAAAAGCCGTATGTCTACGATTTAATGAGAAATGCTCTAACTGGAAAAATTCCAGAATCCGGTTGTTGCATAAATCGAATACTTTATTCTTAGGTTTTTTGTTATGCATGCCGGCTTACCAGCCCGCTGGCTTGTTTGCTTTTCTATTCCGGTTTCTGACTCCTGTATTCTGACTTTTGTCTCCTGAATAAATCGCTGGTTAAGTATGTGTACCTGTTGGTGTAGGTGAGGGGTAGGCTTGATTCAATGGATATAGATTCTTTTTCCCTCATCAAGGGACCTGAGACCGCTCCAGGCTTTTTGGGAATATTTTGAATTGTCAGGCAGGCTGAAGGAGAGCTTGTAAAGATAGGCGGCCTTGTCACGGTATTGTCCGGCCTTTTGCTTGTCGCGCAGTCGGACGTCGGGTGAAAAAGAATAGATCTCATAAAGAATATGGCACCGGTGAGCCATTTTATACAGAATTTCAGGCCTGAAAGAAGTGCTGGGAAATTTTTCCAGGACCTGTTTAAGGGCTTTGAGCTCCTTCAGAGGACCGTCAGGCATGCCCCCATAATCTTTGCTGCGAGGGACCAGACGGTATGCAGCTTCATCTGCAATGGGGCTGTCAGGAAACTTCGTGATAATATGGCGGTAATGATTGCCGTTATAAGACAGCGTGCTGTTTGACTCTTTCCAGCAGCCAAATGTCCCAAAACGGGCAAGAAACTCTTTTCGCGCGGAGCATTCAGCTTCTCCTTTTTCCATTCTTTCGAAATACTCAACCTGAAGAAGCCCTTCAAATGATTCTCCGAGCCGCTGATAGGCCCATGAGATGCCGTCTGAATCAGGAAACCTTTCTATGAATATCTCAAACAGCTCAATGGCATCCATGTAATCCCGGGCACTCAGGGCTTTCTGCGCCTGGGAGAAAAGCAGCTTGTCCTCTTTCAGCTTTTTCTCCTTGGGCAGACCACCGGGCAGGCACCCTGCAAAAAGCAACAGTATAATACACGTAAATATTTTTTTGTGTTGCATAGCTGATCCTGAAACGTATTAGTCTATCTGTCAGCCGGCTGCCCCGGTTGACGCTGCTACCGCTGCCACAGATTTCATCAGCTCATCAAACTGTTCGGGATACAGGGACTGGGGACCGTCTGACAGGGCATGCTGGGGATCATTGTGTACTTCCACCAGAAGCCCATCAGCACCCACGGCAACGGAGCCCCGGGATAGCGGAATAACCTGATCGCGCCGGCCTGCTGCGTGGCTGGGATCCACGATTATCGGGAGATGGCTTACGGATTTTACCGCGGGAACGGCACTCAAATCAAGTGTGTTACGGGTGTGGTCGGCGAACGTCCGCACCCCCCGCTCGCACAGAATTATCCGGTGATTGCCGTTGGCCATAATATATTCTGCTGCCATCAATAATTCATCAACCGTAGCCGACATACCCCGCTTGAGCAGTATCGGCTTCGAGCTCCGACCGGCCCGTTTCAGAAGGCTGAAGTTTTGCATGTTGCGCGCACCGATTTGAATAATGTCTGCAACGTCTTCAACCAGTTCCAGATTGCTGTGGTCAATTGCTTCGGTTACGATGGCCAGACCGGTTTCCTGCCTGACTGCTGTCAGAATTTCAAGGCCCTTTTCTCCAAGCCCCTGAAAACTATACGGGGATGTCCGTGGCTTAAAAGCCCCACCCCTGAAACAGGTCGCACCGGCGTTTTTGACCGCGCGGGCAATGGCGAGACACTGCTCACGGCTTTCTACGGCACAGGGGCCTGCAATGACGGTTATGTTTCCGTCTCCTATTGTCGCATTGCCCACCGAGATGATGGTGTTCTCGGGCTTTACTTCCCTGCTGACCAGCTTATACGGTTTTGATACCGGGATTGCTTCTTTAACACCGTCAAGAACAAGAAAGCTTGCCCGGTCAAGAGGGCCTGTGTTGCCGATAATACCGATGGCGGTACGTTGCGATCCGGGTACGGGAACAGGGGTGAGCTTCATGGCCTTTATGGCGCGCACAGTATTGTCTATCTGCTCCCGGGTAGCATTTTTATCCATAACGATAAGCATTCGTAAAACTCCTTACCAGAAAGCTTTTCTAACCGTATGATTGCTTTGTCGTTGAACAGCCTGTCATAAAAAGACTTTTCAACATCCTGTATACGGCTTGCATGATTGATATGAGTATTGCGATGTTGTCAGCAACAATGAGCAATTATATCGCGAAGGCTTCTATAAAGTATTAAAGCTACCACAATGCAGCAACGGCAGTCTACTCTTTTTCTTGCACCTTTATAACGTCCCTTCCAGAGCCTTCAGCCCTTTCAGAACAAGCGGATGCCGTGGGGATATGACCTGTGCCGTGCTGAGAAGGGTATGTGCCTTTTGCCTGTTGCCGAACTGTATTTCATAAATACCCCGTGCAGCAAGCATAAAGCTATAGAAGGATTTCAACGCTTCGTGGTATCGGTTATGCGGCAGGAAATCACTTTTTTGCGGCAGGTCGAGCTGTGATGTGTCGAAGCGGCGGTAGAGCTGTTTGGGGGGATATAGTCTGAAAACAAGACCCTCGGGGACGCGTTGAAAGCCCGCCCCAATCTCTTTCTCCATCTCGCAGGTAATGTATACAGCCCGGTCGGCTATGTTTTCCCTGATAAAACTGTTAATTAAGGCACTGTAGGCAGCTTGAATTTCACGGGCGTCATAGGCGCGGCCATGCTCAAATTTGTCCAGCTCTCGGGCAAAACGAACAAGGGCGTTATGGGATTTTTCCATAAGAGCGGGATAGGAATTTTTTAACTGTGCCAGGTACCAGGAACGCTTTAAGAGTTTAACCTCTATCATAATGAGATCCGTCCGAAGGTCTTCTGCCTGCTGCAGGTAATAGAACGGGGAGCAGAAATAGTCCCACTGATATGACAGGACAATGGCATTTTGCTCTGCAGTTCGTACAATGTTTTTTGTATATTGTTCAACAAGATTATTTTTACTCTGATCGATAGTGCGGTAGTGAAAAACCAGCGGGATGAAAAAAAGTGACCACAATACCGGTATGGTGCATGTGCACAGAAAAGCTTTTTTTGACCACAGAAGGCCGGCGAGAAAGTACACCGCACTGCCCATCCACAAACTGGATATTATGAATGCCGGAAGAAAATAGGCATCAATGTCAACGATGTCATAGTTGATTGAATAGACAATATCGGTCACAAAAAAGATCAGCAAAAACCAGCATACCGGCCTGTTTGCGTGATACAGGTGCCACATGCCGAAAGGAATTAATAAAAGGGGTATATAGCCAAATGATGTAAGCATTAATTGAACAAAAAATTGAAGTTGCCGAAGCATGACGTCCGGTGAGGAAAACATCCACACCCGGTATTGTTTCGCGGAAACATGCCAGAAAAACGTTTGCCAGGTATGGGGATTGCCCCAATTCAACACCGGAGAGTGTACGGCCCTGAGGGGAAGATACGCATAGACAGCGAGCCCCAGAAAGAAAAAACAGCTTGTGAGCAACCATTTTTTCCATCCTAACGTGTGGGGTATCCGTGTGCTGTACATATAATAGAGGAGGGCCGGTATGATAAGCACCGTGCTCATATGATTGCAAAAACTCAGGCCGAGCACAAAAAACAAAAGAGCTGACCTTCTGAAACGCGGTTTTCCCTCAGGGCGTGCGGCTCGTATGGTCAACAGCAAAAGCAGGGAGCAGAAAAAACCCTGCAGGGCGTAGACTTCCGTAATTAGCGCAACCGACCAGAAGACCTTGGAGAATGCCAGCAGGAGCACGCCGGATGCCAGTGACACAACCCCCGGGAGGGAAGGGGGGTGTGAAACCAATGATTGCCTTGCCTTATGCTGTCCGGTGTTCAGAAACAGTTCTGTAAGGAACGCAAAACATGTCAGCAGGCACAGACACGAAAGCAGGGAAGACAGCAAATTCAAAAGCCATATGGGTCTGCCCGGGACGGCGTGGGTAAAGAACCACCCCAGAAGCGTGTACAGAGGATATCCCGTTGGATGTGCAATGCCAAGGCGGAAACAGACAGCAGCAAGCTCACCGCTATCGATAAACGTAAGGCCGGGAGCAAGGGTACGGTAATATACGGCCAGCGCGCAGGCGACTACCCCGGCTCCGGTCAGCAGTGTGATTGGTCGGAAACGATGCTTTGAAGGGTTCAATGCAGATATAGATTTTTAGAAAAGAATGTATATTGGTAGTTCAATTTTCAACGGTATGCAAAATTCCTCTCTGTTGCTGTTACCTGAACAGATTGTGTGTATATTGTGGGTCCTGTGTTTTTGGCTCTACTCCTTCATTATGAATTCCATCCGGGCTGAGCCTATCTCAATGGAATCGAATTCTTTGAGCTGTACCGAATCCTTTATTGCCTTGCCGTTTACCTTTGGTTTTGCCATCCCTTCCACATAATTCAAATAGTATCCCGTAGGACGCTTGCTTATGGTTGCCGCGGTTTTGCCCATCATAAATCCCCCGACCACGATATCACTTGCGGGATCTTTTCCTATTTTCGTCAGCTTTTTGCTGATATCAAATTCGCCCTCTCCGCCCGCCAGGAAAGAAAGGGTGGCCATTGGCTCTTTTTGTCCCTGGGGTTTGGCGGTGATGTTCGGTGCGGTTCTGTCAAGCATCTTTCTGTATTCTTCGGTATCAAGTACCATCGTCTTGTCGGAATTTGCCTCATGGGACTGGGGAGCTGCTTCTCCCTGGGCAAGGGTGAACAGCAGCTTGTGCTTGCCGATGGTAACAACGTCATCTTTTTCCAGCCAGTGACTGCTTATGAGTTTGTCATTTACAAATGTGCCGTTTTTGCTTTTCAAGTCGGTTATCAAATATCCGTCTTCCAAAACATCAACCTTGGCGTGTGTTCCTGAGACCGCCATATTATCAATAACCACATTATTGCTTTCTCGTCTCCCGATGGTCAGAGAACTTCCCGGTTCAAGGGGATACTCCCCAATAATAGTATCTTTGAACTGCAGCTTCAAAGTCGGCATCGTAGAAACCTCCTTAGTGGTTTGTTAATTTTCGTAGATAGCAAAAAGCCTTAACCTAATTATCGGCCTAATAGTTTTAAAAAAAAGTTAATCAGAAGGTTTTTTTTAATTACCACTTTATTAATATGAAGGACAATTGCCGTAATGTTATCGTCCCCCCCACGATCATTTGCCAGATCGACGAACTTTCTGCAGGCACTTTCGGGCGTGTTGTTTGTTGCTATGTCGGCAATTTCCTGGGGGGGTACAAAGTTGCTCAGTCCGTCGGAGCAGAGCACGATTCGGTCTCCCTTGAAACACTGCATTTCACACACATCGGAATTAACGTCTTCTTCAATGCCCACTGCCCGGGTAAGCATGTGATGAAATTTCGGGTCGATCATTTTAGCCCGCTCAGGGTCTATGGCAGTCTGTTCTGCTTCCACAGTATGGGTAACGGAAAGAAGTTCAATCTCTCCGTTGCGGATCAGATAAATAGGGCTGTCCCCCACATTTGCTGCAATTACGATTGAATCGGTGCAGTAAATGCCCGAGATGGTCGAGCCCATGCCACGGCATTCTGCATCTTCCTGTGATTGTTGATACACCAGCATGTTTGCCTTGCGAATGGAGGCAACGAGGCTGTTGGCTTCCCGGGAAAGCGTTTCGTCCATATCAGTCATTTGTTCGATTATGCCCGGCGTCAGGTAGGTCGGCATGGATTTGCTGATGGTGTTTACTACTATATTGCTGGCGACTTCACCGGCAAGATGGCCTCCCATGCCGTCTGCAACAAGGTATAGGCTCATGTCATCATCTAGGAAAAATGCGTCTTCGTTTCCCTGACGCTTTTTCCCAACGTCGCTTATTCCTGCTGAGTCGATATGGATCATAATTGACCTGTTCTTCTATGCAGGGTTGCCTTTTGTAAGATAGTATTTTTAGCTGAACAGTATCATTTTCTTAAGGATTTTGCAATTCTAAATCCACGAGAATCAGAAACATCAGGAGGACTGTGTCCGTTTCTGCCGGCACAGCGGGCAAAGTTTTTATCAGCGTAACTCCAGGCCGACCCCTTATTAATGCGCATATTCTTTTCTTTGTCAAAGAATGTCTTGCACCACTCAGAAACATTTCCCGCCATACCGTTCACACCGAATGCCGATTCATCCAGGGGAAAGCTTCCGATAGGTGACGGTCCTTCCCGTTTGCCCTTGAGGGAACTGGCCATTGAACAGAAGGAATAATCAAAATAGTTACCCCAGGGAAAATACCTCCCGTCCACACCTCGAGCAGCCTTTTCCCATTCCCAGTCTTCCGGAAGCCGGAACTCCCACCCCTTGTCCTTATGCCGATTGGTTAAATATTTGCAGTAGGCCCTGGCATCATTCCATGATATGCCCAAGACCGGCCAGTCTTTGGAAAAGGGTGCGGCTATCTGATACCGGTTCCCTGATTTTTTCCAGTAAAACCCGGATCCGGTAGCCCTGCGGGGAAGATATTTTTCTGCAGAGCCGGGAAGGCGGGCTTCCATAAAATTGATAAACTGCAGATATTCACCAGCGGTAACTTCATGCCGGGACATTAAAAACCCGGGAACGGCTTTGGGTATTCTTTCTTCAGCAAAAGGTGCTTCAGGATCCCCCCCCATGATAAAATCACCGCCGGGGACATACACAAATCCTTTGGGTATGTCGGCCGGCTTCAGGAGGAGGACATTTTTAACGACCTTTTCATCACCCCTGTGTATGACAATCGGTATCTTTGTGTCGCTATAGCCTTTCTTTCTTGCAATGATCAGATAGGATCCCCTGGGCAGCACAAGCTGAGAGATTTCAGCCAGGAGGTTGTGTTTTTTGAAACTGAGAACCTTTTCAACAGGTTTGAAAGCTGTTGCCGCAATATTGAATTTTGCATCAATGCCCTGCAGCGCACTGCCCTTTTGATCATTTTTCTTTGCAGCAAAGAACGTTTCCGCGCTGAACGGGGCCGGAATCATGCGCCGGTCGGATCCTTCAACGTACCGGAAGAGATAGAAGGCATCTGCCCGGGGGGTCGTGGTCAGCGTCAGTGTACCGTCCTTGGTCAGCAGATCCCTGTAGTGTCCGTCATCGAACGTGAGAACAAGCTCTTTAAAATAGGCCATGTCCTGGCTGTTTTTCAGTGACTCGGCCTCCTTGAACTTATCATAGTATATTCGGGCAAGAGATTTTCGGGCTTCCTTGTTCTCGCCGTCATAGCTGAGAACCGTACTGTATCGGGATATTATTTTCCCCTCCGTCTTCAGCCGATTGATTTCTTTTGAAAGAAGCAGCTTTTCCTCCTCCCAGAGGGATTTTTTTGTGCTGAACCCCTCATACCCCTTGATCCTGCTCTTTGCCTGTTTGATCTTTTTCCGCAAACCGATGAGCTGTTTGTCCAGAGACTGTGACTGCTCTGCAAGACCTTTTGTTTCTGCCAGAATAGGCTTGATTTTTTGCTGGGCCTTCTGTTTGTCGGCCTTGACCGCCGAGACTTTGACCCCGTCCAGCGCTTCCGGGGATTCGGGGTCCAGGGTAAAAGTAGCAACATAGGCATCATATGCTTTTATATACTCTCCGGCCTCGAACAGCCTCTGGGCCTCCCTGATCTTTTCCTTTGCCAGCCGCTTATTTTTCAGTGCAAGCGCTTTCCCGCTTACCAGAGCGATTCCGGTGCGGGCCTGATCATTTCCCGGATCAAGGCCCAGTACGGAAAAGAACGTTTCTTCTGCGGCCTCATAGCTGCCGGTCTGGCGCTGTTGATCCCCCTGTGTCAGCAGCTGGACGATGGTGTCCTGTTTCTTTTTCTGTTCATACAGCGCGGTAAAAATGATTCCTATGACAAGACACACAATAGCTGCGGCAATGCCCATAGCCGCAACCTTATTGCGGATTACCCACTTTTTTGTTCGTATGAAAAGGTTATCTTTTTTTGCCGATACACTTTTGCCGTCAAGGTAAAGCTGCAGGTCATTCTTGAGGGCCATGGCGTCAGGGTACCTGTCTTCCTTGTCCCGTGCCATGGCTTTCATGCAGATGGCGTTCAGTTCGGGTGGGACCTGGGTGGCGGGTTTCCTGAGGTCAGGTGCCTGCAGCATGCGTTTTTTTGCCTTCTCAAGGGCTTCCCGGGCATTTTTCCCTTTGTACGGTGCCTCACCGGTGAGGATTTTGTACAGTATTCCCCCAAGAGAGAAAATATCGGAGCGTTCATCAAGCTCTGATATCTTACCCATTGCCTGCTCAGGGGACATATAGGACGGCGTTCCCATGACCTGTCCTTCCATGGTCACGTATGATGAGGCGGTGTCGGGAGAAGGCTCGGAACCGTCTTTGGTCTGTATGTCATCCCTGCCGAGAACCTTGGCAAGCCCCCAGTCCATTACCATTACCTCTCCAAAACTGCCGACCATAACATTTTCCGGTTTTATATCACGATGCAGCACCCCTTTTGAGTGTGCATAGCCGACCCCCTCGCAGATCTTCATAAAATTCTGTATAAGGGTTCCCAGGGAATATTTTTGCCGGTATTGTTCATCGCCTTTGGAAATTTTATTTATAATCGATTCAAGATCCTCACCCCTGACCATTTGCATGGTGAAATAGATTTGTGACTCTTCATCAATGCCGATGTCATGAACCGGTACAATATTGGGATGTTCAAGCTGGCCGGTAACCTGGGCTTCTTCCAAAAAGCGTTTTATATGGGGGACGCTTGTTTGCGCATGGGGCAGAATGACCTTCATGGCTACTTTACGGCGTATGTCCTGATCAACTGTGGCGAAAACAGCACCCATGCCGCCGCGTCCCAGCTCCTTGTCGAAGATATACTTTTTGTCTTCTCCGGAATGTGAGATCAAATCATTTATGGTTGCGGCTTCCTTTTCCCCGACATCTTTGCCCTTGCGATTAAAATACATGCGGGAAGCATGTTCAAGGTCAACGTCCGGAGCTATCTTGAGCACATCCTTGATAACCTTGGTGGCCGCCATACTTTTGTTCACGGTATAAAAGGTTGTAGCCTGTGTTTTTTCGGTCTGGCTGGCAATGGTCTGGTCCTGAAGAGCGGCTGTCCTGTCTGCGGCTTCAAGGTCGACGGCAACCGTCTTGTCCCCTGGGATGGTCTCATCAAGGGTTTGGTCTGCGCCGGGTGTTTCTTTACCAAGAGCCATGGTCTTCTCGGTCTCATCAGCCCCAAGTGCTACGGTTTTCTCTGTTTCTTCTGCTTCAAAGGCCACGGTCTTGTCAGTTTCCTGTGCCCCCAGTGCAATGGTTTTATCACCATCCTCTGCGGGTTTGCATTTTTCACAGAAAATCTTTTCGCCGATTTTATAAACGGTTTTATCGATCTCCCGGCCACATGTAGGACACAGCCTAACGGTTTTTTCTGTCATGGTTAGCCTTTCAGAAATGTGGTGTTTTTTGTAAAATAAAACGCCTTGTTGTGTACGACAAACCGGTGCGCTTAACGGGATGAAACAATGCTGATTGTATGTGTCGGTAAGGTTTCGTCAGGGCCTTGCGCATCCAAGAACCCATGCTCCGACCGGAGAGCGCCACTAATTTTTTATTCGTGCCTCAATGAGTTCGATATTTTTCTCCACCTTTTGCGCAGCTTCTTCATCCTGCAAGGTGCGGTAAATTTTCAGGGAACGCTTAAGAAAATCAAGGGCATCCGTATGCTCGCCGAGAAAATAGTAGGTAATTCCCAGCGAAGACAGGGCAAGGGCTTTCCGGGGATCGTCACGGGCCTCAATAAAACAGGTGAGGCCGTTGCTGTAAGCGTCACGAGCACGGGGATACTTTTTTATTGCTCTGGCAAGATCACCCCCGGCCATGTATGCGAGACCCGTTCTGCCCTTATCGTTAATGTGTTCGAAATGCACGGCGGCTTCCTGGTAGTTTGACAGGGCTTCTTCATATGAACCCTCTTCTTCACGGCGGCTACCCTGATTAAGCAGCTGTTCTCCCTCAAAGATATGCTTTTTCTTTTTATCATCAAGGTTTTCATACACGACAAGCTGTGTCCGAAGATCATTGCTTTTGAAATAGGTGCGGTATTCCTTTTCCAGCAGCTTTGCCAGGAGGAGAGTGGTTCCCTCTGCGTCTTTGTTTCCGGCAGCATTCGCGCCCATGGCTTGCTGAAGGAACCATTGCATGGCAAGGCTGCAATTGTTCTGCTGCCCGAGAACAAGCCGCTTTATTTCACGCTCGGCGTTTTGTTCAACGCCGGCTATAAAGCGGTTGATAAACTCCTCCAGAGCTAAAGGTTCTTTAATTGGATCAAGATCCTCTTCAGGGACGGGAAGGTTTTCGAGGTTTTTTTGTGCTATTTCAAGCACCCGGGTGTCGCCGGTCTTTTTACTTATGGCAATGGCCTTTTCATAACAGGTGCGGGCTTTTCCGTAGTCTCGGATAATAAAGTGGTAAATAGCGGCACAGTTGTTCCACGCAGGGGCAAGGTTTGGGTCAAGGGCAACTGCCTTTTCAAAATAGTCTTTTGCTTTTTCATACTGTTTCAGATTGTACAGGGCATAACCCAGACCATAGTATACCCCCGCACTGTCGGGGTTTTCCAGGAAGAGGGTCTCCATATAAACGGCAGCTCCCTGCGGGTCTCCCAGCCCGCTGTAGCATCTGACGATTCCCCGGTAACCCTGGGTAACGTTCGGGTCAGTTGAAATGAGCTTTTCATACAGGCCGAGGGCTTCGGAATACTTTTTCTGGTTGTAAAGGTTTTCCGCTTTTTGCAGGACGGCGGCGGTATCCTGTTCGGCATGGAGTGTTCCAATAACAACAGGAACACATGTCACAATAAAAACACATATGATGAGCGTAATTTTTTTTGGTGTACCCATACGAGGAAACGGTTTCATACGCACCCGAGTACTTTACCGATAATGAAAGAAACAGTTGATTTTTCAGCTAACTATGTAACACATCTCATGGTGGAGTTCAAGCAGTTATGCTCTAATATATAAAAAAGTTTTAAAATCTTAAAATTTTTGTTAAATAGTTATTGTTTGCAAAAATCCTACGCTTCAAACTGAATTGCCTGCCTGAATGCTCAATTCGGTATCGGGATTGTTTTACCACAGGTGGATAATAAAAAAGCCCCGCAGAGAAGACGGGGCTTTTTATACTAGATAACCATTCCTAAAGCGAACTTCTTACTTGGTTATGATCAGATCTTTAACCTGAATTTTGCCCGGGTCAAAATCTGCCAAAAGTTTTCCAAGGGACATATCCTCGAAAACATTAACGACGGTTGCTATACCGAGCTCTTGCGACTCACTGCCCAGGACCTTTCCAGTGACCGGATGGACAATTTTTTCACCTTCCCTGAAAACGATGAACTTCATTTCCTTTTTAATATTCTGAATAGTACCGAAATCAGCATAGATTTTGTTCCCATCGACCTTGATTACCATTCCTTCGAGCAGCGGAAATGTGTGCTTGAATTTCAGGGCAAGACCGTTGGTAAGGTACTGGATTTCAGGCAGAGACTTGTCCTGTCCGTATACATCTTTAGTGGCAAACAGCGTTGACGTTTCTGTGTTTATGAAACGGGCATATATCTCTATAGCATCTTTTGTCTCCCTGATGGAGCCCATGAGAATTCCTTCCGCAGCAACGACCCTGCCTACCTGTACCGCCTTGTTCTTGTCGACCAGATCGGTCTGGCTCAGCTTCAGTTCACTGAGCGCTGTTTCAAGTTCTGCGCCCCTGCTGACGATGTTAAAGCGGTCCTGGTCAAAGAATGAGCTTACCAGATTGTCGTATATAATGTCACTTGCTGAAGACGGTTCTCCTTTTATCTCAAAGGGCAGAATTGCCAGACTCATTCTGGATCCGACCTGGTGTACTTTTGGAACCTGGCGCACAATGGTCACCGATTTTGTTGCCTTGTTTCCGCCTGCATCCTCTGCTTCGATGGTAAACGTGTTGTCGCCTTCCTGCAGCTCAATGAGCTGATTGAAAAAGATGGTTCTCCCGGGAATAATGAATATGGGATCACCGTTGATGGTTACTGATTTTATTTCACTGACGCCCGTGATGCTTCCGTCCACATACATAGTCTCATAATAGACAGTCTGCTTGTCCACAAGATCCTTCAGGTTGAGCCTGAAGTGCCTGCCCATCATCTGCGGTCTTGCCGCAGTAAACAGGCGATGCTGACCCGTGTCAAGAACCCCGGAGCCCGTCAGGGCAACCCGAATAGGACGATGAGGCGCGGGTGACGGCTTTTCACGGGCAAGGCTGGGAACATAGACCAGGCTCATTGCGCCGCTGGTAGTATTTCCCGCCACATCGGTTGCGGCAAGAATGATCTGGTTGTCACCCTCATTTAACTCAACGGTAAAGGTAAAGTCCACTTCCCGCTCTTTATTATAAGCAAGCACCTGGTCGTTGATTTTGAGGGTGGTAATTCCCGTTGCATCGGCAAGAGCACCGTTTAAAACCACCTTGTTGGACGCCACCTCCTGACCGTCGACATAATTGCCGATATTAAGAAGGGGCCCCTCGAAGTCGCCGAACACTTTAACCTTTTTTTCCGATACCTTTCCCATGAGGTCGGTGGTTTTTATCTTTATCTCGTTCAGCCCCTTTTTAAGCTTAACCTGCTTGTCGAAGGAAAGTTTTTTTGCAGACAGCTCAATAAACAGCGGATCATCATTAACGGCAATTTTCTCAGCATAGGAATCATCGGTAACTTCACCCGCGACCTTTATTTTGAAACTATTGGATACCTCACCCCCGGCCAGAGATGCGATACTGATTGAGGGCGGGGCCTTATCCGCGTCTGCAGCTTGGATAAGCGCTTTGCGCACTTTGTTTAAATAATACTTGGTTTTTCCGGTTTCAACCATGGAGAAAGATTTTTCAAGTTCCTGTTTCGCCTCTTCATAATTCCCAAGATGATAATAAGCAGCGCCCAGTTCCCGGTGGGGAAAATAGTCGGCAAAGTGCATACCATAGGTCCTGGCCTTGTACTGGTCTATGTCCCGCTGCTTGATGGCCTGTTTGAGATCCGCCACCACCTCTTCCCAGAACCCGCCGTCTGCGAAGGATACGGCACGTTCATAAAAGTTCCACCAGCGCTCTCTGAAAAGTCCTTTTGTTACCCCGTACTGCGTTCCCTCTTTCTGGTATTTCGGATCAGGAGGGGTATTGCAGCTGAGGAAAAGAAACGTCCAGGTTAAGATAATGACACAGAATAGACTTTTTGTTTTCATCATATCTCTTATCCCTTAAAAATGATAAATCATTGAAATATAAAGCTGATGTTGGTCAACATCGTAATCCGTGCCGGGCAGTCCGATCATATCACCGCCGACATCACGGCCCCACCGGTAAATATAGGCGCAGTCCAGGAGTATCCTGTTATAGAGCATGATGCCGGTACCTATGCTGCATCCGAAATAATCGTCCGGTGCCTTTTCAGAGGGGGATGGGTCATAGAAAGCACCGAGCCGAAGCGGGATAATTGTCCGTTCCAGGACAAAAAGATATTCGCAGCCGATGCGTACCTGTGTTGTGTCGTGCACGTGAGAATCTCTGCGTGCTTTGCCGGTAATGGGACTTGATGATCCTCCGTCTCCCTTTACCCAGAAGTCTGACCAATGAGTTCTGTATATGTCAACGGCACAGGTCAGTTTGTCTGACAGGCGGAAGGCAAGGCCGATTCCGTAGGACAGGGGAAAATCGATCTCTATACTATCCTTTTTGAAAAGCGCCTGCTTCTGTGCCGTGCCGACACCGAAGGAGGACGTGCTGTTGAATGTATAGGTTTCTCTGTCAATATCTGCGGTAAAAGGGGTTTTGAGTACTGCGCCCAGGGTTACCACTCTGGTTATGTCCCAGAGAAAACCGATGTTTACATTAAAGCCCTCAAAGTTGTCATTCTCTTCCCGGTACACTGAACGGGCCTGGGCAACCTGCCGCTTGTTTGCGATGGAGTAGAAGGCAACCATTGTACCCGTTGCATCCCTTTTTACATTCCATTCGTTGTCAAAGCCCAGGTCATCAGTCCAGATGTTAAAGGTAATGCCGAAAGAAAACTGGGGAGTAATCTGTATGGCAAAGGCGGGGGCAAGCGCCTTGATTGATCCCGCCTGCCTGAATCTGGTGCGTGTTTCAAAATTATAGAAACCGAACCCGGCCAGGTAGTCACCGTAGTTGTAATTAAAATCCATCTTGTCATACAGGTCATACAGGCGCTGATAGTTCAGTGATATAATCATGTTTTTGTTAAAGGCTCTGAAGGGATAGGCAACGCTGAAATAGTTCAGGTCCTCCCGGTACAGCTCATGGAGGCTGTCGGCTTCAGGATTGGGTGAGGAACTCATATCTCTTCGTCGCTGGTCGAACGTAAACACAAAGGAAAACTCGGGCCGTTCAAGCTGCATGAGGCCGCCGGGATTCCAGGATGCGGCCGTTGCATCATCAGCGATTGCAATGAATGCTCCTCCCATGCCCATTGCACGCGCACCGGAACCCACGGGATTAGGCGATGAATTTATCTGGACGGTCTGAAATATTTGCCCGTAACCCTGTGGTATACAAACAAGGCACAACAATACGGCAACAAATACGCTACGTAATTGCCTTTTCAAAAGGACCTCCTTTCACTAAATTGCTTTAGTACTTGGGCCCATCCCCCCTCGGATAAAAGATTTTAGCGGCGGACAAGCTGTTCTACCTTCATCCCCTTCCTGACTGTAAGGGACTGATCTCCAGCAACAGCATACGAAACATTTTCCTGCACAGAAGCAACGGTAAGGGTTCCCACGGGTTTATACCGGAGCAGGGATCCATCCGGGCCCTTTATTTCCTCCAGCAGGCTAAATTCCATACCATCGTTCACCCCGGCATCCGTGCCGGCATCCAGCACGACCTGATCTTCCTCAACAGACATCACAGCAGCTCGCAGCGGATAAGCTTTTTTAATCTTTTCTGCTATTTTATTTACAACAACTTCAGCCAGTTTGTCCATAGTTTTGTCAGAGGCTGTAATTGCCCCTTTAAGAGCGGTTGTCTCGGTATCGGTCAGACGGATGCTCACTTGGATATCCTTACCATAGCGCATAATGGATCCCGTGGCAATAATCCGTGCAGACAGTATTCTTCCCAGCTGCAGGGAGGTTCTTTTGTCGACCAGGTCGGTAGAACTGAGCTTGAGCTCCGCCAGAAGCTTATCCAGAATTTCCCTTTCAACAATTTGAATGCCGCCTGTCTCCTGGAGAAGTGCGTTCACCTGAAACAGAAAAAACTCATCCTCACCTTCACGCATTGACGGCGTGCCCTTTTTATTGAAATCAAGAAAGCTGATGGTGACCGCCTTGGAGGTCCATTGGTCAGAGACGGGTGGGGGGGCATCACCCTTTTTGAAACTTGCGGCAAGCTCACTGACCAGCTTGTCAATGCGTTGCTGACGCTCGTTGTCTTCCGTTGCTTTTTGCTCCTGCCGGGCCTTGGCAAGCATAAAGGATGCATAGGGGTCCTGGGGGCCTGCCTGGGCAGCCTTCTGGAATGAAGAAAAGGCCCCGGCGCTGTTGCCCGCCTTCTGTAAGGCAAACCCGTAGTTTGCCTGTATCGCAGCGTTCTGGGGGCTGAGCTGGGCGGCACGGGCATAAAAATCAAGTGCCTTGTCGGATTCTCCCTTTTCAGAGTATATACGGGCCATGACGTTCAGTGCTTCTGCCTTCTGCCATTTTATCCCGCCTTTTCTTTCAGCTGCTTTTCCCAACTCTTTCAGGGCGTCATCTGTTTTCCCCTGTGAAAAGAGGATGTTGCCGTTAATAACATGTGCATACAGATTATAGGGAGCCCGTTCAAGGGCCTTCTTGGTCATTGCCTGGGCGTTATCATAGTCGCCGGTTGCGTAATATACGGCGGCAAGTCCTTCATAGCGTTTCGGATCATCTGCTCCGAGCCCTTCAAAGCCCTTGCGGGCTATCTCGATCTTATCGCTGTCAAGGGCTTTGTAAGCAAGCAGATAGGGGTCATCCTCAACTGCCTGCTGTGAAGGACGCATGAGAAACAGTGCCACAACAGCAACCACGAGCGCCGCAAGGACGGCACCGATGATAAATTGTTTGTTTTTTGAGGGCTGTGCCGTGCCCGCCTGAAAACTGATGGTTTCGCTGGTGGGGCTGCGCAGCTCTCCACCGGCTGCTTTACGGTCTTCAACAGAGGCGTCTTCGGCGTCTTCGGCGTCTTCGGCAAACTCAAAATAGTTGAATCCGGGATCGCCATAAAGCATGTAGCTGGCCCACACAATGGTATCTTCACCGTATTCCTTGATGAGGAACATGCGCGCCTGGCGCATTGCCTCGCCGATGGATGCCCCACCCATCATTGCCCGGTAAAATTCCACGGCAAAATGGGCACCCGGCTCGTCAAGTATTTCCCAGAAGGTGCCGATATAATGCTGCACTCCTGACAGCAGAAATGCATTTGCCAGTCCGAAAATTTCCTGGTTATAGCTTGCGTCGATCTTCCATTCCTCGGTCTGGCCGGACTGGCACGCATTGCAGAACACCAGGGCCGGCATCGGCCTGCCTCCCACAAGTTTCATAATATCGGCGGAGGTAAATTTTCCACCATCAAGCAGCCAGCCGCTGTTTGACGGTTCCTCGGGATCATAGTCCGCATGGCCTGCGTAGTGGACCATGTCAAAATTTCTTATTTTTTCCATGATATAGTCGGCGGCTATCTGACCGCTTCTCTGGTTGGCACTGATAAATGTCGGGCTGCTGTCAAGCTCCTTCCTGATGATCTGTCCCTCACGAAAGGAGTTTTCCAGGTCTCCCCGGGGGTCGGACACAATAAGCATTTTCAAGGGCCGGAAAAGTTCCCGCTGCCGAATGTTCACAATACTGCGCTTTGTTTTTACAAGGCGCCCCATATTAAACTTCTGGCACAGAAACTGGTCACCGTCATACAGCAGTTCCCATGGTATCTGGACTAGGGTATCCTCGATATGAAAAACCAAGTCTTCGACCACGGCTTTACGCAGGGCCTCTTTTGCCTGTGCAGTCAGCAGATCGTCAAACAACACCTGCCCGACATCCCGGAGTTTGGCAAGAATATCCTTTGATACTTTACCGCGGGTGTTTGCCCTGTTTAGCAGATCGGTTATTTCACGGCACCGCTCCTCGATTTTGGGCATAGAAACTTTCATCTCTTCATATTGGCGTACCGTGCTTTCTCCCTTTTCAGATTTCTCAGAAGCGGTTACCTTAAGCGTTTCGCCCTCCCTGCTGATATCGACCTCAAGGCGTCTTTTCCGGGACTTTTTCTTGCGGGCAATTTTGGCGGCAGGTGCGCCCCTGGTAAGGCCGCCGATTGTATCCTCGTCTCCCCAAACAACCCTGTATACCTGAATGGGGTCCTCCTTGCCCTTGACCTTTGTCTCGTCGGCATAACGGCAAAGGATATCGTCGGTTTTCCGTACCTCTTCATACACCGGACCGGAGATCATGATTTCATCGGGCTCGGTAAGGGATTCAACGCGGGCCGCAACGTTTACTACATCACCAAATATATCCTTTTGCTCGACAAGACCCTCGCCGGTGTTCACGCCGATGCGGATATGAATTTGATCCTTTTTCTCTTTTTTCTGTGTGTTGTAATCAAACAGGGCCTCCTGCATTTCGATTGCAGAACGAACAGCCTCAACCGAGTTTTCAAAAGATGCCATGATGGCATCACCAATTGTTTTGATAACCTTGCCCTGGTGCTTCTCAACCAGTGGAAAAAGCATTTCATTGTGCTTCTGCACCATCAGGCGACCCTCGATGTCACCATAGGTCTCAAAGAAATTGGTTGAGCCCTTTATGTCGGTAAACATCACGGTGATATTTTGCGAGAATTTTTCTTTGAGCTGGGCGTCAAGCTTTTCCCGGTCGCGGAGAAGCTTTTCTATGCTTGATTCATCCTGGGGTGATGTCCCCTGTTCTTTTTTTTCATTGTCGTCAGCCATTATATTACTCCTTAATGTTAAGTAACACCTCACCTATTTTTCTATTGTTTTGCCAGGCCATAAGCCTGTAGTTGCCGAATGTTATACGCTCAAACAGCGCCTCCCCCTGAAATGCAATAAAAGAAGCAATTTCCCTGTCATTGTTACACAGATTAAGCCGTACCCCGTGAAGAGGAGAACCGCTGTCCGGATGGCTGGCCGTGACCTTTATGTCTGAAGCATTCGAACCGATATTTTCAATTTCAATATCAAGTTTGATATCCTTAAAAACCCTTTCAAGAACAACAAGGTTTTGGGAAATTACCTGCTGGCTTCCCCGGACGTAAACAAATTCTTCCTGCTGTTTGGGTAAAACAATACTTAAAAAACTTTTATGCAAGGAGGCTCCCGCCTGCCTCACGGTCTCCCACATAGCAATAAGCAGTTTTTTTCTGTCAGACGGTACCAGGGTAAGCACCCTTTTTCTTACCCCGTAGGGAACGGTATAGTCTTTTGGTATCAATTCTTCTTCGAAGCTGTCCAAAGCGCTCAGAACGGTATCCAAACACCGTGGGCACTGTGAAAGATGCAGTTCAACGTCATTCTTAACAGAGTCCTCAAGGGCACCCTGCAGATAATCGGAAAGAACCTCTTCGTCAGGGCAGGCAAAGGTCTTTTGTGATTTATCTGCGTGCTTGAAATAATATGCCAGGAGCTGTGCTAAATTATTGTTTTTGTGGGCCATTTTTAATTCCGATGGGAATTTTTATTGTGCGTAATTTATAGAAATAGACGATTTCTATGTGTTTTTCTTTGATATTTTATTTTTAAGGCTTTGTTTCAGTTTTTCGCGCAGATAATTGCCGCGACTGTACACAGCATTTATTGTGGATTGAAAAATTTTAGCTATCTCCTTGGGAGGGGTTTCCTCATAATAGAATAGGCGGAGAAACAGCTGGTCTTTGGGGGGGAGCTGTTCAATGAGCCCTTTCAATATCTTTTTTTGTTCTTCATTTTCAAGATGTTTTAACGGATCAATGGTTGGTTCAGTCTGCTTTTCCACTTCTCTTTCAGGTGCTTGGCTGGAGAGGGATACCGTGGTTCGTTTTTTTCTGATGTGATCAATGGTCACGCGAACGGCGATTATTCTAATCCACGTTGAGACAGTACACCCGTTTTTTCCCTTATACTGCCGCAGCTTTCTGCCGTTTTTATCCATAATGGAAACAAAAACATCATTGTGAACATCATCAATTTCCTCCGGAGCCACATCGGTGCATTTGCTTTTCAATACTTTTTGTACAATATAATATACAAGCGAGGAATATTGCTTGATAAACGTGCGCCATGCGCCACTGCTCCCCAGAAGGCATTGATGTAAAAGCTCCCTTTCCTGAAGTTCCTTTGGTTGCATGCAATTACCTTGCTGTTAGACATGTGTTGCCTAAAAGACGGGACAGTAAGGTGCCTATGAACGGGACACCGGTATTGCCATTAGTTCTCGTTCTTTATGTCTTTCAAATTGAGTTGGAGTATCTTTTCTCCGTTGAAAAAATGAAACTGGGGGACGAAAACCAGGCGGATTTTTTCATCCTTCAAGTTATACTGTGATGCCATGTTAAAACCAATAGCATCAAAAAATTCACCATTCTCTTTTATCTTGAGTTTTAAATGGCCTTTGCCCACAACCATAGAACTGTATAGGCCGATATTATGAGTGCTGAAAACCGGTTCCGGATTCGAGGGGCCGAACGGAGAAAGGTTTTCCAGTTCTTCCTGGATATCATAGGACAACTGGCTGAGTGAGATTTCGGCATCAATGTTGATTTCCGGGACAGAATCTGTTCCAAGAAGATCGTTTTTTGCAGTTTCTCTGAATTTTTTTTTAAATAGCTCGATGTTTTCAACCGGAAGGGTTAATCCTGCCGCGACCTTATGTCCGCCGAAAGCTTTTAAAACCGAACCGCAGCTTTTAATTGCTCCATAAATATCAAATCCCCTGATACTTCGTGCCGAGCCCCGGGCATTGCCTGTTTTTTCATCAATTGCCATGAGAATGCTTGGCCGGTAGTACTCCTCGCTTAGGCGGGAGGCGCACAGGCCGATGACCCCCGGATGCCATCCGGCAGAGGAGAGAATCAAGGGTTCTTGAGGGTTCTCATCGGTAATCATAGCCTTTGCTTCTGCCAGAATTTTTCTTTCAATCTGCTGTCGTCGTGTGTTTTCCTCATCAACTTTTTGGGCAATTTTGAGTGCATCATCACTATTTGAGCACAAAAGCAGCCGCACAACCTGACCGGCATCTGCGAGCCGGCCTGAAGCATTGATCCGCGGTGCTAGCCGGTAACCCACCATGGTTGATGTTACCGCGCTTTGGGTTATGCCGCTTACTGATTTCAGGGCTTCAACACCAGGCCTTTTCCCGCTGGTGAGAACCTCAAGCCCGTTTCGTACAAATATACGGTTCTCATCGACCATTGGAACAATATCAGCAATGGTTCCCATGGCGACAAGATCAAGGTAGTTTTTAAGGTTCGGTTCCTGCCTATCGGTCCATGTGCCCATGTCCCGAAGCTTTTTCCTCAGGGCCATGATAAGATTAAAGGCAACGCCCACTCCCGCAAGACCCTTAAAGGGAAAATCACAGCCGGGCTGTTTTGGATTCAGTATGGCAGCGGCTCTTGGTACGGTGTCAGGTACCTCATGGTGGTCGGTAACAATTACTTCCATGCCCTGGCTGTATGCATATTCAATTGGTTCAATATCAGATATTCCGCAGTCTACGGTTATGATGAGGGTTACCCCCTGCCGCTTTATTTTTTGTACCGTATCAAGATTAAGGCCGTAGCCTTCGGTAAGCCTGTTTGGGATGTGAAACGCTACGTCAGCATCAATTTCCTGAAGAAACAGAACAACTATGGACGTTGCCGTTATTCCGTCGACATCGTAATCGCCATAGATGCATATTTTTTCTTTCTTTTTTATGGCTGAAATAACCCTGTCCACCGCCTTTTCCATATCTTTCATGAGGAACGGGTTATACAAATCCTTGAGACTTGCAGAAAGGAAAATATCTACTTTTTCAGGGGTATCAAAACCGCGGTTGATTAAGACCTGTGATACGAGTGGAGAGATATTGTGGGCGCGGGAAATCTCTTTGCTGACATCGGGCAGTTGATCCCGTACTAACCATCGTTTTGCCTGTGTATTCACATCAGCTCCCGAGGACGTGCCTACTCACCATGGAGTCATATTACCTCTGACTATTACCAATAGAAGGAAGTTCTTCTGAGTCTATCAAACGATGTTTTAAAGTCAAGAAAAACAATTTTTTTGTAAAAAAAAATTTAATTTGATATAATCATATGAGTTTATACATAAAGACATAAAATAATATATAAAATTTTAATTATTTAATGTAAGGAAGGTGTCCGATGGAAACTAAAAAAACGGGTGTGTGGAAGGCTCTTACCGCCCATTCCCAAACACTCAGAAAGAAAAACCTGCGGCAGCTATTTCAGGATGACCCGAAGCGGTTTGAGAAATTCAGCCTTGAATCAGGGGGCATTCTCCTTGATTATTCAAAGAATTTTCTTACCGAAGAAACCCGGTCACTTTTAGTCGATCTTGCAGAGCAACAGGGGCTCAGGGAATGGATAGACAAAATGTTTATGGGAGAGAGGATAAACATCACTGAAAACCGATCTGTTCTTCATACGGCGCTCCGAAACCGTTCCGGCAGTCCCGGAATGGTGGACGGAAGAGATGTTATGCCCGAGGTCGAAGAAGTCCTTTCCAGGGTTGACAGATTCGCCGAGGCAGTCAGAACAGGAACATGGAAAGGCTATACGGGAAAGGCGATAACCGATATTGTTAATATAGGCATCGGCGGCTCAAACCTCGGTCCGGCCATGGTAACCGAAGCGCTCACTCCATATACCAGTACACGGCTGCGATACCACTTTGTATCCAATGTGGACGGGACACATATCAGCGAGGTCTTAAAGAACATATCCCCCGACACAACGCTTTTCATTGTTGCCTCCAAAACATTCACCACCCTTGAGACTATGACCAATGCACACACGGCGCGGCAGTGGTTTTTGGAACCGGCCGGAGATGAAAGGCATATTAAACGACATTTTGTTGCGGTTTCAACCAATAGTGCCGCGGTGCAAAAGTTCGGTATCGATCCTGACAATATGTTTGTGTTCTGGGACTGGGTCGGCGGGCGGTATTCCGTATGGTCCGCCATTGGGCTTCCTGTTGTGCTGGCAGTCGGCATGAAACGGTTCAATGAATTTCTTGCAGGCGCACACGACATGGACAATCATTTCAGACGTGCAGACTTTTCCGAAAACATGCCGGTTCTGCTTGCCCTCATCGGCATACTGTACAATAACTTTTTTGGCTGTGAAACACAGGCAATTTTGCCATATGATCAATATCTGCGCCGATTTTCGGCATATATACAACAGCTTGACATGGAGTCAAACGGTAAGCACACAACAAGAAACGGCAGGCAGGTTTCGGTTTCCACAGCACCGATTATCTGGGGAGAACCGGGGACAGACGGCCAGCATGCCTTTTACCAGCTGCTGCATCAGGGGACAAAAATCGTGCCGGCAGATTTTATAGCACCCGCAACCACGCACAATCCTGTCGGAGATCACCACCGGCTGCTGCTTGCAAACTTTTTTGCCCAGACAGAGGCGTTGATGAACGGCAAAACAGAGGAGCAGGTTCGCCGGGAGCTGAAGCAGGACGACGTGCCCGATGATGCTGTAAAGGCGCTTGCCCCGCACAGAGCCTTTGACGGCAACCGGCCGAGCAACTCGATTATGTTTAAAAAACTTGATCCGAAGACCCTGGGAGCCCTTATCGCCCTGTACGAGCACAAGGTTTTCGTTCAGGGTATCGTCTGGCAGATCTGCTCTTTTGACCAGTGGGGTGTAGAACTGGGCAAGCAACTGGCAAAGAAGATCATTCCTGAACTGGCTTCTCACGAACCGGTGGAAAGCCATGATCCATCAACCAACGGGCTGATTAATTATTATTTAAAAAACAGGCAATAAATCATGTAAACGGTACATATGGTTCAGTGCAGCAACCGGCAAAAGGGTCCAAGGCTTCGGGGGGGCGAGGATTCACGTAATAGCAAGCCCCTCCAATTACGGTAATACGTATTGTGGACAAGAGGGAAAACTAGGCTTCTTCTACAATCCTGTGCCTGCCGGGAGCCGCAGGCGGGGGTGAGGAATGCATAAAGTGGCCTGCCAGCATGGTGCCGGCAATCCCTATCCCCGTTGCAAAGTAAAAAACGGCTTTCAGTCCGGCAATATCAAGGATGATGCCCGAAACCAGCGGGCCGCTGCCGAGTCCCAGGCTCATGGCAACGTTAAAAAGTGCCATTGAAGAGCCCATGCCGTATTTTTTCCCTTCATCAACGATCAGCGCACTTGCTGCGGGAAGCGACAGCGCGCCCAGAATCCCCAAGAGCAGATTTGTGCCCAGCACCTGCCAGAAATCGACGCAATACGGCAGCAGCACTATTGTCAGGCAATAAAGAAGAGAACCGATAATGATGAGATTTCTTCTGTCCAGCCTGTCAGCAAGCCTGCCGCACGGGTACTGCAGAAATGAAGAAAGGAGTATACTGCAAGAAATGATCAGGCCTATCTGGGCCCCGCTGAGTTTTAACTGAAGGCTGGCATACAGCGGCAGAAAGGTCAGAACAGCGGCTCTGGCAAAAGCAATTGTGTACCGGTAGCATATGACGCCGCGCATCTGGCTGTTCTGCATTATCGTGCTATAGGATGCAGGCCGTTCCCTTTTTAAGGTGTTCTTATGGGGCACAGCGGGGAGCCACATCATGACAAAAAGGAAGGCCAGGAAACAGAGTAATCCCATGGCAATAAATGCAGCGTTTACATTGAACACCTCCTGGATACACCCGCCGAGAATGGGGCCAAATCCAAACCCCAGCAGCAGGGACACGGTAAACTGGCCCATATAGGTTGCTTCTCTGTCCTTTGGGGATATGTCACCGATATAAGCCATGGCAATGGGAACAATCATTGCCGAGCATAATCCCTGGATTATTCTTACAAGAAAGAGTGACAGGGTATCGAATGAATAGATATATCCCAGGGATGACAGGGCGTAAAAAAAGAGCCCGATGGCGATAAATCGTTTTCTATTACCTGTTTTGTCGGACAGCCTGCCCACAACAGGCATAAACGCGGAGCGTGCTATAGAAAACCCCGCAAAAATAGCACCAAGCCAGAAACCACTTACACCGATATCTGTGGCGTACAGCGGCAGGATGGGCAGAATTATGCCGAGCCCCAGCATTGCAGAGAAAATAGACAGAAATAGTACTGAAAATATCCTGATTCTTAATACTCGTTCCAATTAAACCAGCCTCTTGGGGAACCGATGACAATTGTAGCGCAAAGGAAAGCCCCTGTGATGGATCGCTTCGTCCGTTGTGCGCAACAGGTTCTCTACGGTCTTATGGTATGTATATGACCGGTTTTACGGATCATGCTTCATTGCTGCATTGGTGCCATACCCGCGCTGCCGCATTGCTTCGAACAGCACAACTGCTCCGGCTGTTGAGGCATTGAGGGAATCAAAGCCGCCGTGGAGAGGGATGGCCAGAGAAAAATCACACATTTTTTCAACACGCCTCCGCATCCCTTTTCCCTCACCGCCGATCACCAGTGCAAGGTCGAGGTTGAAGTCGAACCCGTAGATGTTTTCGGTGCCGTGCGGAGATGTCCCGGCAATCCATATCCCTGCCTTTTTCAGGTCTGCAAGGGCCGATGCGATATTGACGACCCTGCTCATTTTGATGTGTTCGATTGCTCCGGCAGATGCCTTTGCAACGGCGCCGGTGATCTGTGCGGACCGGTCCTTTGGAAAAACTATCGCCTGGACGCCGCTGCAAACGGCGCTTCGAATCAGAGAACCAAAATTTTGCGGGTCCTGTATGCAGTCCAGTACCAGGTAGAAAGCGTTTGTGTTCCTATTGCCGGCTGCGTGGATGAGTGTGGTAACGTCAGTGAGCGGAAACGGCTCCACCTCTGCAGCAACACCCTGGTGATTGTCCGAACCGGTCATGCGGGCAAGGTTGTCAGGTGTCTGCAATTCATATCTGATACCGGACTCTTCTGCAAGGGTCACAATTTGCTTCAGGGGGCTGTGCGTGCGCGGTTTTATCATGAAAACCCTGTGAAACGCACGGGGGCGCTTTTTCAGCGCCTCACAAACAGGATGAATTCCAAAAAGGATTACGCTCATGGATGTCTTGTACTTGTAAGGAATATTAGCATGTTTCAATTTCTGCAGAGAGCTGTTGTACAGCCGTGAGGGGATCGGGTGCCTGTGTCACGGGCCTGCCGACGACAATATAGTCGGAACCTTGCGATAAAGCCTCTGCAGGTGTCATACTTCTTTTTTGATCATTTTTTGCAGCATATGCCGGCCGTATGCCCGGCGTTACAATAACAAACCCGCTGCCGCATGCTTTTCGTATGGGGAGGGTCTCCCGGGGAGAGGCAACAACACCGTCAAGGCCTGCCTCCCTTGCAAGAAGGGCAAGGCGGATAACAAGGTTCTGCGTCGTATCCGCAATACCAAGGAGCTTTAGATCTGCATCCGCCATGCTGGTGAGAATGGTCACCGCAAGTATTGTCGGGCGCGGGCACCCTGAATCAGCGGCCCAGCGGTGAACAGCATCGGCGGCACGGCGCATCATTTCCAGTCCGCCCAGAGCGTGCATGTTGAACATGAATATACCGTGATGAGCTGCTTCCAGAGACGCCTTGGCAACGGTGGTCGGAATATCATGGAACTTGAGGTCAAGAAACACCTTTCCTCCATGGTCATGGACCATGTGTACGGCTTCTGGACCGTAATGGGTAAAGAGCTGTTTGCCGATCTTGAAGCTGCCGACATCATTTTTCAAAAGGGCAACAAGATCCCGTGCCCGGCCCAGGGCGTCGACATCAAGGGCTATGATAATTCTATTTTTTACCGGATCCGTCATTGTTCAGAATATCCTCGATATAGTGGTGACCATGCCTGCAGCGCTCGGCAACGATAATCGACTGGAGTTTATTCACAGCATCGTCAAAGGTATCGTTGATGATTACATAGCGGTACCAGGACATTGTCTTTATTTCTTCCGTCGCTTTTTTTAGCCGTTTCGCTACCGCTTCGGGATCATCCGTGCCTCTGTCAACGAGACGTTTTTGTAATACGGCCAGGGACGGCGGAAGTACAAGAATGGTGACCACGTCCTGATATGCATCGGCAAGCTGTCGCCCCCCCCGTTCATCAATATCAAACAGAAGGTCATAGCCCCTGTTAAAGGCCTCCTGGATGGTTTCTTTTGTCGTGCCGTAATAGTTACCATATTTTTCAGTCCATTCGGCCATTCTGCTTTCTTTTAGATACCGCGTAAATGCATCCTTAGATACAAAATGGTAGTTCTTGGCCGCTACTTCCCCCGGTCGGGGAGGCCTGGTTGTATGTGAAATTGAAAAAGCAAGCTGCGAAACCCGGGAAAGCACCTTGGTGCACAAAGAAGTTTTACCGGTGCCGGATGGTGCCGATACGACGAAAAGCAGCCTGTTTTTCTGTAAGTCTGTTGCAGTTGTCATGGTGTTATGGTGTATGATCATCCGAGGTTGCCCGCAGGGCGATTGTTTCCGCCTGCACCCCGGATAGTATTACATGATTACTTTCGGTTATGATGATTGAGCGTGTTTTGCGGCCCTGGGTTGCATCTATGAGTCGTCCTGCAGTTTTTGCATCATCTTTGAGCCGTTTCATGGGAGCGGAGCCGGCCGACAGGATTGCTACTACTTTGGCGGCGACAACTGAATTGCCGAAACCTATATTCAGCAGTTTAATGGCCATTTTCCCCTCCAGCTATACAGCAGCCTACATAACATTTTGGACCTGCTCGCGAATTTTTTCCAGTTCATTCTTTATTTCTACTACTTTGACCGACAACGCCGAATCAGATGCCTTTGACCCTATGGTGTTTACTTCACGATTGATTTCCTGCAGCAGAAATTCAAATTTCCGGCCAACAGAGTTTGATGCATCAAACCACCGGCAGAACTGCTTGACATGGCTTTTTAAGCGGACAAGCTCCTCGGTAATATCGGATTTGTCCGACAGAAACGCGATTTCCTGCAAAAGCCGCGATTCGTCGAGCTCCATGCCTTCACACAGTACTCTGACCCTTTCCTTGAGGTTGTTTTGACGTGCCAGGAGTGCTTCCGGAGCCCGTATCTCGATTTCGGCTATTTGAGATTCTATCCAGTTCATCCTCTGCCGGAGATCTCCGCATAATGCCGTGCCCTCAGCCTCCTGCATCACCAGCAGATCCTTGAGCGCATGTTCAAGGGACGGTTTGAGCGCTTCCCAATATGATTTTGTATCAATATCATCCTCTTTCTTTTCAAACAGTACGTCCTTAAAAGCAAGAAGCGCTGCAATATTTATTTCACCCGGGATGTTGACCTCGCTTTGGAGCTGTCGTAAAAGGCCGTGGACATGATCGGCTGCAGCAATATTCACAGACAGATGGCCGTTTCCGTTTTCCAAAGAATCAAATTGCACTGAAACTTCGACTTTTCCACGGGCAGTTGAGGCCGCAACAATTTTTTTTATTTCGTTTTCCAGGGGCAGAAAAACCCGTGCCATTCTCAGTGAAATATCAAGGAACCGGTGATTTACCGATCTGATTTCAATGACAACCTTCCGCCCGCCGATAAGGGTTTCGCCCCGTCCGTAGCCTGTCATGCTTCTCAACATAGTACTGTCTCCATTGGCTGAGTGTTATGTATGTCGGCGTCTCCTGTCGACGGTCTCAAGAGGCGTCATGGGGTGTGGTTTGCCCCTTGTTCAACTGGGTGTAATACGTCTCGCGGATCGTATTTAAAACAGCTATAAGCGCTTCGGATCCATAATCCGGGAATGTCCATTCAAGGGGCCTGAACGATTTGCGCCGGTACAGGAGCGTCATGTCGGCATACACCCCATCCCGCAAATACGGCCTGTGCGCAAATGGTTTGCACGTTGCAAGGATAAGGTGGCACAGCGCAATATATCCCGGATCAACATTAATCCTTCGGCTTCCATCGTTGCGCAGGAATTGATTTTCCAGTTCATTGGTGAACAGTTTTACCGAGGCAAGGATGTCGGGTAAAACAAGTTCCCCGAAACTTATTATGTGACGAAACAGCTTTTCGCCCAGTTCCTGACGGTAATAGTCAGTAAATGTAAAGGGCAGCACAGCACTTGTATAATCAATGGGCCCGTACTGTTCGACGAGCCGTGTGCAGACCTGTTTCACAAGTTCCTGCTCACCGGTCAAGATGCTGGCAACAAGTTTAACGGGCTGAGGAGATGTGGGCCTGCTCACGGTTCCGGCATTCTATTTTCAATTAGCGCTCTTTTGAGCTGGTCCGTGGTAACCGCCGATGTGCCGATGTAATGGATAACGATCCCGGCGGCGACATTTGCAATCCGGGCCGCCTCTTCCCAGGACGCACCTGCTGTTCTGGCAAGGACGAGGGTTCCGATGACCGTATCGCCTGCCCCGGTAACATCATAGACCTGCTCTGCCGCGGTTTCTATAAACACTTTTTTATCGTTACTGTCGGCAATCAGCATGCCTCGTTCACCCAGTTTCAGCAGCACGCATTCGCAGCAAAGGCTTTCCTTAATGGTATGTGCTGCCATAAGGGCATCGTCGTCGCTGTTGATTTCATGTCTGATAAAGCCGCTTGCCTCTTTTCTGTTGGGAACAACGATTGTTACGTTGTTGAAATGGCGAAAGTTGCTGAATTTGGGGTCCACTGCAATGAGCACCTTCTTGTTCCTGGCCAGGGGAAGCACTTCACGGAGCAGCTGTGACGTTATAACCCCCTTCTCATAATCAGAAAAGATGAGCGCATCAAGAGAGCCCAGTTTTTTTTGTATGAAGGCGACAAGCTTTTTCCTGCTTTGTTCGGAGAGCGGCGAGCGTTCTTCCCGGTCCAGGCGGATAACCTGCTGGTTGTGTGCGATAATCCTGGTTTTAACCGTGGTCGGTCTTTCAGCATCTACAACAAGTCCTGATGTGTCGACTCCCATAGCAGCAATTTTTTTTTGTAAAAAGCTGCCGTCGGCGTCATCGCCCACCACTCCGCACAACAGCATCTCCCTGTCGCCGAGAGAGACAAGATTCTGGAACACATTTGCCGCGCCGCCAAGACGGACGTCACGCCCCCTGTTGTTTACCAGATTGACTACAGGAATAGGTGCTTCAGGTGATATGCGCTCAACATTTCCCTCAAGGTACTCGTCGAGCATAATATCCCCCACCACCATAATTCTTCTTTTGCGGAAGCTTTCTATAAGAGATTCAAGTCGTCCTTTATTCATTTTTTCTCTACCGAATCAATCTTAATCATAAACCACCAGAGAGAATATATCATAATTTTCAAGCTTTTCCCTGCCGTGCAGGTCCGCAAGCTCAATTAAAAAACAGCATTCAACCACCTGGCCGCCGGCCCGTTCAACAAGCTCGCACGCGGCTTTCATGGTTCCGCCTGTTGCGAGAAGATCATCCAGCAGCAGTACCCGGTCACCTTTCTTGACTGCATCCACATGCATTTCGATTTTATCTGTTCCGTACTCAAGTGAATACTCTGCGGAAATCGTTTCAGCGGGAAGCTTTCCCGGTTTGCGTATGGGAATAAATCCGGTTTTCAACTGATAGGCAAGCACGGTACCGGGAATAAACCCCCGGGATTCGATACCCGCTACTACATCGATGGGCATATCCTGGTAGCGATCCGTCAACGATTCCACTACAGAGCTCAAGGCGTCGGCATCCTTCAGCAGTGTGGTGATGTCCCGGAAAAGAATTCCCTGTTTAGGAAAGTCCGGGATGCTGCGGATTTTTTCTTTAAGGTCCATACATCTTCCTTTCTCAGAGCGTTGAGGTTGTTACGGCGTCTTTACACGAACATTTCTCAAAATCCACTTCAGCAATAACAGCATACAGCAGTTTCTGCACATTCTCAACATTACTGTTCATGGTTTTCTGAATCAGCTCCCAGGTGACCGGCTCTTCGCTTTCATGCCAGCAATCATAATCGGTGCTCATGGCAATTGTTGCATAGCATATACCGGCCTCCCGGGCCAGCACAACCTCCGGCACCGTGCTCATGTTGATTATGTCTGCTCCCCACAAGCGATACATTCTGCTTTCAGCCCGTGTGGAAAACCGGGGGCCTTCAATGGTTATGACCGTAGCCTGTTTGTGATGGCTGAGTGATAAATCTTCTGCTGTTGCGGCCAGCAGTTGCCGGAGCCTTTCACAAAAAGGATCGGCCATGGGGATATGGCAGACTTCCTGCCCTTCAAAAAAGGTTGATTTGCGCCGGGTCGTACGATCAATGAACTGGTCGGGAAAAACAAGATGCCCGGGTTGTATTTCTTCTCTCAGTGAACCCACCGCTGTTACGGCGAATATATGTGTAGTGCCGAGCTGTTTCATTGCCCAGATGTTTGCGCGGAAGTTCACACGTGAAGGATAAATGCTGTGTCCTTCTCCGTGCCGGGGAATGGTGACGATATCAACACCATGCAGTTTCCCTGTTGTGACGAGACCTGAGGGGGCGCCGTATGGGGTATGGATTTTGCTTTTCTTGCTCTGCTCCAGAATTTCCGGGTTGCCGATTCCGGTTCCGCCGATTATGCCGATCTTTATCATAATCCTGCTTCCCTATAAAAAAACCTAATTATTTATGCTGTTAGACGGTACTTAACAATCAAAAAGATTATCCCTGTGCACGGTTGAGCCCATCGTTATCAGCGATAAGCCTCTGTCTGTCAGAACACGTTCAGCTTACATATGAGGCACAGAATAGCAAATGGCTGTGAAAGGGGCAAGGATATAATGAAGGGTGTTACATGCGTTCGGTGAAGTATTAACGAGTGTGGTGGAGTTAATGGAGCACCTTGGTTGTTTCTGTGAGGTGTTTAACCGCGGTTACTCTGTTGCCTTCTTCATTAAATGAAAGTTCATCCATAAGATAGTTAACTATAAAGAGGCCACGTTTTGTTGGTAGCGACTGTGCGTTCTCGGAAAAATCGGTAATCAGCGCTTTGTAGTCGAAGCCGTTGCCCTCGTCCTGAATAATCAGGGTAAATATGTCATTGTCAAAGGACATTTTAACATTAATTCTCTTTGCCTCATCCATCCTGTTTCCATGAACCAGGGCATTGTTCAACAGTTCATCAATACAGATAGAAATGTTGCTTAAAACATTTTCTTGCTCAATGCCGCGCCACTGGCATTCTCTGGTAATATAGAGTGCTGCGGAAGGCAAAAGGTGGGGGAGGCTTGGAAATTCCATTTCAGTATAATTCTTCACTCCTTCCAGGAGTTTATGCGTTGCAAGAGAAAATTCTCTCAGTCGCAGCCCGCGTTTTATTATTTCCTCGATTTGTTTGATGGTAAAAGGTTTTGTAATAAAATTATAGGCACCGAGACTTAAAGCCCGTACAACATTTTTTACCTCACCATGCCCGGACAGGACAACTATGGGAATATTGGTATTAATCTTTCGGGCCTGTTGAATTAATTCGAATCCATCCATTTTCGGCATCATAAGATCGGTGATGATAAGGTCGATCCTCCTCATTTTTATATTTTCCAGCGCTTCAATACCATTATTTGCAGTGATCGGGTTGAGTTTCAGTTCGGTCAGGATTTCTGCAAGAGATCCCAGAACATCCTTGTCGTCATCTACCACCAAAACATGAATCTGTTTCATACAATACCTCCTGAAAGTAAACAACCGATCCCGGAGGGGTCGGCTTTGGTTTGCGGGCGGTGGCCGAAAGCCAAAGGTCCACGAGCGTGGAACGTTCCCTTGTGCCTCGTCATGCAGAGCAGAAAGAGGCAAACAATGAATTCAAAACAGGTATGATAAACGGACATAATATAATTTAAATATTTTTTATATCATGCATCAATATAAATGATTTCGTCAAGTAAATACTGAAAACAATCTATACACAAACAAAACGCGTGAAATATATTTAAAACAACACCGACAGCACCGTAGTATCGTTTCTGAAATCGATAAAAAAATTGACAAATAAACAAAATATATTTATATTGCCAATTTACATTATTGATACATGTATAAATTAAAAACGTGTTCCCCAGTAGCTCAGTCGGTAGAGCAGGTGGCTGTTAACCACCGGGTCCGTGGTTCGAGTCCGCGCTGGGGAGCCATAAAAACGCCCGGTCGAAAGACCGGGCTTTTTTATTGGTAAAGTAATGAGCTACTGTGTGTATGTTATAAAAAGTGAAACGAGCGGGCGTTATTACTGCGGCTACACGAGTGATATGGCGCGGCGGCTGCGGGATCATAATGATCCGGAGTATCGGCACACAAGGACAACCAAAGTACTTTCTGGGCCGTGGAAGGTAATATGGTCTAAAGAAACAGCTGAACGCACCGCAGCAATGGAGCTTGAGAAACGTATCAGGAAGCGTGGGATAGGAAGGTTCCTTTATGCAGCCCAGTCGGTAGAGTCCCGCAGCAGGCGGGATTAACCCCGCTGTCCAGCAGGAGTTCGTGGTTCGTGTCCGATTGCGTTAAAGCTGTAGACGGGGATTTTAGTGCCCTGTGAGCTGATTGATGGTTCTGAATCCGGGCAAGTGATCGATATCTTCGGAAACGACACTTCCCGGGCCTTTAACGTGGGTGTGCCCTTGCCATGAAAAAGACGCCCGACAAGAAACTCTCAACCATGGCGCTTCCAGGAAAAAAACTTTGATTAAGACACTATTGGCACAAAACGAAGGAAAAACCCTCGAATTCAAGGAAAACGTCCGCTCTACACAGAATATTTTGCGTGCGGCGGTAGCGTTTGTCAATACAGCGGGCGGGATACTGGTGTTCGGTGTCCGCGACCGTACAAAAGAGGTTGTCGGGGTCAAGAACGCTCTCGAGGAGGAAGAACGAATTGCCAACATTTTTTCGGACAATATCAGGCCCACAATCGTGCCGGAAATACAGATAGTTTCCTGGCGAGGTAGGGAACTGATCGTGGTTACCATTCCACATCTGGTGGGCCCCTTTTATATCCGATCGGAGGGTCCTGAAAAAGGCGTCTATGTTCGTCTCGGTTCTACAAACCGCCGGGCAGGTCCGGAATTAATCAGCAGTATTCAACGCCTGGCGACAAACACCTTTTTTGACGAGCAACCATGCACGGAAGCCGACTCGGAAGCGGTCGACTTCCGTGCAGCTTCCGAGTTCTTTGCCCGGGTTTCCCGCAAAAACACACCGGCCACGCGCCGCTCTCTTGGGCTTCTTGTGCCTTATGCCGGCAGCGAATTCCCATCCCGCGGGGCCATCCTCTTGTTCGGAAAAGGGCGGCAAGCGGTCTTTCCGGATGCCATTGTTCGCTGTGCCCGTTTCCGGGGGAATACGACCGCCCGATTCATCGACCGGACAGAGATTGATGAATACCTTCCTGAAGCCGTTGAAAGCGCCGTTGCCTTTATTGAACGCCATACCATACAAGGGGCGGAGATTGGACGCTTAAAACGGAGGGATACCCATGAGTATCCGCCGGCCGCCGTAAGGGAGGCGATCATCAATGCCGTGGTGCATGCCGACTACTCCATCGGCGGAATGAACATAAAGGTGGCAATTTTCAATGATCGGATTGAAGTCACCAACCCCGGTGTGTTGCCCTTTGGCATAACCCTGGAGGCCGCCCTTTCAGGTGTGTCCAAATTGCGGAACCGTGTAATCGGCCGAGTGTTCAGGGAGCTGGGACTCATAGAGCAGTGGGGCTCGGGCATGGGCCGAATGATCACCGCCTGTCAAGAGGCCGGGCTTCAATCGCCTCGTTTTGAGGAAATCGGAAACAGCTTCAGGGTAACCCTCTATAACAAGCGCGTCGGTAATGCGGCGAAGCATGAACCGAAATGGCATAAACAACTGAACCAATACTTGCTTGATCACGCCGAAATCTCCACGTCAAATGCCGCTCGCCTCTGGAATGTATCCGATCGCACGGCAAGAACCCGGTTGCGACAACTGGTATTAAAAGGATTTCTGGCGGAAATCGGGACGTCTCCCAAGGACCCGAGGAGAGTTTATGTTCTGAAGGAAGGGCCATAAAGGGGCCTTGGGATGCCAAGAGACCATAAAGGGATCACAGTACTTTATAAGGGACATAAATGGGACAAATGGGACATCAGAAGGCAGAGCTGTAACAAACCGCGCCGCAAAATATCACCCTTCATCTGAAAGCTATCTATCAGGAGGGAGAACTGGACCCGCAAGCAACTTGTAAGGAATTCTAACAAGTTCAGATTGAAACGAGTCCAAGCCAATGCAAGATGGCGGAACAGGTAAAATACCCAATAAATAGGTATTTAAAGGACCTTAATGCGAATATATGTTTTGTTTGAAATTCAGCTGTAAAGGATTTCTTTACAACTGGCCCAATTTCCCCAAAAAGACCGTCTGGGGGCTCGAACGTAAATATCCGGACCAATACCGGCGAATAAAGGCTGAACTGAAACCATGAGTGAATACCAGTATTACGAATTTCTTGCTATTGATAAACCATTGACAAAAAATGAGATGGCCGAGCTGCGGGCACTCTCGACGCGGGCCACGATTACGCCGGTCAGCTTCACCAACGAATACAATTGGGGGGATTTTAAGGGAAATCCCACAAAGCTGATGCAGCGGTATTTCGATGTCCATGTGTATGTGGCAAACTGGATGACTGCCGTTTTTATGGTGCGCCTGCCCATCGACGCTGTATCTGAAAAGACAGTCGAAGTAATGGCACGTGACGGCATTCTTGATTTCAAAGCAACCAAAACCCACTTGATCATAACCTGGAGTCTGGAGGAGTCCGAAGATTACGACCGCTTCGGGATGGAGGACGGCCGGGGATGGATGGCTCGCCTTGCTCCGGTGCGGGACGAGTTGCTGCGTGGTGATATGCGCAGTCTTTACATCGGATGGCTGGCGGCGGTGACCGTCGGATTGATGGCTGATGACGATCCGGAACCTTTGTGCCTGGAGGGATTAGCGCACTTAACGGCGGCGCAACAGGCCCTTGCGGAATTTCTCGAAGTTGATAAGGATTTGCTGGCGGGTGCCGGTATGGGCAGTGCGGCACCCCGGGACGATGAGTTTACAGACCAGAAACGTGATCAATGGATTGATGGCTTGCCCCGGGACGTGGTACGTGGGATTCTGAAACAAATTCTGGAGGGCAAGGGGTTTCAGGCCGAACGGACGCTCAAGAACCGGTTGGCGAAATGGCGACACGGCTTGGGGAGCGACAGGCCCGAAGCGTGCCGTCGCACAGTAGGAGAACTCTGGAAGAATGCAGAATCTGCGGAAAAAATACGCCTTGAAGAGAAAAAACGGACACAAAGCCGCACCACCTCCCGACAAGGCAGGCAATAATAATAACTAACAACGGAAGAAAACAGCGAGGGACAAATGAATTTAAAAATATTGAAAGAGACGCCGCCCTGGGAGTGGCCGGAAGACGCCTGCAACATGTTTCTTGAGATTCTTGAAGACGACCAGGCTGATACTCACGACCGCATCCTTGCTGCGGAGCTGGCCGGCGACTTCACCGTGATCAACGACGAACTTGTTGGTGCCTTGCTGGCCGTCCTCCAACGCGACGATGAACCGGAAATTCTGCGCGGAACGGCTGCGATATCCCTGGGGCCGGTACTTGAGCAGGCAGATATAGACGAATTCGATGACCCGGATGCTGTTCCCGTCTCCCAGGACACCTTTCACAAAATCCGGGAATCGCTGCACAGGCTCTACCTGGATGCCGATGTACCTAAAACCGTGCGTCGACGGATACTGGAGGCATCGGTTCGTGCACCCCTAGACTGGCATCAAGATGCTGTTCGGGCGGCCTATTCCAGTGATGATGAGGATTGGAAGCTGACAGCGGTTTTTTCGATGCGTTGGGTCCGCGGGTTCGATAACCAGATCCTTGAAGCGCTAGCCCGAATTATTCATTAAAAGTTCTTTAAAAAACAAAAGGCATCTGATAAAGTGTTGTTATCCCTAACAAAAACCACTTCAAACAGGTGCCTTTTATGGAAACAGTCTGCCACAAACAACTCC
>Ga0272442_10001026_pt1 | contig 43308 bp, 32 predicted proteins | sample SSMForm2O_FD_200262 | JGI IMG/M metagenome (GOLD analysis project Ga0272442, IMG submission 200262) | Marine sediment archaeal communities from Little Sippewissett salt marsh, Falmouth, MA, United States - SSM-Form-2O | ecosystem: Environmental > Aquatic > Marine > Wetlands > Sediment ...
GCTGTCTGGTGCTGGAACAAGGAATAATGCCTCCTACCATCAATTATAATACCCCGGATCCTGACTGCGACATTGACTGCGTTCCCAATAAAGCCGGAAAAAAGGAAGTAAACATAGTCATTAATAATGGTTTTGCTTTCGGCGGTAATAACTGCTGCGTTGCGTTTAAGAAGCATACTGAATAAACATGGATAAGGGGCAGATGAACAGAGCTAACAAAAAAGATACAGCTTTTGTTACCGGTGCCACCGGACTGGTCGGGTCTTATCTGACCAAAGTGCTTCTGGAAAACGGGCATAAAGTCTATTGTCTGGCCAGACCCAAAAAAGATAAATCCGCAAAGCAGCGTGTTTTCGATGTCTTAGATTTCTGGGACAAAGATACTCTTATCGGTTATAAAAATAATCTCATTGTATATGAAGGGGATATTACCGAGGAGGGCCTGGGGTTAAAAGAAAAAGAAAAAAGAACACTGAAGACAGAGATCAATCAGATTTTTCATTGCGCCGCACTTACAGAGTTCAATTCTCCCCTGGAGATTTTAAGAAAAGTCAATGTTATCGGCACAAAAAATGTTATTGAATCAGCTTTAACCATTGAAAATCTAAAAAAAATTAATCATGTTAGTACTGCCTATGTCTGTGGCGATTACACAGGGATATTTACAGAAAATGATCTGGATGTAGGGCAAAATTTCAAAACTCCTTACGAAAAAAGTAAGTATGAAGCGGAAAAATTGATTGAAGGATATCGAAGCCATGGCTGCTGGATTAATATTTTTCGTCCAACTTTAATACTTGGGGAATCTTCAAGTGGAAGAACTTTTATTTTTGATCAGGCTTTTTATCAAGTGTTGAAGTTGTTAAACAGCGAATTGTTTGATTTCTTTCCCTACAACGTTAAAATGGTTTTTAACGCAACGTTCGTGGACCAACTTTGTGAAATTATGGCTAATATTTGTATGAAGGGATTTGAAAAAAATGTAACGTTGCATCCTTTCAGAAATCCCGGCCTTTCTTTGAAAAATGCGTTTAATATCTCTGCAGAAATGCTTTTATTTGAAAAAACCAAACTAATAGAGATGGATAAATTTTTGGCTGAAAATTTCAGTGCTGTGCAAAAAAAGATTTTAGAATACAACCTTTTTTTTCTTAGTACTAAATGTAAGTTGTCATCAGAGGAATCTCTCGATTATTTTAAAAAGTTTAACCAGACAATAACTGCCTTTAATAAAGAAAAGTTTCAAGATCTTTTAAAATATTGTTTTCAATCCGGATTTTTAAAGAAGCATTGCCCTTGATCTAGATCAAATAATTATTATGGACATTCATTCAAGTTTATTACTGTTAACGTCTTGTCTTTTTAGTTGTTTCGGCGTATTTGTTCTTTTAAACGACACAAAAGGTGTGCTTAACCGAATTTTTTTCTTTTTATGTTTTGTCAGTACTGTCTGGTTATCTTCCTATTCTCTGGCTTATTCCAATGTTGACCATGAACGCGCCTTGGTTTGGTTTAAAATCGGCTATGTAGGTGTTATTTTCATAGCGCCCATAGTATTTAATTATGTTGTTCGTTTTTTAGGCTTTAAAAAATTATTAAAATTTGTTTACCTCGGATATTTTTTAGGATTGGCTTGGGTTCTGATATTATTTCGATCTTCATTGTTTATAACTACAGTTAATGCTTTTAGCTGGGGCTTGTACCCCCAGGGGGGCACACTGCATAAATTTTTTCTTGTTTACTTTTTAGCCTTAGTCTCGATCGCGTTTACTCTTTTAATCGTTCAATTATTTTTACCCACAAAAAACATTGGTTCTTTTAAAAGGACACAACTCAGTTATTTGTTATTAGCCTTTTTTGTCTACAATTTTGCTTCCTGTGATTTTTTACCGAATTATGGCATAAATATTTATCCTTTCGGATATATTCCGTTATTACTTTTTTTGCTATTAATAGGACATACGATTGTCCGCTACCACTTGATGGACATCAAAGTAGCCATGACCCGGGCAGGGATATTCCTTCTTTTATACACGCCTTTTCTGGGAATTCCGATCTATCTGGGCTATCGTTTGAGTGTTTATCCCCAGCTCTGGTATGTGTCTCTAAGTCTGGCCATATTTCTGGCTTCTCTGGGGCCGATTATTTATAGAAAACTGCAGACAAAGGCAGATTCGATATTACTGTCTCAGCAGAGACGCTACCAGAAAATTCTGCTGCATGCTGCCGGAGGTATGGTCACTGAACATAATCTGGGCCGGCTGTTCAAACTGATCGTTTACATCCTTAAAAGATCTGTAGGCATAAAATACGCGGCAATGTTCGGATATGACCGGGACACGCATTCCTATACTCTGCGCTGCTGCCGGGGCCTCAGTTTAAGATCAGGAACAGAGCTAAGCGATGAATCAGATTTGATCCAGTATCTGTCTAAAACAGACATTCCCAGGATGAGCGAAGAGATGGACCATAACTTGAAAGATCAGGTCAAAGATCTTATGGGAACTCAGGCCGATGTTCTGGTGCCTTCGCTTTCCGAGCATAAATTGCTGGCATTTATGGTTCTGGGTCCAAAAAATAATAGAGAGCCTTATAGCGGGGAAGACCTTAATGTGTTCAGGATCCTTTCCCATCAGGCTTCTTTAGCCATAGAAAACTGTATGTTTTTCGATGATTTTAAGACAGTTCAGGAAGAACTTTTCCAGGCGGAAAAACTGGCTTCTATCGGAGGTATTGCCGATGGTGTGGCCCATCAGATCAAAAACCGGCTTAATCATTTTTCCCTGGCTGCAGGGGAACTTAAACTTTCTATCCTGGATTTTATGGAAAAACATCCTCAGGTCCTGGCAGACCCGGAACTGGTGGATATATTCGAATATCTCAAGACTCTGGCTGAATCAGTGGCCATGAATGTGCAAAAGACAGACGGCATTGTAAAAGGCATACTTAATTTTGCCCGCACTTCGGAAAAAGATACTTATTTCGGGTTTGTGGCTCTGGAAGATATGATCAGTTCAGCCATAGGCCTGCTGATGGTCAAGCATGAAGTCCAGGATATACCGATAATACGTAATCTTAACGGGATCGAGAGGATCTGGGGAGTCAAGTCTCAGCTTAATGAAGTGGTCTACAATCTTCTGGACAATGCTTATGAATCCACCCAGGAAAAATACGATTCCCTGTCTCCCGAAGAATATGAGGTCTTTAAACCTGAGATATCAGTGGTTTCTCAGGAAAAGGACGGACATTATCAGATAACTTTTTCCGATAACGGAAACGGGATCAAAGATAAGAACCGGGCCAAGATGTTTGCTCCCTTTTTTACTACCAAATCTTCCTATAAATCCGGTTCCGGAATCGGTATGTATGTGGTCAAAAGGATCGTGGAGGAAAACCATCACGGCAAGATCTGGTTTGAATCAGAACCGGGTAAAGGAGCCACTTTCCATGTCCGTCTGCCCAAGCCCACTCCTGAGCAGATCAAAAAAACCGAGGAAATGTTCTCTCCGGAACAATAAGGCGGGGTCAGGTCTTGACATAGGACATTTTGCACACTTCATGCGCTGATTACGCAGATTAAAGAGGATTACACAGATAATTTAGCTCATAGCTCATGGCTGATAGCTCATAGTTAAAAGGCGACAACTATTCAGGATCTTCCTTGCGGCATACCGCCACCCTAACCGTTTTCCGCTAACCGCTATACCCTATTCTTGTGCTCCTGGATGTCCGAAGATTACCAACGAAGAATTCACCGGACATAGTCACTTGTACTTTGTCATATCGACTTCTTTTTGGTTTATGATACAATATAGGCTAACAAGGAGGGATTTATGCAGAAAAACATCTTGATAGGTATCTGCGGTGGTATCGCTGCTTATAAAACCTGCGAATTGGTCCGTATTCTGGTCAAAGAAGGGGCGAAAGTAAAGGTAGTCATGACCAGGTCAGCCACTGAATTTATTCAGCCTCTTGTGTTTCAGACTTTATCCGCTAATCAGGTTTTTGTAGATATGTTTGAGATCAGGAATTATGAGATAGAACATATTTCTCTGGCTAAATGGGCGGATCTGATGGTGATCGCTCCTTTGTCGGCCAATACTCTGGGGAAAATTGCCAATGGTATCTGCGACAATCTTTTGACCACTGCGGTTTGCGCTCTTCCTGAAGAAATTAAAGTTATCTGCGCTCCGGCAATGAATGACAACATGTGGACTAATCCTCTGGTCCAGGAAAACCGGAAAAAACTGATCTCTTTGCCTAAATATGTAGTTATGGCCCCGGGGGAAGGTGATCTGGCCTGCGGTGTATACGGAACCGGGCGTATGCCTGAGGTTGCTGATATACATAAAAAAATAACGGAGACTCTCAGCTGATGATAATTGTGATCCTGTCCGGTTTATGCCTGATCCTGGCTCTTCTGGCAGTATTTCTGGTTCTGCGTTTCGGCAGACAAAACCAGGACCTTTTGCTGCATCAGAAACTGGATTCTCTGAAAGACGAGTTGAACCGCAATGTGGTGCAGACTCAGACCAGTCTGATCGATTCCCAGAAAGGGATCACTGAAGAGCTGAATAAGCTGTATAAAGAGATCGGCACCATAAATCAGGAATCAGGCCAGATCCTGAATCTGACCAGGTCTTTTCACGATATACTTAAGCCGACAAAGCGGAGGGGTATGCTGGGCGAAAGCATTCTGGAAAATATAATCCGCGATGTTCTGCCGGATGATGTGATCGTGCCTCAATTCGGGTTCAGGAACGGGAAAAAAGTCGATTTTCTGATTAAACTGCCTCAGGGAAATCTTCCTATTGACGCTAAATTTTCTCTGGAACCGTTCACTGCTTATCTTAATGCTAAAGAAGAAGAAAAAAACCGGGCAAAAAAAATATTTACCGACAGCATCAAACGCAGGATCGACGAAGCTTCCGGCTATATCCTGCCTGACGAAGGTACTGTAGAGTTTGCTTTTATGTATGTTCCTTCTGAAGCGATCTACTACTCGATCATTACAGAGACAGAACTTCCTGATTATGCCCAGAAAAAACGCGTCTTTTTAATGGGCCCCAATACATTTTACGTTTATCTTAAGACCATCCTGGTCGGATTTGAAGCTTTAAAGATCGAAAAAAAGGCAAAAGTCATTTACGAATCATTAAAACGTCTGGAACTGGAAATGGAAACTTCTCTGCGTGAATACGGGATCCTGGGTACTCACATACGCAGTGCAGGAACTAAATATGAAGATGTACGCAAAAAACTGGAAAACATCCAGTTTAAACTGACCCACACGGATATCGAGGAGGAAAAAGACGAAAAAATAATTTCTAATTGACCTAATTACTAATGAGTGACATGTGACAAGTGACACGAGACAAGTATAAAGAGGTCAGATTCTAAATATTCAGGATCTGATTTTTAATTTCTGACTCTGGATATCTTTACTTGTGACATGTAGCATGTAACTTTTTTTATGAAAATAAACATCAAAGTATATCCTAAAGCCAGACAGGAAAAAGTGGTTAAAGAAGGGGATACTTATAAGGTCTATGTCAATTCCCCTCCTGTGGACGGTAAAGCCAATAAAAGGGTCATTGAGCTGCTGGCAAAAAAATTCAAGATCAAAAAATCTCAGATATCGATAATAAAGGGAGAGACTTCCCGGGGGAAAGTGGTGGAGATCGATGGAATTGTGTGAACAGAAAAATATTTACCGGATCGAAGGTGTGTTTCCCGATAATATTATCTGCGGTTTTACCAAAAAAAATATATCCGGTCTTGATCCGCAGAAAGATTTTGAATCGATCAAAGAAGATGACGTAAAATCTGCGGAATGCGCTTATATGCGGCAAGTCCATTCTTCCCATGTCTGTAAAACCGAAGAACCGGGTGTGTTTACGGGTGATGCTCTGTTTTCGGCAAAACCGGGGCTGATGCTGATGGTCCGGACAGCAGACTGCCTGCCTTTACTGGTCTATGATCATGCTTCTGATTCTGTAGGCGTGGTTCATATGGGGTGGAGACCTGCACATAACGGGATACTTAATAATCTGGGGATAGACCTGTCTGCGGCAACAGTAGCAGCAGGAGTAGGTTTGCGTAAATGCTGTTATGAAGTAGGAGGGGAGTTCCGTCATTACAACACGATCAATCCTTTTCTGCAAAGCAGACAGCGCCGTCTTTTTTTTGACCCCATTGCCTTTGCTAAATATCATCTGGTAAAACAGGGCCTGCGTTTCGGAAAACTCTGCGATACCGGAGTCTGCAGTTATTGTAATGAAAAATTCCCTTCTTTCCGCAGAGAACATACTGATCAAAGAACGCTTTCGTTCATAATCAAGACCTGACCATGATCGAATTATTCGAAAAACTTATCTCCAGCCATTCAGCCTGGGGGATAATTGTTGCTTATGCCGCAGGCGTTGCAGCCAGTTTTTCACCCTGTATCTATCCTTTAATCCCCATAACCATGGGTATAATCGGTGCTTATTCCCGTCATTCTCATATTAAAGGGTTTTTGCTCAGTTTTTTCTTTGTTCTGGGCATATCTTTTGTCTTTGCTCTGCTGGGTTTGATATCTTCACTTTTAGGAATATTCCTGGGCAATCTAATGGTTAATCCTTTGACTTACAGCCTGATCGGGCTGTTTTTGTTGTTTCTCGGTCTGTGTCTCTGGGATGCGCTGCATTTTAAATTTCATACCATTGCCGTACACCTGACCAAAAAACATTCTTTATTCGTAGTGGGTATGATGGCCGGATTTGCCGCAATTCCCTGCATTTTCCCGGTCATGGGCATGATCCTGAGCCTGATATCCTTGAAAAAAGATCTTTTTTACGGTATTTCCATGCTTTGTTTTTTTTCTCTGGGATATGGCACGGTCCTGCTGGTTCTGGGCACATTTTCGTCCCTTATTTCCAAGTTGCCAAAAAGCGGAGCCTGGCTTATAATGATAAATAGATGTATAGGCACTTTTTTGCTTCTTTTCGCAGCTTATTTTTTCGTAAAAGCATTTCAGCTTTTGTAACTTTCGGTATTTTTTTGTCTGTTCTCTTATTCCCTGCCTTAAGTTCAAACAGTGCGTCTTCTGTTTTTTTGACTGACCTTAACGGTAAATCCTTTGATTATGAACAGATCATTGATCAGCCGCAGGTAGTGATCATGCTTTGGACAACCTGGTGCCACTTTTGCCGGGAAAATCTCAAAGACCTGACCTGCGAAGAGATCGGTGGGACTTCAGCTAAAATTTATTTCATTAATATCGGAGAAAAAAAATCCAAGGTAGATGAGTTTTTGAAAACCAGCAATATCATACCCTGTGTGGCCGGTAATATTCTACTTGATAAGGCCGGGATCGTAGCCAAAAAGCTGCGGGTACCCGGTATCCCCGCATACATTTTTTTTCAGCAAGGAAAAGTTCTCTATCAGAGCCATTATGTGAGCAAGAATCTGTTAGATGAAGTTTTCAATGAAAAATAATCTGGCGATCGATCTTTATGAGCTGACCATGGCTCAGGTATATTTCAAGTATGCGCCTGAAACCCAGGCCACTTTTGACCTGTTCATACGTTCGCCTAAACGCCAGTTCTATATTGCCGCAGGCATTGATGAAGCTCTTGATTTTCTGGCTGATCTTAAATTTTCCAAAAATGATATCGAATATCTTTCCGGATTAGATCTTTTTGATCGGGATTTTCTCGGTTATCTGAAAAAATTCAGGTTTCAGGGTACTGTCTGGGCTATGGAAGAACCGGAAATAGCTTTTGCCGAGGAGCCGATAATGCGTGTCACCGCCAATCTGATCCAGGCTCAGATCGCGGAAAGTTTTCTGCTTAATAAAATAAATTGCGCTACCACTCTGGCCACTAAAGCAGCCAGAATAGTAATCGCGGCAAAAGGAAAAGATATTTTCGATTTTGCTTTGCGCCGGACCCAGGGACTGGAAGCGTCTCTGGCCTGTGCCAGATATTCTTATATGTGCGGTGCAGGCGGAACTTCCAATGTCCTGGCCGGTTCTTTATACGGTATCCCGGTAGTCGGAACTATGGCCCATTCATTTGTCATGACTTTTGAACGGGAAATAGAAAGTTTTCTTTATTTTTCCCGGGAATTCCCGCAAAAAGCGGTCTTGCTTGTAGATACTTATGATGTGGAAAAAGGGATCGAGGCTGCGATCAGAGCAGGTGTTTTTTTAAAGAAAAAAGGCATCGAACTTGCCGGTTTAAGGCTGGACAGCGGTGATCTGGTCAGGGAAGGAAGAAAAGCCAGGCTTAAACTGGATATGGCAGGATTTATCGATACTGCTTTGATCGCTTCCGGTGATCTTGATGAATATAAGATCCAGGAATTGATCGCAGCCCATGCTCCGTTCGATTCTTTCGGAGTGGGCACGCACATGGGCTGTTCTTCGGATATTCCCTATACGGATGTTATTTATAAGCTGGTGGAGACTAAGAATAAAACCAAATCTTTTCTGCCGGCCATGAAATTGAGCAGGGGAAAAACCACTTATCCCGGACGTAAACAGGTGTTCCGTGTTTTTGATCAGAATAAGATCATGCAAAAAGACCTGATCACTCTTGATTCGGAAAAAAGTTCAGGTAAAAAAATACTGAAAAAAGTCTTTGATAAAGGAAGCCGTATTTATCAGGAAAAAACTTTGTCTTTTAAACGTAAGCTGTTTTTTGAAAAAATTGCCTGTTTACCGGAAAAATTAAGGTGTTTTGATACAGAAACAAAATATCCGGTCGAAATATCAAAAAACATTCTGGCTTTGACCGAAAAACTGGCAGAAGACATTAAACGCAGAATACAAGTCAAACAGATATTTATCGATGTAGACTGTCAGACTGATTTTCTCTGTAAAAGCGGGGCATTATTTGTTAAAGGCAGCGAAAGAACCGCGGTTAACGCGTCAAAGCTTACTTCTTTTGCCAAAAAAAATAATATCCTTATTGTTTCCACCCAGGATACGCATTCCAAAAATGATCCGGAATTCAGGGAATTCCCGCCCCATTGTCTGAAAGGAACCAAAGGCTGTAAAAAAATACGCGGAACATTACTTAGAAACAGTAAGACTTTAACTTTAAAAAAGAAATATACAATCGATGAGCTGAAAAAAACCGCGGAAAAATTCGATCAGCTGATCATTGAAAAGCCTACCTACAGTGCTTTTGCCAATCCTAATCTGAAGCCGCTCCTGGAAGCTGTTTTTCCCGACCGGGTCTATGTTTACGGAGTGGTCACTGAATTCTGCGTTAAAGAAGTCGTTGAAGGCCTGCTCAAACAAAGTTATTCTGTTTTTCTGGTAATTGATGCTGTAAAAGAAATTTCTTCTCAGGAAAAAGATGAGTTATACGATTCCTGGCAGAAAAAAGGGGTCCAGTTCATTAAAACCGCTGATATTCTATCCAATAAAATTTAATAACGCTAATTTACGCGAATACCAAGGAACGCTGATTATCGCGAATATTCGGCGAAACGTTCCGATGCTTCGCGTGTCCTGAGTAGTTCGACTAACGCTCACTACAAGAATGTCGAAGGGAGCGGGGCAGGCCCCGATGCTTCGAGCGGGGCAGGCATGACGGCGATATGGCGACAGGTGGGGACAGGTCCCTTTAAATTTCAACTCTAATTAAATGGGACCTGTCCCCATTTAACCCTAAACGATAGACCCTGCATTTATTCATTAAACGTCGTATTCGCTAAACGGTTAACAGTACCCGGAACACGTTGCGCAGCAATCATTGACATCTATATATATTTATGTTAATGTAACAGGAATTTATGGAATATCCCCGGCAGATCAGTATTCTTGGTTTCGGTAATATGGGCTCCAGTCTGGGTTATGCTTTGGCTGATAACGGCTGGAAAGTCCTGGTCTATGATAAATTTCTCACTAAATTCCCTAAAATAAAAAATATTACTTTTCTGCAGAACCCGGCCGGTCTGGTAGAGCTTTCACCTGTTCTGATACTTGCGGTAAAACCGCAGGAATTGAATAATGTCCTGGACGCTTATGCCGGGTCTATCGCGGAAAGCAAGACTTTGCTGATCACTATTGCTGCCGGAGTATCGACCCGTTTTTTTGAGTCAAGGATAAAAGGAGGCAGAGTGATCAGGGTAATGCCGAACCTGGCTGCGAAAAAACGTTCTTCCCTGTCTTTTCTGACTAAAGGTAAAAATGTTAAAAAAGCAGATCTTATCCTGGCTAAGGATATCTTTTCCTGTGTAGGTGAGTGCGAGGTTATCGAAGAAAAGCTGCTGGACAAAGTCACGGCAGTCACAGGCAGCGGTCCCGGTTATGTTTTTTATTTTATGGACTGCATGTATAAGGCTGCGAAAAAAATGGGGTTTGCTCCTAAAACCGCAAAAAAAATGGTTGCTCAGACATTCCGGGGAAGCCTGGAGCTGATCAAAGACAGCAGAGACGAATTCGAACAATGGACCAAACGGGTCACTTCCAAAGGCGGTACGACTCAGGCTGCCTTAAAAGTGTTTGATCAGGCAAAACTAAAAAAGACCCTGGAATCGGCTTTAAAGGCAGCGGCGAAAAGAGCGAAACAACTGAACCTTAAATAAAATGTTAAACTTGGAATTTTAAAAAGTCACAGGTGAGAAGTCACACGTTACATGTATTTTTTAGAAATTAGTAATAATGAAGAGTAAATAACTATGAAACGTATAGGGATAATCGGAGGAAGCGGGCTTTATCAGCTGGATGGCGTCGAAATCCTGGAGGAAAAGACTTTAAAAACTCCTTTCGGTGATCCTTCCGATTCCTGTATTCTGGCTAAATTGGGAGACAAAGAGATCGTATTCCTGCCCAGACACGGCAGAAAACATGCAGTTTCTCCTTCGGATATAAATTACAGGGCTAATATCTTCGCTTTTAAACTGCTGGATGTCGGACAGATCTTGTCGGTCAGTGCTGTAGGTTCTTTAAAAGAAGAGATCAAACCCATGGATTTTCTCATCCCGGACCAGTTTCTGGACAGGACCAGACGTCAAAATCAGTCTTTTTTCGGTCAGGGCCTGGTAGCTCATGTAAGCCTGGCTGAGCCGGTATGCCCGGTATTGACCGGGATCCTGAAACAGGCAGCGGAAAAATGCGGGGTCACCGTGCATTTCGGCGGTACTTATGTTAATATGGAAGGCCCTCAATTTTCCACTTATGCTGAATCCAGTTTATACCGGTCCTGGAATATGGACATCATCGGTATGACCAATATGACCGAAGCCCGTCTGGCCAGGGAAGCGGAAATATGTTATGCTACTCTGGCTGCAGTAACTGATTATGACTGCTGGCGTGAATCTGAAGCAGATGTGTCAGTTGAGATCGTAATGGATAATCTGCGGAAAAATGTGTTTAATTCCAAAGCCATATTAAAAAAAGCGATCGAGATGATCGATCCGGGAAAAAGCTGTACCTGTCAGGAAGCTTTAAAATTTTCTCTGGTTACCGGACCGGAATCTGTTCCCGAACAGATCAAAAAAGATCTTAAACCTATTATCGGGAGGTATATGGATAGATGAGTCTGTTAATAGTCGGATCTATAGGTATCGATACGGTAAAAACACCTTTCGGCAAAGCTGACAGCGTACTGGGAGGTTCAGCTTCTTATTCATCGGTCAGTGCCGGTTATTTTTCTCCGGTTGACCTGGTGGCCATTGTGGGCACTGATTTTCCTGATGAATACCGTTTTTTTCTGGAAAGCAAAAACATAGATATGGAAGGCCTGATCACTAAAAAAGGAAAGACTTTCCGCTGGAGCGGAGAATACGGCTGGGATTTTTCCGATGCCAAAACCCTTTCCACAAAGCTTAATGTTTTTGCTCAGTTCGATCCGGTGCTGCCGGAAAAATGTAAAAATGCCGATCATGTTTTTCTGGCTAATATTGATCCTGAGATCCAGTACAAAGTCCTGCAGCAGGTAAAAAAGCCTAAGCTGGTCCTGGCTGATACAATGAATTTCTGGATCGAAAATAAAAACAAAGAACTGCGCAAATTACTGAAAAAACTGGATATTTTCCTCTGCAATGAATCCGAGGCCCGCCAGTTCACGGGTGAAGGCAGTACGGTCAAAGCTGCCCGTTCTTTGCTGAAACTGGGCCCGAAAAAAGTAATCGTTAAAAAAGGGGAACACGGGGCTTTGCTTTTTTCCGACCATTCGGTGTTCTGCATTCCGGCATTTCTTCTGGAAACCATACATGACCCGACCGGAGCAGGCGATACTTTTGCCGGAGGATTGATCGGCTACCTGGCCCAGTGCAAAAAATATACCCGGCAGAACTTAAGAAAGGCGATAGCCATGGGTACGATCATGGCTACATTCGCGGTGGAAGATTTCAGCCTGAACAAGCTGGGTGGAATCTCTGCCGGAGATATTAATAAACGTTTTAAAAAATTTCAAGAATTAACCTGTTTTTAAGATCATGAATTACAAAAATACTTTAAATCTGCCCAAAACCAGTTTTTCCATGCGTGCTAATCTTTCCCAGAATGAGCCTCGGACCATTGAGGCTAAATGGAAAGATATTTATGAAAAGATAAGAACAGAACGAAGCGGTAAGCCTAAATATGTGCTGCATGACGGCCCGCCTTATGCCAATGGTCTGATCCATATCGGACATGCTTTGAACAAGATTTTAAAAGATATTGTGATCAAATTCAAGGCTTTGCAGGGTTATGATGTGCCGTTTACTATCGGCTGGGACTGTCACGGACTGCCTGTGGAGCACCAGCTGATGAAAGAGATGAAAGTTACCAAACATGACGTGGACATCAAGAGTTTCCGCAAAAAAGCTAAAAAGTATGCTTTGAAATATATGGAACTGCAGAAAGAGGATTTTAAACGTCTGGGTATATTCAGCGACTGGCCCAGGCCTTATCTGACTTTAAATCCGGATTATGAATACGGTGCAGTAAAGCTTATTGAAGATCTGTCCAGACAGGGATATATTTACCGGGGATTGAAACCTGTCAACTGGTGTTCCTGCTGTGAAACCGCTTTAGCTGAGGCAGAAGTTGAATATGCTGATAAAAAATCGGATTCGATTTATTTTCTGTTTAAAGTGACAGATGACAAAGGATTGTTTGCCGGGCAAGGGAAAGATATAGCTTTTCTGGTCTGGACTACTACTCCCTGGACTCTGCTGGCTAATGTGGCAGTGGCAGTACATCCTGATTTTGATTATGTCCTGGCTGAAACCGATAAAGGCAGCCTGATCTGCGCCCGCTCTCTGGTCTCGGCAGTAGAGGAAAAGACCGGATTGAAATTAAAAGTGGAAAAAGAATTTAAAGGCAGGCAGTTCCTGGGTATGGAAATGAAGCATCCTTTTATCGACCGTTCTTCCAAACTGGTTTTAGCTGAATATGTTTCCGATGAAGACGGAAGCGGATGCGTGCATATCGCGCCCGGTCACGGACAGGAAGATTTTTCTCTGGCCAGGCCTTATGGTCTGGAAATTTTGATGCCGGTCAATGAAAAAGGTCTTTTTCATAATACCCTGCCTGAATTTGAAGGCAAAAATATATATGAAGCTTCGGAGATGGTGATCAAACTGATGGCCGAAAACGCAACTTTGCTCAGTCACGGCAAGATCACTCATTCTTATCCGCATTGCTGGCGCTGTAAAAAACCGATTATTTTCCGGGCTACTCATCAATGGTTTATAAACGTAGACCATAATGATCTGAGAAAAAAGATACTGCAGAACCTGGATAAAATCCGCTGGGTGCCTCAGAGCGGGATTGAACGGATGAAAGCCATGGTTTCTAACCGTCCGGACTGGTGCCTTTCCCGGCAGAGACTGTGGGGTATCCCGATACCGGCAGTAAAGTGTTCCGGATGCGGCGAAATAGTACTTGATCCTGAAGTAGCAGCCCTGACCGCGGAACGATTCAAGGAAAAAGGGTCTGATTCCTGGTTTGAAGAAGATATCAGCCTTTTTCTGCCTGAAGGATTTACCTGTTCTAAATGCGGTAAAAAGGATTTTGAGAAAGAGTATGACATACTTGACGTATGGTTTGAATCAGGAGCCAGCTGGGTCTCCGTACTGAGAGACAATCCTGAACTGAAATTCCCTGCTGACATGTACCTGGAGGGAAGCGATCAGCACCGCGGCTGGTTTCAGGTTTCTCTGATCCTGGCTATGGCCAGAGAAAAAAAAGCGCCGTTCGAGACTATTCTTACTCACGGTTTTGTGGTTGACGGTGAGGGTAAAAAAATGTCCAAATCCCTGGGCAATGTCATTTCACCTCAGAAAATAATCAAGCAGTACGGGGCGGAAATAATCAGGCTCTGGGTGGCTTGTTCCGATTACAGCGAAGATATTAAATTGTCCCCGGAAATACTCAAACAATTGGTGGATATGTACCGCAAGATCCGCAATACTATCAGGTATGTGCTGGGAACCATCCATGATTTTGATCCTGAAACCGATGCAGTAGCTCAGGATGAGCTGCTGGAGCTGGACCGGTATATGCTGGCCAGATTATACCAGTGCCGGGCTAAGGTAGAGGAAAATTACGAAAATTTCAGTTTTTACAAAGCCTGCCAGCACATTTTTAATTTCTGCAATCTGGATATGAGTTCTTTTTATCTTGACATATTAAAAGACAGATTATATACTTATTCACCATCTGCAGCAGAAAGAAGATCAGCTCAGACTGCTCTTTATCATATTCTGGATGCTTTGCTGAAAATGTGTGCACCGGTACTGGCCTTTACAGCAGAAGAAGCCTGGACCGCGTTTGAGAATAAAGCGGACAAAAAAGAATCGATCTTTCTGCACCAGTACCGCGATCTGACTGAGTACTGTGACCCGGACCTGCTGGAACGCTGGCAAATGATCATGGACCTGCGGGAAAAGATACTGAAAGAGATCGAGCTGGTCAGAGAATCCGGGGTTATCGGCAGTTCTCTGGACGCAGCCCTGGAAATCACAGTAAGCGAAAAAAATTACAAGTTCTTTAAGAATTATGAAGATACGCTGAGAGAAGCTCTGATCGTATCAGCAGTAACCATAAATTCAGGGGAGTTTTCTATAAAGGTGGTCAAAGCCGGCGGCGAAAAATGTCCGCGCTGCTGGAATTGGAGAAAGGACATCGGTACTGATTCCGATCATCCTGACATTTGCGAAAAATGCGCGGAAGCAGTAAAAGGGGGAACAAATGGCTAAGAAAAAACGTTTTTTAAAAAAAGATCTTGAGTATTATAAAGAAAAATTATTCGCACTCAGGGATGAGCTCTATGCTCAGGTCAAAGAGCTGAGTGAAAATAATCTGATGAAATCTTCCAAAGAAACTTCAGGCGACCTTTCCGGCCATACTCTGCATATGGCTGATGTAGCCGGAGATCATTATGAACGTGAATTCAACCTGGGTCTGATGTCTTCGGAGCGGGATCAGATCCATCTTATCGATGAAGCTTTGCGCCGCATTGAAGACAATACTTACGGTATCTGCCAGACCTGTTCAAAAGATATCAGTAAAAAACGACTGGATGCCATGCCTCATGCCCGTTTTTGTATTGACTGCAAGAAAAAACGGGAAGAAGAAGAGCAAAGATAATCCATGGGGTAGTAGCCGGGATTTCTTTAATTGTTTTTTTTCTTGATTTTTTGATCAAAAAAGCGTTGATCCCTTTTGCTTTTCAGTCTTTTCCTGTAATCAAAGACATCTTCCATATCACGGTCATTTTTAATACCGGAGCGGCTTTCGGCATTCTGCGAAAACACACTTTTCTGCTGATCATGATCAGTCTGTTTTTTATCCTGCTGCTTTTTTTTCTGGCCGAAAAAGAAGGTACCCGGTCCAAAACTTTACATATTGCTTACGGATTGATCATGGGCGGTGCCGGATCAAATCTTTTTGACCGCATTTTTTACGGCCATGTTATCGATTATCTTGATTTCCGCATCTGGCCGGTATTTAACCTTTCCGATTCCTGTATTTGTATCGGTGTGGGATTAGTACTGGTTCATTCAATTAAAGAGCATTACCGTGAAAAAAAAGATAGTCATCACTCCTGAAATAAGCGGGACCAGACTGGATTTATTTTTAGCCTCTGAGTTCAGATCTTTATCCCGGACCAGGATCAAAAGACTTGTCGATCAGGGCCTGGTCTCAGTGAATAATACGGTTAAAAAAGGCAGTTTCAGACTTAAATCCGGGGATATTGTCCGTATTTCCGTCCCGGAAAAAAAAGAATTCAGATTAAAACCTTTTGATTTTACCGTACCGGTTATCTTTGAAGACAGCAGCCTGATCGTAGTCAATAAACCGGAAGATCTTACGGTTCATCCTCCCAATGAAAATTATCACCGCACTCTGGTCAATGCCTTGACCTATATGGGGAAAACCCTGGCCCCGGTCAATTCTTTGCGGCCGGGAGTGGTTCACCGCCTGGACAAAGAAACCTCAGGCCTTTTAGTCCTGGCTAAAACCATGGAGTCTTATTACGGCCTGACCGCACAATTCAAAAACCGGACTGTTTATAAAGAATACCGGGCTCTGGTTTGGGGTCTGCTGCCGCAGGACAGGCTGAAAGTTGATATGCCTATCAGCAGAGACAGCTCTAACCGGATGAGGATGAAAGTAAGGTTTTTAAACGCTAAGAACGCTTTGACTGAGATCACAGTCATAGACCGCCTTGCTTTGTCTACTTATTTGTCTTTGCATCTGGTAACAGGGAGAATGCATCAGATCAGAGTACACCTTAAATTTCTCGGATATCCCCTGGTCGGTGATAAAAAATACGGGAAAAAAGACGATTTTGATCATCTTATGCTGCATGCTCATAAATTAAGCTTTACTCATCCGGCAACAGGTAAGACAATGGAATTTAAAGCCCGGACCCCTGATTATTTCCGGGAATTTATTAAAAAGCATGAAACAGATTAAACTCAGACCTTTTTCTTCGCTGCAGACAGTACTTGAAATGCCGGCAGATAAGTCCATCTCGCACCGGGCTCTGATGATCAGCTCCATAGCCAGAGGTAAAACCCGGATCTTTAATCTTTTAAAAAGTAAAGATACCGAAGCTACTCTTAATTGCCTTAAAAAACTGAATAATTCGATTTCTTACTGCCAAAAGGATAAATGCCTGAGTATAAGCGGAAAAGGCAAATTTTTTTCTCTTTGCCGGAAAATTACGCTTAATGCCGGAGAATCAGGAACTACGATCAGACTGTTAAGCGGGATTATGGCCGGACAAAAATTTCCTGTCAAAATAAAAACCGCACCTTCTCTTCAGTCCAGGCCGATGAAAAGGATAATCATTCCTTTAAGCCTGATGGGCGCGGATATAAAAGGAGTAGAAAAAAAAACCGGAATATATCCGCCTTTAGAGCTCAGACCTGTGCCTGAACTAAAAGGTATCAAATATAAAATGCCTCAGGCCAGCGCTCAGGTCAAATCAGCTGTTCTTCTGGCTGCGTTGTTCTCTAAAACCGAAGTCAGGATCAAAGAACCTTTTCCTTCCCGGGACCATACCGAACGCATGCTTAAGCTGTTCCGGGCTGACCTGAAAAAAAAATCAGGTTATCTGGTCTGTTCCCGATCAAAATTAAAATCTCCGGGCAAGTTGTTTGTGCCCGGAGATATTTCTTCAGCAGCTTTTTTTATAGTTCTGACAGCAATACTGCCTGATTCAAAGCTGGTCCTTAAAAATACCGGTATAAACCCCACCCGTACCGGACTGGTAAAAGTATTGAAACGCATGGGTGCAGACATAGCCTTTGTTAATAAACATCCAGGAGAAGAAGCTTATGCCGATATCAGAGTAAGATCTTCGGCTTTATCCGGTATTACAGTGGAACAGGAAGAAATCCCTCTGATGATCGATGAAGTTCCGATACTGATGACTGCGGCCGCTTATGCCCGCGGTACCACCCTGATCAAAGGGCTTAAAGAATTAAGATATAAAGAAACAGACCGGATAAGATCAATGGTCTCTAACCTGAAAAGAGCAGGTGTGGATATAAAGGCTGAATATGACCGAAAAGGAAAAGACTGGCAGGTCAGGATAAAAGGCAGATCAGATATCAGATCAGCCAGGTTCAGATCATTCAATGATCACCGGACTGCGATGAGCCTGATAATTTTTGCTCTGGCTTCAGGAAAAGAACATTTTATCGATGATGTAAAATGCATAGACAAATCATTTCCCGATTTTATGACCATAATCAGAAAATTATATAGGCAAGAGGTGAGAGGCGCTAACGCGGCAAATGGTGATAATTAAAATTATGATAGTCATGCAGGGGCGAAGCTTTCCCCGCCCGTTTAAAGATAATAATTTGTTGATCAGCGAAAATCCGTGTTTCTTAAAAGGAAATAAATATGAAACTGGTTAAATTTATTTATAATGGAAAAGAACTCTGGGGTGTTTTAGCTCAGGATTCGATCACTGTCTTAAAAGAACCTCCGTTTAAAAAGATAATTACCGGCAATAAAATCCTGCCTTTAGCTGAGGTTAGATTACTGGCTCCCTGTTCCGCTTCGAAAGTAGTTCTGGTCGGCCTGAATTATAAAGATCATGCCCGGGAGCTGAACATGAATGTTCCGGAAAATCCGATAATCTTTTTAAAGCCTGCCACGGCTTTAAGCGGGCCGGAAGAAAGAATAATCTATCCAGAAGGGGTAAACAGGCTGGATTACGAGGCTGAACTGGCTTTGGTAATAAAAAAGACCGCTTGTAAAATAGAGGAAAAAGACGCCGGACAATATATACTGGGATATACCTGTCTTAATGACATCACTGCCAGAGATCAGCAGGAAAAAGACGGGCAATGGACCAGGGCCAAATCTTATGATACTTTTTGTCCTTTAGGTCCCTGGATCGAAACTGATCTTGATCCCTCACCGGTCAGGATCAAAGCTGTTTTAAACGGCAGAACAGTGCAGGATTCCAACACGGAAAATTTTATTTTTCCAGTTAACCGGCTGGTCTCTTTTATTTCCCGGATAATGACTCTTATGCCCGGGGATGTGATATCTACAGGAACCCCTTCAGGCATAGGGCCGATGAACCCGGGAGATACAATTGAGGTTGAAATAGAGGGGATCGGGATACTGAAAAATACAGTAGCAAGTCCTGAGTCGTAAGCAAGATTAGAATACGTTAAACGGTGAGGGGAACGAAGCCCGTATCACTCGCCCGAAGACTTTCACAGAAGAGTACCGGGCTCCCGGATGTCCGAAGAATACCTCTGAAGAATTCACCGGACATACGGTTAATGTTTAACTGTCACGTAAAGATCAGGAATAAAGACGAAAGACGTAGCCCTCAGACGATACGGGCATCGTAAAGGAGCGTAAATATGAAAGCTTATACAGATTATCTGACCTTTAAGACTGAAAAAAAGATAGAACTGATAAATATTACTTCCCAGGTGGAAAAGGCGATTTCAAAAAGCGGTATCAACGAAGGGCTTTGTCTGGTCAATGCCATGCATATTACTGCTTCTGTATTCATCAATGACGAAGAGCAGGGTTTGAAACAGGATTTTCTGGAATGGCTGGAAACTCTGGCCCCGACAGATGTAAAGCGCTATCGCCACAATCTTAGCGGAGAGGATAACGGCCATGCTCATGTCAAACGCACAGTTATGGGCAGAGAAGCAACTTTGGCTGTTACCGGGGGAAAATTGGATCTCGGGCCCTGGGAGCAGATCTTTTACGGAGAATTTGACGGACAAAGGCCCAAACGTGTGCTGATCAAGATCATCGGCGAATAAATGGGGACAGGTCCCATTTATTTTGCAATTTTAGCTGCTATCTGTAGGGCAGCGGAAAAAATATTTTCTATATATAGTGGTATTTTTGCTTTTTAAAAAAGGACCTGTCCCTATTTAAAGCAAAGATTTAAAAAGGAGGACGGGATGAAAAAGGGTTTTCTGGTTATCTTAATGATCAGTTTTGCTTTACTGGCCTGCAATCTGGCGGGTTATGCTCAATCAGATCAGGATAAGACTGGAGAAGAATATTTTGAGGATGCATTTGTTGCTTTTACTGACGCAGCTTTAAATCAGGAGCTTATTGAGTTTGTGGCCATAGAAAAAGGTCTGCTTGCCGAAGATATCAAGGTTGAAAAGACCTTAAAACTGGATGAAGGATTTGGGTCAATATTTTTAAAAGCTACACTGAGCGGACCGGAAGATACGTATACGGTCCAGGGGCTCAAGGTCACTGATGATCCTGAACCAAAATGGGATTTCTGTCTGGACTGATCGGTACTGATCTGTAAACAAAACAAGCCGGGACAAGCCTTGAAAATAAGGGTCCCGGCTTTCTCTTCTCTTGACAGCGGACAGAGGAAACGGTAAAGTATAAAAGTTATGGAACTAAAAGCACAATACACGCCTCAGGAAGTAGAAAATAAGATTTACGAATTCTGGGTCAAAAACGGGTATTTTCATGCTGAACCTGATCCGGATAAGACCCCGTATTCTGTGGTCATACCTCCGCCCAATGTCACCGGTATTCTTCATATGGGCCATGCCCTTAACAATACTATTCAGGATGTTCTGGTCAGGTTTAAGCGTATGCAGGGATATGCTGCCTGCTGGATGCCGGGGACCGATCATGCCGGTATTGCCACTCAGAACGTGGTCGAGCGCCAGCTGGCTAAAGAGGGGAAGAAAAAAGAAGATATCGGCAGGGAAAAATTTCTGGAAAAGCTCTGGGACTGGAAAGATAAGTACGGATCTACGATAATCGAACAGTTGAAAAAACTGGGCGCAAGCTGTGACTGGGACAGGACCAGGTTCACTTTTGATGAAAAATACAGTGAAGCGGTCAAGGAAGTGTTTATCCTGCTTTATGAAAAAGGTCTGATCTACAGAGGTAAATATATTATTAACTGGTGCCCGCGCTGTAAAACAGCGCTCAGTGACGAAGAAGCCCCGCATCATGATATTGACGGATGGCTTTATTATATGCGTTATCCGGTAATTACGGAACAAGGTGAAGAAAAATTCATAACCGTGGCTACCACCAGGCCGGAAACAATGCTGGGCGACACAGCAGTGGCTATAAATCCGAATGATCAAAGATATACCTGGCTTAAAAAGGCAAAAGTGATTCTGCCGATACTGAACCGGGAACTGAAAGTAGTGGAAGATGAGGCAGTTGACCCGGAATTCGGTACAGGAGTGGTAAAAGTAACGCCTGCCCATGATCCTGTGGATTTTGCCCTGGGCAAAAAACACGGTCTGGAATTCATCAATATTATGCATGAAGATGCGGTTATGAACGAAGAAGCCGGTGAATTCGCGGGAATGGACCGGTTTGAGGCCAGAGAAGCGATCCTGGAAGTTCTGCGCGAAAAAAAACTGCTGGAAAAAGAAGAACCTTATAAAGTGGCTGCCGGGCATTGCTACCGCTGCCATACTATAATCGAACCGCGTATTTCTCCCCAATGGTTTGTAAAGATGAAGCCTCTGGCTCAGCCGGCTTTGAAAGTAGTGGAAGATGAAACAGTAATTTTTTACCCTCAGCGCTGGAAAAAGGTCTATCTGAACTGGATGTATAACATTCAGGACTGGTGCATTTCCCGCCAGATCTGGTGGGGCCACAGATTGCCGGTATATTATTGTACAGACTGTATTGAAAATTCAGGAGAAGATAAAGGGATCATTGTCTCTAAAACCAGACCGGAAAAATGTCCTTTATGCGGTTCCCGGAATATCGAACAGGACCCTGATGTTCTGGACACCTGGTTTTCTTCCTGGCTCTGGCCTTTTGCTACTTTTTACTGGCCGGAAAAAAATAAAGATCTGGATTATTTTTATCCGACCGGTATTCTGGTGACTGCTTCGGAAATACTGTTTTTCTGGGTAGCCAGAATGATCATGGCCGGACTGGAATTCAGGGGCCAGATACCTTTTGATAAAGTGATCATTCACGGCACTGTACGCGATGATAAAGGGATCAAGATGTCCAAATCCCTGGGCAATACCATTGATCCTTTGGAAATAATCGAAAAATACGGGGCTGACAGCCTGCGCTTTTCTTTAATGCTTCTGGCTGCCGGAGGTTCCGATATTTATCTTTCCGACCAGAAATTTCTGGTAGGACGTAATTTCTGCAATAAGATCTGGAATGCCACCAGATTTATCCTGATGAAAATAAAAGAGAACAAGATCGTTTTAAAAAATCTGGAACCTGAGAGCATCGATGTATCCGATTCATGGATACTCAATGAACTGGATCTTGCGGCCACTGAGATCACTTCCGCTCTGGAGTCTTTCCGCATTAATGACGCGGCCAGAAAAAGCTATGAATTTTTCTGGCATTCTTTCTGCGACTGGTATATAGAGATAGCAAAAGACAGTTTTACCGAAGACAAAGCTAAAGTGGTCCTGCATTGCCTGATAACCGCTTTAAAGCTGATGCATCCTTTAGTGCCTTTTATTACCGAAGAGATTTACCGGAAAACAGGAGAAATTACCGGGCTGAAATTAAAAGAAACGATAATGACCGAATTATGGCCGGGAGAACAGGACGGACCAAAAGGGAAAAAACAGGATATCGAGATCATGGAAGATATCTTAGGCGCGGTCAGGGAAATACGTAATTTAAAAATAGATCTGGGGATATCTCCCGCGCAAAAAATAAATATAATTCTGATGACTGTACCGGAATATAAACAGATCATGTCTGACAATAAGGCCTGGATCTCGCGTCTGGCCTCTGCCGGAGATATTGATTTTTCCGAAGATCTCGGCCGGGTTTTATTTAAATCAGGTAAAATATCGGGAGATTTTTCTCTGCAGGATTTTGATAAAGAAAAATTCGAACAAAGCCTTTCTAAAAAGATCGGCAATCTGGAAAAACAATTAAGCCGCAACTCAGCTAAACTGCGTAATGATAAATTTATCAGCAATGCCCCGGAAGAAACCGTAAGGGAAACCAAACAAAAACAGCAGCAGATGTCCTCTCAACTGGAACGACTTTCCGGACTGCTCCAAATCATAGGAAAAGAACAATGACTGATACCCAAAAGCTAAAAAAAATAATTCAGGAAGCATTAAACGAAGATGTCGGCAACGGTGATGTAACCACTTTTTTCTGTGTGTCGCCCAGCCGCAAGACTAAAGCAGTGATCCTGGCTAAAGAAAATTGTGTTTTATGCGGGGTTAAGATAGCCAGGGAAGTGTTTAAGACAGTAGACCGTTCCCTGCGCCTGAAGGAATTTAAAAAAGACGGAGACAAGGTGCTGAAAGGAGAAAAGATAGCAGAGATCAGAGGAAAAGCAGCCAGTATACTTAAAGGAGAACGTCTGGCTATTAATTTCATGGCTTTACTTTCCGGGATAGCCTCCTATACCAATAAATTCGTGGAAAAAGCTAAAGGCACTAAAGCGGTTATCCTGGATACCAGAAAAACTACTCCTACCATGCGTTTTCTGGAAAAATTCGCGGTGCGCATGGGCGGAGGGGTCAATCACAGAAAAGGCCTCTGGGACGCTATTTTGATCAAGGACAATCATCTGCGTGTAGGGGATATTATCAAGGCCGGCCGGTTTAACGAAGACGCTCTGGCCAAAATAATAAAAATGATCAGGGATAATACCCGTCTGGAAATAGAAGTGGAAGTAGAGACGATCGCTGAATTTAAAAAGGTAATTGCCTTTAAACCGGACATAATCCTGCTCGATAACTTTAATGTTACCTCAATGAAAAAAGCAGTTCTTTTCCGCAATAGTAATTTTCCCAAAGTAAAACTCGAGGCGTCGGGAGGGGTTTCTCTTCAAACCGTAAGAAAAATCGCCCTGACCGGAGTTGATTTCATTTCTGTGGGCAGTATCACCCATTCTCCGGGATCTATCGACTTCTCTCTGGAGATCGATGAATGAATTTAAACTGGTAAGCCCATTCAGCCCTACCGGGGACCAGCCCCGGGCGATTGCCGATCTGGTTTCCGGACTGGAAAAAAATAAAAAATTTCAGACTCTGCTGGGAGTTACAGGAAGCGGCAAGACTTTTACCCTGGCCTGTGCCCTGGAAAAGATCAACAAACCGGTTCTGGTCATCTCGCACAACAAAACTCTGGCTTCACAGCTGTATGCTGAATTCAAAGAATTTTTTCCCCATAATGCAGTAGAATATTTTGTCAGTTATTACGATTATTATCAGCCGGAAAGCTATATTCCGTCCACAGACACTTATATCGAAAAAGACGCTTCCATCAATGACCGGCTGGACCGTCTGCGCCTGTCTGCGACCAGTTCTCTGGTCTCGCGAAAAGATGTCATTGTCGTGGCCTCCGTGTCCTGTATCTATAACCTGGGTTCTCCTGCCGATTATCTGGACCTGATCCTGTTTGTCAATAAAGACCAGTGCATAGCCATGAAAGACCTGATCAAAAATCTGATTTCTCTGCAGTATGAACGCAATGATTATGATTTTCACAGAGGGACTTTCCGGGTTAAGGGAGATACCATGGATATTTTTCCTGCCTACAGGGAAAAAGGAGTGCGCATCGAATTTTTCGGGAACTGTATAGAGGGTCTCTTTGAATTTGATCCGGTCAGCGGTAAAAAAAGCGAAAGCCTGGATAAATGCGGGATATATCCGGCCAAACATTTCATTATGGGAAAAGAAAAGATAGAACCTGCCTTTAAGACCATTGACCGGGAACTGAAAGAAAGGCTTGCGGTCCTGAACAAAGAAGGCAAATTTCTGGAAGCTCAGCGTTTAAAATCCCGGACAAATTATGATCTGGAAATGCTTAAGGAAATGGGCTACTGCCACGGGATCGAAAATTATTCCCGGCATCTCAGCGGCAGACCGCCGGGATCGCGTCCTTATTGTCTTATTGATTATTTTCCCGAAGATTTTATCACTGTGATCGATGAAAGCCATGTGACCATACCTCAGATCAGGGGCATGTATGAAGGAGATAAAGCCAGAAAGACCACTCTGGTAAAACACGGTTTCCGTCTGCCTTCCTGTCTGGATAACCGGCCCCTGCGTTATGATGAATTCGAAAAACTTATCAACCAGGTCATTTTCACTTCAGCTACGCCCGGGACTTATGAATTAAACCTTTGCGGCAACACTTATGCGGAACAGATCATACGTCCCACAGGCCTGCCTGACCCGGTAATCGAAGTAAGGCCGACAAAAGATCAGATCGATGATATTGCCCGGGAGATAAAAGACCGCACCAGGAATAAAGAGCGGACTTTGATCACTACTCTGACCAAACGTATGGCCGAAGAATTATCTTCTTACCTGGAAGGGGAAAAGATCAAAACTACTTATATCCATTCCGAACTGGACACTTTGACCAGGACGCATATCCTTAAAGAACTGCGCCGGAAAAAATTCGATTGTCTGGTAGGGGTAAATCTACTGCGTGAAGGTCTGGACCTGCCTGAGGTATCTCTGATCGTCATCCTGGATGCGGATAAGGAGGGTTTTCTGCGTTCAGCCACATCTCTGATCCAGATCGCAGGACGATGTGCCAGAAATATTAACGGTAAAGTTTTGATGTATGCCGATAAAATGACGGATTCCATGCGCCGGGCAATCTCTACCAGCTCCCGCAGAAGAAAGCTGCAGCTGGAATATAACCGGAAACACAAAATAACCCCCCGGTCAATTCAAAAAGCAATACGCGAAGGAATAGAGATCTATCTTAAAGAAGAAAAAAAAATAAATCAGCGTCTTGATCTGGCGGAAAAAGAAATAGAACTGATGGAAACCATAGACCAGATGGAAAAAGAAATGCTTATGGCTTCCAAACATCTTCAGTTTGAAAAAGCAGCTCAGCTCAGAGACAGGATCAAAGAATTAAAGAATGTTTTAAAAAAATAAAAAAGGGTAAGGGTTAGGGTTACGCGCTACCGCGCGTAAGGAAGATTCTATATACATGTAACGTGTGACATGTGACTTGTAACTTTTTTATTATGTATAAACTGAAAGTAATAAACCTGGATACAGTAAGTTCGACCAATGACTATGCCTGGGACCTGGGCCTGGAAGGAAAACCTGAGATCACTGCAGTTCTGGCCAGAGAGCAGACTCAAGGCAAAGGCAGACTGGACCGGACCTGGGCTTCGCCCAGAGATAAAGGCCTTTATCTTTCCTTACTGCTGCGTCCGGAAAATCAGGCCAATCTGCCCTTACTCAGCCTTTTGACTGCGTATAGCGTGGTTTCAGGAGTTAAAGACATCCTTGATCTTAAAATAAAATGGCCTAATGACCTTTTTTGCCGGGATAAAAAAATCGGAGGGATTTTGCTTAAAGCCAGGTCAAAAGGGGCCAGGCCTGATTTTGTCGTGCTGGGACTGGGCCTGAATATTAATTCCCGGGCTGAGGACCTGCCGGAGCAGGCATCATCCTTTTTCCTTCTTTCAGAAAAGCAATATAAAATATCCGATATTTTTGATAAAATAATAAATAGTTTCTGCAGCCTGTATGATCAGTTCCTGACCGGTAATACCAAAGAAATTGCCGCCCGGATCTGTCCATATCTGGATACTCTGGATAAACAGGTAAAAGTACTGATCAAAAATAAATGGCTGGAAGGAAAGGCAGTGGCTATTGATGAAAACGGCAGTCTGTTTATCAAAAAAAAGGATACCACTGTATTCAGGGTACTTTCTCAGGAGATCGTGCATTTAAGATGATACTTGCGGATGTAGGCAATACTTCTATTCATTTCGGGGTTGTGGACAAGAAAAGGATCAGGGATATCCGTTTGCCTGCGCAAAAAGCCTCAGTCCCGGCCATAAACAAAATAGTCAGAGAATTTCCGGACCGGGAACTGGTAATCTGTTCCGTAGTGCCGAAGATAACCGCTATGTTTAAAAAACTGAAAAGAAAATGCAGGATCGTGGGCAGAGACCTTTCGGTTCCCATAAAATCTCTCTATAACAAGAAACAGCTGGGCCAGGACAGGCTGCTCAGTGCTTTTGCCGGACGCAGACTTTATCCCCGGGCCAGACTGATCATAGATTTCGGTACAGCGATAACTTTTGATTTTATCACCGCTAAAGGAGAATACGCCGGAGGGTTCATTTTTCCCGGTATAGATCTTTCCTACAAAGCTCTTTCTTCCTGTGCTTTGCTGCCTGATAAAATCGATTCTCTGGATCACCGTCTGGCTAAAATACCAACTAATACCTGCGACAGTATACATAAAGGGATCAGGGAAGGTTCAGCCTTAACAGTTAATGCCTGGGTGAAAAAATATAAAAATTGGATCTCGCCCCGCTCAGACCTTAGCAAAGGTAAAGTGATCCTCACCGGCGGACAGGCTCTGTATGTGCTCCCTTATCTTGACTTTCCCTATATTTATGAACCTCAATTATTATTCAAAGGCATGATCCTGGCTATGGATGCGGAAAAATAAACTTCTATGTCTTTGAATATCAAAGTTTTTTAAAAAAATATTTTATTTAAGAAAAGGGCTTGACATTATATTAGGTATCAGTAAAATACTTACTTAGCAGTTAAAGGTTAAGAGTGCTAACTATTCAGGTCTGTGTTTTTTAAACCAAATATCAAGCTTGCCCGGGTAAGATCCGGGAACAGGAAAAAGCAAGAGGAGGTGTTACGGTTATGAAGTTCAAACCAGCAGGTGACAGAATTCTGATCAGGCCCTTAGAGGCAAAAGAAAAAACCAAAGGCGGCATTTATCTTCCGGACACAGCAAAGGAAAAACCCCAGGAAGGGGAGATCATTGCTGTAGGAGCCGGTAAAAAGTCGGATGAAGGAAAAGTCATACCGGTAGAATTTAAAAAAGGCGAAAAAGTTTTATACGGTAAGTATTCCGGCACAGAAATAACTATTGACGAGGAAAAATATCTGATTATCAGAGAAGAGGATATCCTCGGGACTATCGGTTAATTGTCCTTAAACTAAAAAGGAGATAAACATGGCCAAACAGATTATTTTTGATGAAGAGGCCCGTAAATCAATTTTGCGCGGCGTCGAAATTCTGGCAAAATCAGTGAAAGTCACTCTTGGTCCTAAAGGACGTAATGTAGTGATCGACAAAAAATTCGGTTCACCCACCATTACCAAAGACGGGGTGACTGTAGCTAAAGAGATCGACCTGGAAGAACCTTTTGAAAATATCGGGGCTCAGCTGGTCAAGGAAGTGGCTGAAAAAACTTCTGACCTGGCCGGTGACGGTACAACTACAGCGACTGTGCTGGGTGAAGCCATTTACCGCGAAGGCTTGAAAAACGTGGCTGCCGGATCAAACCCCATGGCTTTGAAAAGAGGTATCGACAAAGCAGTGGAAGTTGTGGTCGGAGCTCTGGAAAAGATCACTAAAGAAGTAAAAGATAAAAAAGAGATCGCTCAGGTAGCGACTATTTCCGCTAACGGAGATTCTCAGATCGGTGAATTGATCGCTGATGCCATGGATAAAGTAGGTAAGGACGGAGTGATCACTGTGGAAGAAGCTAAATCAATGGAAACTACCATGGACCTGGTGGAAGGAATGCAGTTCGATCAGGGCTATCTTTCACCTTATTTCGTCTCTGACCCGGACAAAATGGAATGTTCTCTGGAAGATCCCTACATTCTCATTTTTGAGAAAAAGATCTCCAATATTAAAGATATGCTTCCCTTACTGGAGCAGATCGCACGCGCCGGCAAACCATTAATGATCATTGCCGAAGACATCGAAGGCGAAGCTCTGGCGACTCTGGTAGTCAACAAGATCAGAGGGACTCTGACCTGCTGTGCGGTAAAAGCTCCCGGTTACGGAGACAGGCGCAAAGCAATGATGGAAGATATTGCTATTCTTACCGGAGGAAAAGCAATTACCGAAGATCTGGGCATTAAACTGGAAAATGTGACTTTGGAAGAAATGGGCCGCGCCAAAAGAGTACGCATTGACAAAGAAAATACCACTATTGTCGAAGGTGCCGGAAAAACTGATGATATCAAAGCCCGCATAAGTCAGATCAGAAAACAGATCGATGCTTCTGATTCAGATTATGACCGGGAAAAACTTCAGGAAAGACTGGCTAAACTGGCCGGCGGAGTAGCAGTGATCAATGTCGGTGCTGCCACTGAAACAGAAATGAAAGAGAAAAAAGCAAGAGTGGAAGATGCTCTGCATGCTACCCGTGCAGCACGCGAAGAAGGTATTATCCCTGGCGGCGAGATCGGGCTGATCCGCTGTCTGCCTGCTCTGGAAAAGATGAAACTGGAAGGGGACGAAAAGATCGGATCCAATATCATTAAAAAAGCGATCGAAGAGCCTTTGCGTCAGCTGGTGACTAATGCCGGGCTGGAAGGTTCAGTGATCGTGGAAAAGATCAAGAACGAAAAAACAAATATCGGGTTTGACGCTGAAAACAACAAATTCTGCGATATGTTCGAAGCCGGTATTATAGATCCTAAAAAGGTCGCGCGTACCGCGCTGCAGAATGCGGCTTCTATTTCTTCTCTTTTGATCACTACTGAAGCAGTGATCGCGGATAAGCCGGAAAAAGAAGCTGCCCCGGCAATGCCGGCAGGTATGCCCGGAGGCGGAATGGGCATGCCCGGAATGGGATATTGATTCCAGACGAAGATAAAAAACCCGCTCCTTTACGGAGCGGGTTTTTTTTGTTTATACCGTTTAATTCATAAAAAACAAATGTATTTTTTCCTGTTTGTAGTAAAATAAAAAAACAGCAGCCTTATTTTTTATTTGTCCCTGATAAATAATCTTTTCTGAAACCTGAGGAGAATAACAATGATCAGAACCGCAATACTTGCCGCTAAAGAAGCCGGTGATTTCCTGCTTGATAACTTCGGCAATATAAAAGAGATCCGGCAGAAAAAAGATCTTACCTTTGCCACCAATGTCGATCAGGGGGCGGAAAAAATAATCGTCGATATCATCAAGTCGCGTTTTCCCGCTCACGGCATCCTGGCCGAAGAAAAGGAAAAAAAAGATCTGAACAATGAATTTCTCTGGATCATAGACCCTCTGGACGGCACTCATAATTATATGCACGGTATCAGTATTTACGGAGTCTCTATCGGTATATTTTCTCAGGGCGAATTTATTTCCGGAGTCATATATATGCCTTATGACGATGAGCTGTACGTAGGGGAGAAAAACAACGGTGCCTATAAAAACGGAAAAAAAATATCAGTGTCTTCCTGTGCAGAACTTAAAAACTGCTCTCTTTCTTTTGATTCCAGTCTGCGCAATTCACCGGAAGAAATGATCCCGGTTCTGGATGCAGCTGCGCGCAAAGTATTTAATCTGCGCATGCTTGGTTCTTCGGCCCGTCTTCTTTCCTATGTGGCAGAAGGAAAACTTGACGGGGCTATCGAATTTCATGATCTGCCCTGGGATTTTGCAGCCGGGGCCTGCCTGATCAAAGAAGCAGGCGGAATATTTACAGATCTGTCCGGCAATCCGCCTACGCCTCAGACCAGGGGCTATGTCAGCGGTAATAAAACTATGCATACCGGACTTATGGGTATGATCAAAACTGGGTTAAAATGATCAGAAAAAATGTCTATTTTTTTGACATTTGTATATTTAATTTACATAAATTGATTCTGAATTATTAATAATGAATATTATTTCTTTTAAAATCTTGATTTACAAGCCTTTTGTCTTAAGACTTAAATATGGGGTTAACTGGCATACTTTTTGCTTTATCCCAGAAAAGGTGTAAACTATTTAAATGACACAGCCAGAAACCGCAGCAAAAGGCTTGGCCTTTAAGAATCTGCATGCCCGGTTCGATCATCCTTCGGCTTAGCCTTCAAAATTGTAAAAGATATTAAGTTTACAGTTATCCTACTACAAACCAAAACCTGGAAAGGAGAAGGGTGAGATGAAAGAAATAAAATATTTTTTTGCTTTCAGCGTACTGTATGCAGCGGTTAGTTTTTGTTTTTCATCTTTTTCACAAAGCATACCCACAGGACAGACTATAGGCGGTGTTTCCGGTCAGGAAGCAGAGATTGAAAAAAAACGGTTTCTGGAAAAAAAGATCGGACAGGACCGGCCTGTATCTACTGAGACCTTGACTGAAGAAATGCTGGAGCAGGATACAGGGCCTAAGGTCATGATCTCTGCCATTACTGTGGAAGGTGCTACTCTGATCTCAGAAGAAGAAATCGCAAAGATCACTGATCCTTTTCAGAACAGAGAACTTTCTCTGCGTGCCATGCAGAAAATAGCTGATCTGATCACAGATAAATACAGAGAAGAAGGATACGCCACTTCCCGGGCTTATATACCGCCCCAGACTGTACGCGACGGCATACTTAACATCAGGATCGTAGAAGGAAAACTGGGCAGTCTGGAAATTAAAGGCAACAAATTTTTCAAGACCTCGGAACTGAGAAAAAAAATAGATACCCGTCCTGACGGATATTTTGATTATTCGGCTCTGCAGCAGTCTCTGGTCTATATCAATCAGCACCCTGACCGGATAGCCAGAGCAGTACTGGTACCGGGTACAGAACCAGGCACCACAGATATTGTCATTGACGTAGAAGACAGGCTTCCTTTTCATTACGGATTTGAATATGATAATTATGCTTCCCGCTATATCGGAGAAAACCGCTATGCTCTGATCCTGGAGCATAACAATCTTCTGGGCTTTGACGATAAAATGTTTTTTAAGCTGCAGCATTCAGACGGATCTGACCTGAAACTGGCCCAGATACGCTATAACTTTCCTTTGGACCATATGACTGACCTGGGTTTTTATTATCTGAGAAACACAGTCGATCTGGGACAGGAATTCGCTGATCTGGACGCTTCCGGTAAATCCTATATTTACGGTATTTTCTTTAACCGGGCTTTGATCCTGGAAGAAGAGAGGGATCTGCGTTTTACTATGGCTTTTGATTACAAAAAGATAACCAATAACCTTTTAGGGGTTCAAAGCTCGCGTGATGCTTTACGCGTGTTCAAGACCGGTCTTGATTATGACTGGAATGACCGCTACGGCAGAAACGTATTGCTGACTGAGTTCAACTGGGGAGCTGATGATATCCTGGGCGGTATGAAGGAAAAAGATCCTTTTGCTTCCCGTGACGGAGCAGGAGCCAAATTCACCAAAGGTGTTTTTACCTATTTCCGGCTTCAGCCCATGCCCAAAGAAACTGCTTTATTATGGAAAAATTTCGCTCAGTATTCCAATTATACTCTCTGTGCCTCAGAAGAATTCCAGATCGGCGGTCCGGTAAGCGTACGCGGTTATCCGCCGGCAGAACATTCGGGAGACAGAGGCTGGTATACTTCTCTGGAATATTCCATACCTTTTTACTGGCTGAAAAACAACAGTAAAAATGTTGTTTTCACCACAGATGTCAAATGGTACGATGCTCTGCGTTTTGTCGCTTTCTGGGATTTTGCCGAAGCTTATAAAAACAAGGTTCAGGCCGGAGAAAGCAAACATGAGACTTTGCGCAGCATAGGATGCGGAGTACGCCTTAATGTGCGCGAAAATCTGGCTTTAAGAGCAGAGCTGGGCTGGCCTCTGGGAGGGAAAACACCTTCTGACGGAGACCATATGCATCCCTGGATCGAGATGCAGTGGATGTTTTAAACCTGACTCTTCTTTGTACTGCTCACTGACATAAGTTAATTCTCCTTTTAAGATCTGCATCGTGTATTTGCTTTGACTGCGCAGGCGTTAAAATTTATTACCCAGCGCGATCAAAGTCTGTCTTTGTTAGATTTGAGTTAAAGTTTCTGCTTTATCTCATTATGGTCTGTTATGAAAAATTTATATGCGATAATAATGTTATTTCTAAAAAGGAGGCCTTTTATGTTGCGCAGACATTATTCTCTGATATCTGTTCTGGTCATGATCTGCTTTGTTTTTTCTCCCTTAAACGGTTATTCTCTGCCTGAAGGGGAAAACATAGCCTCAGGCAACGGAAGCGCAAGCTTCACCCGGCCTGATGCTGTTACCTTTAATGTTGATCAGTCTACTGAGAGGGTGATCATAGATTATACAGGCTTTGATATCAATGCCGGTGAAACAGCAAATTTTTATCAGCCGGGGACCTCGGCAATAGCTGTCAACAGAGTAGCTTCAGGAAATCCTTCTGATATTCTGGGTAATTTAAATGCTAATGGACGCATATTCATACTTAATCCTGACGGAGTCATATTCGGTGCAGGGAGTCAGGTAGATACTGCAGGACTTCTGGCTTCTACTCTGAACATGAACACCAGCGATACTGATTTCATGTCCGGAGCAGATTCTATTGATTTTCAGTCATTTGCAGACCCTTATCCCGGAGCTGTGGTCAATTACGGACAACTGAACTCCCCCGGAGGATTTGTCGCTCTTCTGGGGCCGCGTGTGGAAAACAGAGGCTCGATCGCAGTAAATGCAGGAAGAGTCACTCTGGCAGCAGGTGAGGCCATGACCGTACCTCTGGATGCGGCAAATCTGATCAGCGTGGCTGTGACCACTCCCACTGATATAACTGCAGGCAGCACAGAAGCAGGGATCATCACTTCAGGAACTATTGAGGCAAACGGAGGAAAAGTTCTGCTTGATTCAAAGGTGATAAATACTGTTTTTGACAATGCCATAAACACATCAGGTATTATAAGAGGTAAGGAAATCGTTATTAAAGGAAACGGGAACATCAATATTGTCAATACAAACATTTTTGCTTCAGCCCCTTCAGATGATGTCAAAGTGCATATACTGGCTTCTCCGGCAGATGATCTTTGGGATCCCTGCATCACAATCGAAGACAGTGAGATCGAAGCCAGCGTAGACAATGACGGTGATGCTGAAGTCAAGATCGCAGCCGGTAAATATGAATACAAAAACGGCGTAGATGAATATGTCGATATATTCGGGGAAACCTATAATGAACTGGAACAGATCAAAGGTTCAGGGAAGATCATAGTAAAAACAGCACAGGGTGTTGAGGATGAAGGTACTGATATTGAAGCATCCGTAGGAGGACAAGGAAGTGCTAAAGTAAGGCTTCTGGCCAAAGATATAGAGATCTCCGATAGTTTTCTGAACAGTGTGGTAGAAGATAAAGGTGAGGCCTTGATAGATATTTTTGCCGGAGATTTCGATTATTATCATAAATACTGGGACCATAAGAACACATTTTTTACAGGAGGAGAACTTGAGATCACAGACAGCGGTATTCTGGCTAATGTTCTGAACGGAGACCCTGAAGATGAATGGTTTACCCGGGCCCATGTTCGTCTGGAAGGATATTACATAGATTTTGAAAGAAGCGCGGTTATTGCCCAGCAGACAAATAACGGCAGCGCTTTTGTGGATATAGTCGCAGGTAATTACACTGACAAACAATTGACAGATCAATATTCTTTATACGGAGGAGAGCTGAATATTGCTGACCCTGTCTCTTTTATTGACGACGGAGAAATTCTGGTCATTGATTTTATTCCTTCTGTCGGAGCCCTGGTGGGAGGTTCAGGAAACGCGGAAATAAGCCTGGAATCAGGCGCTGAAGAGATAGCCAGCACTATTTATCTTACAGACTGTTCCATACTTTCCCAAGTGGAAGGAAAAGGTTCTGCTTCAGTTGAGGCTCATTCCGGCAATTATATGGAAAATAAAACCCAAACCTCGGCTCAAGGCACTTATACGGAAACAGAACAACGGTCTTTTGGCGGCGGGGAATTTTATATCTCAGACAGTACAGTCACAGCCAGAGTAAAAGGTCTTGAAGAAAATGAGCCCTGCGGTCAGGAAGAAAGTTCCGCGGAAATTTTTATGACTGGATCTGACTTGTGGATTGATAACAGCGATCTTCTGGCTGAAGTCCTGGGAACCGGTGATACTTTGATCGAACTTACTGCCGCAGATGTTTTTACACAATACCAAAAACATCAGTTAAGCGAGCTGGAAGGATCTGACTGGAATTTCAGACACGATTTTGAAGAAAATGAGAGTTCAGAAGGAGGATTTATAGAAATCTCAGAAACAAGCACAGTTTCCGCAATCACTGACGGATCCCTGGATCATGAAAATGCCAGAGTAGAGATCTCTGCCGGAGACATTGAAATAAACAGCAGTGATATTATGGCTGAGATGACAGGTTACGGAAATGCAACAGTAAAGATCTCTGCGGGAGATTTCGAATATGATTATACAAGTGAAGAATATCTGAACAACCCGGAAGCTGCGAGAGATGATGAATATGAAGCCGAAGGTTCATACACAAAAACAGAAGATTTTTACGGAGGTTCTCTGGATATTCTGGCTGACAGTTCAGTAACAGCAACAGTACTAAGACCTGAACCTGAAGGGGATATTTTCACAGAAGCTCTGGTGGATCTATATGCCGAAAATATCCTGGTGGATAATTCAGATGTTTCCGCTTTATTTACAGGTAAGGGAGAAGCTGAGGTCTATGCCTATGCCACAGGCATTTCCCACAGTTATTCCAATGTTGCCTATGATTTTTATTTTGACAATGATGATCATTATCAAGATTATGAATCGATCCATGATTTCCTGGCCAATACTCCGGGAACTATAGATATTGTAAACAGCAGTAATCTGTCCGCAGATGCCGCAGAGGATGAAGCAGAAATTTATCTTGAGATCGGTTCTGACCAAATGATCGCCAATGTGGTCATGGATGTCAGAAACGGCATAGATCCCGGATATGTCAACATAGAAGACAGTACTGTTACAGCTGAAGTTAAAGGTGAAGGCAGGGCCGGAATATATATCTATGATGAATACGGCACTATCAGACCTCTGGAAGATCTGGCTGATTTTCTTGATCTTGACCTGGAAGATATGATCGATGATCTGGGCGGGCCGATTGAAGGCCCGATAACTGTAAGCAATTCTACGGTCAGTGCTTCCACAGGTATCAATTTTGAAGAAGGCGATCCTACCGCAGTTTATATGATAACTGATCATGACCTGGAGATCACAGACAGCAATATATCTGCGCAAGGCACAAAAGGACTTACAGGTATTGCTCTGCTTTCCGATGATATGTTGATATCAAACAGCAATGTTTATGAACATACTTCTGATCTGGGAACAGGAGCTGTAATTCTGGCTGCATTCGAAGATCTGGATGTTCTGGGCGGTTCAGTCCGTGCTACATCAGATAATTTCCGGGCCTTGATGCTCGCTTTGGCCGGAGAAGATCTGAATGCAGAAGGGCTTGTTTCTGCAGAAGGAGGAAGCGGCATGGGCATTCTGGCCCTGCTGGCCTTGGAAGACCTGTATGCAGGAAATGTTCTGGCCAGCGGAAATCTGGACGGATTTGATTATTTAAAGAATTACATATTGTTTCAGACCTTCGGAAAAACCGAAGTAAACATCGATTCCCAGTATACTTACGGCAGCCTTGCTTTTATCAGCTCTTTGATGGGAGATGTCTATCTGGGAAATGTTTCAGGTGACGCGGTAATTGCTTCTGCTCTGGGCACAAATTTTGATGAATTATCTTATCTTTTCAATCTTATCTCAGGCAATACACAAAAGGCACAATCAGAAAACGGGGATCCAGGCACAGGAAGTATATTTGATATTCCGGGCAATGTTTCCGGACATTATCTGGGAATGCTGGCCAGAAATGATATCGGTACCAGCGAAAAAGCTGAAATGGAATATGCCGGACCGATAACCACAGATGTGGATATTGTCAGCGCTTATTCCTATGATACAGGCAGTATTTACCTTAAAGAAGCCAATGATATAGAACTGGGACTGGTGCTGCCGATATCAATAGTATACGATTACGGTGATTCCGGAACCGATTTTACTGCAGGTACTGCTCTGGCAGCAAATAACGGGGTGATCTCTGTTATCAGCAATGGAGACATGCTGGTAAATTCAGTCATTTCTCCCAGAGCCGGGATATTTTTACAGAGTGAAACAGGTTCTATATATGCCGGAAAGGCATTGCCCCCTGTTGTTTATCAGGAAGGGCTGGCTGGCATGGGAACGTCTGTTTCTTCTTTTTTAAATGACCTTCTCGGCTTGCGTATAGATCCTTATTTAATCTCAGAATTTGCAGCAGAAATATTTATGGACCTTGAAGGCACATCCTGGGGGTTTCTTGATTATTTTACACCGATCACTGTAAGCTGTGACAATGAATACGTATATAATCCCAATATTATCGCAGGAGGATATTCTTATATTTCTACTCCCCAGGGTACGATCGGTGCGGGTACCCCTGACGACAAAGATCCGGCTATAAGCAGTGAAATTTTCGGCGAAGTCTGGCCTGCAGTAGAAGCAGTGACCGGACTTTTTCCTGCTCCGGGAATAGATCTGTCACGTTATACTCCTCCCGGACTGGTCTATTTCTGCAGTGAGGGAGAAACTGCCCGCGCAATTCCGGTCGATAACGGAGATTATTATTGCGGCAGTCAGATCTGGCCGGAAACAATAGCAGATCCTGAGATATCTTCGGAAAATCCTTTATTTGTGGTCGCTCGGATCAATGAGCTCTCTGAACCTGACTACAGAGCCCTGCCTGAATGGTTTCTGGAATCTTTGCAAGGAACGGAAGATCAGGTTGCAGCCCTGACCCTTGAAATAGGGTCTCCGGTTCTGCCGCCTGCACCTGAAGAAGACGGAGCGATCTATAATACTGCAGTAAGAGATTTCCGGGCTTATTATGAACTTCTGGACAATTACAGAGTAGTATTCGCAGATCCGGCCCAGCCTACGGAATATTATGCTTATCATCCTCTGACACCTACAGATACTGCGGCTTTTGACGATATTGCCCTGGATACCGGAGCTTATGATTTTATTGCTGACCGGATCAATTACAGAAGACCTCTGGCCCCTTATTTCGGAGAAGAAGAGGAAGAGGAAAGAAGAAGACGCTGATCGGTTAAAAAAGACAGTTAAAAGGGGAAGCTTAAAAGCTTCCCCTTTTTTTTGCCTGCCCTTGATTTTAAACTTAAAAAAATGGTATATAGAGTATTACGATTTTTTAAAAATTTATTTTTAAAGCTGTCCTCATCATTGTTTATTATTTCATAAATATTATTCAAATAAGCTGAGAGAAAAAATCTCGTTTGTTTGTTTTGATCTTAAAATCAGTGACTCTACGCGTAAAAGCCAATTCTGCAGGTGCAGATGCGGAAAACCAAGGGTCTGTCAGACGCTAATAAACGCTAATTGAATACGTGAATCTAATTAGCTAAAATCAGCGATTTAATGGATAGCCGGGTTGCCACGTAAAACAAAGGCAACCCGGCTTTTATTTTGTAAAAAAGGAGAAAAATCATGATCAGTGTGCGCAGGTTGAAAACACTTTCACTCTTTATTATCCTGACCTTTGTGTGTCATCCCTTTTCCGCTTATTCTCTGCCGCAGGGCGGTACAGTAGTGGGAGGAGATGCAAAGGCAAAAATATCTACACCGACTTCAAAATACATGAAAATAAATCAGCATGCCGATAAAGTCATCATTAATTATAATTCATTTTCTATTGGTCAGCCGGAAACTGTGCGTTTTTTTCAGCCTGCAGCATCAAGTATAGCTTTAAACCGGGTACAGGGTGCAGATCCTTCGCAAATCCTGGGAACTTTAAAAGCCAACGGCAGGATATTTCTGGTCAATCCTAACGGCGTTCTGTTCGGGCCCGGATGCAAGATCGATACATCCGGAATGCTGGCTTCTACCCTTAATATAAAAAACAAAGATTTTCTGGCCGGGAGATATACTTTTTTCAATGACAACAGCAAAACAGTGGAAAACAGAGGATACATATCTCAGCCGGGAGGATTTGTGGCTCTTTTAGGTACTTCTGTTCTAAATTCCGGAATAATTGAAGCTGAAACAGGAAGTATTGCTTTAGCTTCAGGTGATGCTCTGACTCTTAAGCTTGATCCTGCAGGCATAGTATCTGTGGTAATAGACAGCTCTGCTTCGGTCAATACTAAAGCTCAGGATTCTGCTATTATCAATAATGGGATTATTTCCGCTGATGGAGGTAAAGTCATAATTACGGCAAAGACTCTGGATACAGTGTTTGATAAGGCCATCAATAATCAGGGCCTGATCGAAGCCAAAGACCTGGTCTCGGATAACGGCCGTATAGTGCTTACAGCTAATAATGACATAACCCTGTCCGGACCGGTTTACGGCGGGAAAGTAAAGGTTGTTTCAAAACAGGGCAATGTGACCCATACTGCAGACGGAGACGTGGTCACCGCAGGAGGAGATTTCCGGGGTTATGCGGGGAAAGATTATATCCTGCGTAATGGTTCTGCTGTGATCACCGGAGACGGGACCATAGATATTTTCGCTGGAAATAATATCGTGCTGGGAACAGCTGAAACTGATATTTATACCGATTATTACTGGCAGTATATATGCGGCACCAGAGGATATAAATTCACTGAATTCGGCTATTATATGGATACAGCCAGCGGTCTGGTTTATGTGCCTTTTGTTTCCGGACAGGATATAGGAAAAGATAAAATATCGCTCAGGTCCGGATCAGGTACTGTTTTCGGATCTATAGATTTCGATCTATACACAATATCAAAAAATTATAAAGGTAATCTTTTGACCTGGCATGAAGATCCGGTATTAAATGCCGACGGTAAAATTCATGTAAAAGATACGGAAAGAGGCTACGGATGGGAAGATCTTTATAACCTGGGTGACAAAGATTATGATGATGAAGTGATACATTTTTATACTAAACAAAGAAATTTTTCGCCCGGGTCATATCTTGCTTCAAATAGCAGAATATTCCTTACTGCAGAGAATGGTTCTATCGCTCAGGCCGGGGGAAAGGTGCTCTCTCAGGACCTGATGTTATCTGCGGCAAAAGGCATCAGCGGCACAGGACCGTGCAGTTCTTTTCAGACTCAGACAAAAAATATCTCAGCACTTAATACTGATACCGGCGACATTGCTCTTAGTAATAACGGCAAACTGGCCATATCTGACCTTAGCCGGGAAAAAGGCCTTAATCCGGGAGTTTACGGATATCAGGGTATAACCAATCAGGCAGAAAAAGGAAAGATCGATGTGAAAGTATATGAATTTACTTCCGATTATATTATTGACGGAAAAATTGATGACTGGAAGGTAGATCTTTTTGCTTTTAATTCAGACAAAAAAAAGTTCCTCGATTTCTATCGTCCGTCAGGAGGTCTGGATATTGATTTTATCAGCGAAGACAATGCCGATAATTATACATGCTGGAATTATGTCGGACCGGGATACAGCACAAAAAATACTAATGATGTGGAAGCTGTGTACCTGGATAATGACGGGGAATATCTTTACCTGGCTATTGTCAGCGGAGTTAAAAAATCCTGCATATCAGGGGATATAGCTCTGGATACAAACAAAGACGGTATTTACGAATACGGGATCAGATTGTCCGACGAGAGCCTTTACTCATTGGGGAAATGGATAAATCCCGGATTTTCCTCTTCCCAACCATGGAAAATAAACTGCCAGAAGACTCTTCTGGAACCGGTTGACCTGGTTTACAGCAATGATCAAAACTCACATTATGTGATCGAAACCAGAGTGCCTCTTGCTTCTCTGGGCCTGAAAAAAGGCGATTGTCTAACCGCTCACTGGACCATGAAATGCGGCAATGACGTACTTAACCTGGCCGGTGACATTAACCGCCTGCCTGCGGCAGATCTGATAGTTGCTGCTCCGGTACAGAGCAAAGGTAACATATCTTTTTACGCGGACCGTAATATTATCCAGAAAGCAAAAGGGGATATAACTATTTCCGGGGTTAATGCTTCATTCCTGCCTGCACCCAATGTTCTGGAAAGTACCAGTCACAGTACATCTGTATGGACTAATGAGGGAGAAATCGATTTTGCCTGGTCTCTGGAAAAGCCGGCTGATCTCTGGTACGGAAATTTCAAGGCTAAAGCAGGCGGAAGATACACCATGCAGAAAAAATCTCAGATCGATACTAATGGCGGAGACGTAAGCATATTTGCCAAAAATAATATAAATCTTACGGATATCGATGCTTCTATCGGTACGGTTAATATCACCTCAGCCAGAGGTTCGATCATTGATCAGGATAAAGGCTTTGTTTTCGGTCCCGGACCTTATCCTTATCAGAATGACCTTGATATAGTAGCCAATGCTATATATCTGTCAGCCCCTCAAGGCAAAGTAGGCGGACCCGCTCTGGGTGATGAGATAGATATTGCTAATCCTTTTACTTTTTCTTATCTGGCAGACACCAATGATCTGACTGATCCTGACACAGTTCCTGATTATTTTGAAGCCAGGCTTACCAATTCAGGAACATGGGCATATTCGACCAGAGTAACAACTAACGCTGACAGTGACAACTGGTGGTTTCACCTGGCAACAGTGGCTGATGGTAATACCTCAAATACAGTTCATTCAGGCCCTTATTTTATTGATATGACTGCTCCGGTGATATTTGCCGGCGCTCCCATAGGCCTGGCCGGTAATAACGGCTGGTGGAGAAGCGCTTTGGAAATTCCTTTTTCCGCAGAAGACAATCTTTCCGGATTTGATCCTTCAGGTGAATTGCAGACAACTCTTGCTTCAAAATTTTTGCTTTCAGAAGGCAGAGGATTGACAGTTACTTCTGACGGTATTTTTGACAGAGCAGGCAATCCGGCAAAGATAGTAACCTCCGGTCCGTTTAAGATCGACTGGACCGCTCCGAAAATAACCGCAGGAACACCGCAGGGAACACAGAGAAACAACGGTTCCTGGGCTACTAACGTTACTGTTCCTTTCAGTGCCACAGACAATCTGTCCGGATTTGAACCAAAAGGAGATCTTTATACTGATATGGCAGCTAAAACCACTGTGAGACCGGGCAGTGACCTTTATGTTACCTCTGAAGGAATATACGATATGGCAGGAAATTTCGCAGCAGGCATACCTGCAGGTCCCTTTGATGTGATCTTTGATGACGGGTCCAGGTTCGGTAATCAGCAGTATTTCCGGGCTTATTATGAACTTCTGGACAATTACCGGGTAGTATTCGCAGATCCGGCCCAGCCTACTGAATATTACGCTTATCATCCTCTGATACCGACAGATACGGCAGCTTTTGACAATATTGCCCTGAATGCCGATGCCTATGATTTTATCGTTGACCGCATCCATAACAAAGAAAAATTTGCCCCTTATTTCGGAGAAGAGGAAAAAGAAGACAGAAAAAAGAAAAAATTCTAAAACAGATACAAAATTTTAAAAACGGGAAAGGATTTTTCTTTCCCGTTTTTTTGCAAAAAACTTGATTTTCTCTCTTGTTAAATGGTATAGATGATTATTACCGTAATTCAAACCAACTTTAATTTATGTTTAAAAAAATAAAAACCAGTCTGTTTTCTTATCCCAGACAAAACTGCTTGAAAGCAAAACCGGAAAAAAAAGAGGAAGAAGATCTTTCTACCCTGCTGCAGTGTCTGCTCTGGATAATGATCAAAAACCCCTGATAGGCCGCCAAGGGCGGCCTGATTACACAGATTAAAGAGGATTACACCGATTATTTCTTGTCATTTGTTCGCCTCTTGCCTCTTGCCTATAGCCTCTTGCCTATAGTATAATAACTGTTCCCAAGGATAAAGGGTACCATAGCTTATGAGATATACTCTAAAAAAGACCTTATTGATAGTGGACCTGATTACAGGTTTATGTTTTTGCAGCCTTTTTACTGTTGAGGCAAAAACTTTTAAAGAACCTCTCACTGTTACCAGTAAATATTTTTCCGTTTATACTGATACTGCAGTCGACATCAACAGACTGCTGCCCAGACTTAATTTTGATTACTTTCTTCATCCCGAGACAATACTGGGAAGAGGAAGTAAAAAAAACAGTACTGTGATCGGACAGACTCTGGATGCCCTATACCTGGAAGTTTCAGATATCATGGATATACATATGTACAACTATCACCTTAATCTGGTTATCGTGCCTGACCGTTCAGGAGTAAACAATAAATTCCGCGAATTGTTCGGCCGCGATTTCGGAGAACGTTCTTTTTATCTTCATCCGGAAAATACCGTATATATCTCAGCTCAGGACCTTACCGTGGGAATGCTGGGCCATGAAATATCGCACGCTATCCAATCCCATTATTTTGTGGTCCCGCCTCCGGCCAAGATCCAGGAAGTTCTGGCCGGATATGTGGAATACAGCCTGCGCAAAAAAATGGGAACCTTACCGTAGGCATTTGCGTGCCCACGGTGTCAATGATCGATAGTCGATAGTCGATAGTCGATAGTCGATAGTCGATAGTCGATAGTCGATAGTTATTATATCCTATGCTCAGACAAAAAAACCCTGTTCAGGATATTCCAGTCGCTGACTCCTGATCTTTGACTTCACT
>Ga0272442_10001027_pt1 | contig 43307 bp, 31 predicted proteins | sample SSMForm2O_FD_200262 | JGI IMG/M metagenome (GOLD analysis project Ga0272442, IMG submission 200262) | Marine sediment archaeal communities from Little Sippewissett salt marsh, Falmouth, MA, United States - SSM-Form-2O | ecosystem: Environmental > Aquatic > Marine > Wetlands > Sediment ...
GGCTCGGCATGCGTTCCAGGATGTCCTTCAGTGTGGTTCCTCCAAAGCGTTCGATCTCGTCCCTGGTCAGAACCGAGATGACGCCGGGTGCGTCAGACATCAACTCCGCAGATTTGGACACGGTGGTCACTTGCATATTCAGGATTTGTTCGAGGGTCATATCCATGAAGTCTTCGGTTACCTGCGCTGACAGAGAGAACAGGAAACCGGCGGCCAAAGCCATTTGCGTGTAGAAAATCAGATGCATTTGTGCTTTTCTGTGTCTTGTTACCATTTGATTTTCCTTTCTGCTGATATATTGGGCTGTTTTTAAAATAATAATAAAAAGAGGACTTGTTGATATAAGAACATTTCTCACAGTGGTTATCCATCTTCAATGGCTGTTTTCATAAGCGCTTCCGTATTGAATTTGGTTTTGAATATAGAGAAAACTGTGCCAAATGAATCGGGATCATTGATAGAAATGGATAATTTCTTGTGATTAATGTAATTGGCTGAATTGCCCCATTCGGATAATGATGGGCATGAACTGGAAAAATTGTTCAAGAATGGATAAAATTTATTTAGAATTAAAGGTTGAAATTTATTTTAAGCAGTTGTATATTTATAAGTTGCTTAATAGAATATATTAAAATATGATATCATGTGTTGCCCGTGATTCAAGAGGCAGAATGTCAGTCAAGAATAGCGCTGCTGATCCATTGTGCTTATTTGAACCTGTACCATTGTTGAAATTTAAATAAAATAAAAATGCTGTGTATTCAAAATCATGATGTACAGGAAAAATCGGTAAAGGAATTGATGCCTTGACAAGACCAAAGAGTTACAATTAACAGCAAATTTGTGAACAGTTCGGATGCATTACAGAAAAAGGAGCGATATCTGAAAACGTCTGGTTTTATGAAGCGTACACATACATGCGGTGAATTGAAAAAAGCCGATATCGGAAATGAAATTGTTTTATGCGGATGGATTGCCAGTCAGCGTGACCATGGCGGTTTAATATTTATTGATCTCCGGGACCGATGGGGGATAACACAGATTGTGTTTGATCCTGAAAAGTCGGGAACTTTCATTGAAACCGCCAAACGGCTGCGTATGGAAACCGTGATAGCCGTCCGGGGTGAGGTTATCGCCCGTCCGTCGAGCATGATCAACCGGGATCTGTCCACGGGTGAAATTGAAGTCACTGTCAACGATCTGCAGGTTTTGAATGAATCCAAGCCAGTGCCTCTGGTCGTGAAAGATCCTTGCGATGCCATGGATGAGACACGTCTGAAATATCGCTACCTTGATTTGCGCCGTCCCTCTATGCAGAAAAATCTTTTTTTACGGCATCGGACTGCCCAGTGTGTCCGTCATTTTTTTGACCGGCTCAACTTTATCGAAATTGAGACGCCGTTTTTAATGAAAAGCACACCCGAAGGAGCCCGGGATTACTTGGTTCCGAGCCGGATTCACAAAGGAAAATTTTATGCGCTGCCTCAGTCACCGCAGCTTTATAAGCAGATTTTAATGACCGCCGGTTATGACCGGTATTTTCAAATTGTCAAATGTTTCCGTGATGAAGATTTGAGGGCGGACCGACAGCCCGAATTTACGCAGATTGATGTGGAGATGTCATTTGTGGAAGAAGATGATGTGATCCATATCATGGAACAATTAATGGTCAATATTTTTAAAGAAATTTGTGGTATCAAGCTACAAACGCCTTTTCAACGGTTTACATATTCCGAAATTATGGCTAAATACGGATCGGACCGGCCGGATCTGCGGTTTGATCTTCAAATCAGAGATGTGACCCATATTGCCGCAAAGACGGGATTTCGCGTATTCCAAGAAACAGCGGCTGGTGGCGGGAAAATTCGTGGGATTTGTTTGAAAGGTGAGGGCAGGCTTTCACGGAAACAGGTGGATACATTAACAGATCAGGTGAAAGAATCTGGTGCCAAGGGCCTGGTTGTGATTCAGATCACCGAAGAAGGCGTTCATTCTGCAGTGGCCAAATTTTTTTCTGAAGAAGAAATCCGGCTTATTGTTCAGGCGTTCGATGCAGAAATTCATGACTGCATTTTCATTGTGGCTGATCAGGAAACGGTGTGTTGCGATGCTTTGGGCAGTCTTCGTAATCAACTGGCCAGTATGTATCAATTATTTGACCCGGATACATTTGCACCCTGTTGGGTGCTTGATTTTCCGCTTTTGGAATGGGATCCGGATGAAGATCGATACGTCGCTATGCATCACCCGTTTACGTCTCCAAAACCTGAAGATGTGCCATTGATGGGAACGCATCCAGACAAAATTCGAGCCCGTGCATACGATCTGGTGCTGAATGGATCAGAAATCGCAGGCGGCAGTATCCGTATCCATCAAAGTGCCATGCAAGCCAGAGTATTTGAATTGTTAGGGATTGATGCAGAAACAGCCAAGAGAAAGTTTGGATTTCTTATTCAGGCGCTGGATTACGGGGCGCCTCCTCATGGTGGCATAGCATTTGGATTTGACCGGCTGGTGATGATGCTCGCCGGAGAAGAATCGATTCGTGAAGTCATCGCTTTTCCGAAAACAACAAGTGCATTGTCTTTAATGGATGGATGCCCGTCAGAGGTGAGTGATCGTCAATTAAAAGAACTGGGAGTGAGATTAAGCGAAGAGAAGAACTGATTAACTGTAATTCCCGTTCCTGTATTGATTACAATCAATTGTTGATGAGGCATGATGACAGATCAATTAAAATGTCTCGTAATTGATGATGAAGACTGCATTTTAAGTCTTATGGGACGAATGCTGGGTAAAATGGAATTTCAGGTTGATCTATGCAAAACCTGGAAATCAGGAATGGATCAATTTTATAAGAAACAGTATGATCTTGCCATACTTGATATTCACATGCCGGGAAGAGACGGTTTTCAATTAGCACAGGAAATGCGTCAGTCTCGTCCCAATCAAAAGATATTGATCATTACAGGGCTGGGAGCCGGTGATGTATATCGTCATTTAATGACCACAACCAATGCGGATTTTAATGATATTCTATATAAACCGTTTTCATTTGAAAAAATCAAACAGGTGATCAGTGCAGTTCTCGGGAGAGCGTTTTATTAATCAATGGTAATCGGTCATACTTGACTTTCGACTGTAAAAACAAGAAGGTATTTTCGATTGTATCAGTAAAATCAAGGTTTAAGAAATAAGCTTAGTATTTTGCTGGTCCTATTTTTCTTCTTGACAATGAGTGAATAATTTGTTATACTTTTTTATATCGAATAAGCTATAATAAAAACAAGCAAAAGGAGGTGCAGGGAATGGCAAAAGGAGCAAGAATAATTGCAGTGGGGCTGTTCTCTTTTATCGTGGTATTTTCTCTTTTGCTGTCTGGCTGTACGCGTTACGCCAATGAAGATCAATTACAGGCGTTGGACGAAAGCGAAGCATCAGCTGAAGCAGCGGAAGATGAAGTAGCCGAACTGGAACAAGAGAAAGCCGATCTCGAAGCCAAGCTGGCTGAGAAGCAGGAAGAATTAAAGCAGGTTCAGGATGAGAGAGCAAGAATTCAGGAAGAACTTGGCGTATCTGTTGAGGAAGAAGTTGAAGCTACGGAAGAAGAAGCTGCTGAACAAATCGAAGCAGTCGAAGAAACCGTAGAGGAAGAAGCGGCTGAAGAAGCCGAGGCTGTGGAAGAAAGTGTGGAAGAAGAAGCAGTTGAAGAATAACGAACCTGCGCCAAACCAAAGATACGATAAAGCAAGGAGGAGACTTAGCATGAAAGTGAAAGAGATTTTAATACTCTCTTTGGTGGCAGCTCTGCTTCTCGTCTCTACAGGTCTTTTCGCTCAGGAGGAACGTAAGATCAAGATGGATGAGTATAAGGCCCAGTTGGCAGAGATGCAAAACCGAGAGGCAACCGCCGCTGAAAAAACCGCGTCTTTGAAAGCGGAAATTGCTGAATTACAGGCAAAAATCGATGCTGTCCAGGTAGAAATTGACGCTGAATGGGAAGCGGTTTATGCATTAATTGGCACTGACAAAGCCAGTGTTGATGCATATCGTGCTGAACTGGATGATCTGGATGCTCAGTTAGATGGATTGGCTGCGTTGTCCCCGGAAGAGCTTTTCCAGAAACGGGATGAAATTAAGGCAGTTGAAGACAAGATTGCCGAAATGAAGGAAAGCAATATTTATATACTTTCAGAAATGAAGGATAAAATTGCTGATCTGGAAGCCAAAATCGCCGGTCTGCGGGATAAAATGCCTGCCGGTATGTATGATCAATATACTGTGGTAAATGGCGACTATCTCTGGAAAATTTCCAAGAAAGATGAAATTTACGGTGATCCGTATCAGTGGATTCGTATTTATTGTGTCAACAAAGATCAAATTAAAAATCCGGATCTTATTTATGCCGAACAGGTGTTGAATATTCAACGCAGCGTTGGGCCCAATGAGTATCTTGTCGTGAAAGGCGATTGGCTGTCAAAAATTGCGGAAAATGCAACTGGAGATCCGGCCAAATGGACAGAATTGTATGAGGCCAATAAAGACATCGTTAACGATGCCAGCCTCATTTATCCGCATCAAGTTTTGGTTGTACCGTAGGAATATAGCTGATTCTGCGGAAACGTTCGCATCACAGCGAACAATGTTAGCATGACGATTCAATAATCATTATTAAGCTCTCGGTTCGAATAGTCACAAACCGAGGGCTTTTTTTATCTATGGAAGAACGCAAAGTTACTATTAAAGGTGTCGATCTGCTTCAGTTATTGGGTTGGCATGATTCTCATCTAAGGTATTTGGAAAAACATTTTCCTGCCAAGATAGTCATCCGTAATGAGGCAATTCGATTCTCCGGTACAAAAAAGGCGGTAGAGGCATTAGAGCATGCCTTTACCGAAATGCTGTTTCTTTTAAATAGAAATGGGAAATTGGAACAAAAGGATGTGGAAACCGTTGTTGATATGATTAAGGCCGGAGATGCTTATGTTTCGAAGGAGTTGGAGGATCAAGCGCCCATTATACTCTATACAAAACATGGGGTGATTCGTCCAAGAACCAAGGGACAGGAAGATTATGTGGCTTCAGTGGCCAAAAATGACATTGTCATTTCAATCGGTCCTGCGGGAACCGGAAAAACTTATCTGGCTGTTGCTTTTGCACTTGCGCAATTACGGGAGAAGACGATATCCCGTATTATATTAACACGACCTGCAATTGAAGCCGGTGAAAGCCTCGGATTTTTACCCGGAGATTTAATGGAAAAGGTTGATCCCTATTTAAGACCTTTAACAGACGCTTTATTCGATATGCTTTCAGGGGACCAATTACAAAAATATGTCGACCGAAAAATTATTGAAATTGTACCTCTTGGGTATATGCGAGGCCGCACATTAAATGATGCTTTTGTGATTTTGGATGAAGCGCAGAATGCGTCGGCTCTGCAAATGAAAATGTTTTTAACACGTCTTGGGAATCACTCGAAAGCGATTATCACCGGTGATATCACACAAGTCGACCTGCCCGATCGTATTCAATCGGGCCTCATTCAGATTCAGAATGTGTTGCAGAATATCAGTGGGATTGGATTTGTTTATTTTAAGAAACAGGATGTCGTTCGGCATCGGCTTGTGAAGGAAATTATTCAAGCCTATGAGAATTATGATGATACTCGTGAAGAGGCGTAATCTATGGAAAGAATTAAACGATTAAGACGGATGGTCACGCGTGCCAGGAAAAATAATGGCATGCAATTTACTAATCAGCAATCGTCTCCATGGGATCAATTGTGGATTCGCCTGGCGATTCTTGTTTTACTTACAACCACATTGGTTCTATTGCTTCCTTCACAGCGTGCGATGCAATTTGCGGATTTTAAAGAAGGGAGCATCAGTCCAAGACGTATTATTGCACCGTTTAGCTTTGAAATTTTAAAAACTCAGGAAGAGTACCAGTTAGACCGTGAGGAAGCGCGGAAACAAATCAAGCCGATTTTCAGTCGAGATCAGGCTCTGACAGAGTCCCAACTTCGTCTTTTGAAACGTTTTTTCAGGCGGATTAAAGAGATACGAACCCTCCTGTATAAAAACAGAAACTTGCGTGCTGCTCTTCAGGATTCGCTTCGGGATGAATTTAATCTCAGCGGAATGGAATCGCGGACTTGGGAATTATTGCTGGATCCTCAGAAACGAATCGAACGAAAAGAATTATTGAAAATGTACGACCACGTCGAACGTACAGTCCGGGATCTGCTCGCCATCGGTATTTTAAATCAGGAAAAGGCTAAAATGGCTATGCCTGACCAGCATTTGATACTTAATGAAGAGCGGGAAGAAGTGATTTATCCATTTGATAATTTTTTGGATTTACCGGAAGTTCGTACGCGGGTGATGGAGCGGATGGATCGAGCGTTTCCGCAAAAGGGCACATTGCCGCAATTGGGATATAATATTATCAGTTTTTTCCTGCGCCCGAATCTTATCCTGGATGAAGCAACCTATCAGGCACGGATTGAGGAAGCCATTTCACGGGTTCCGCGAAGCAGGGGATTTGTAATCGAACAGGAAAAGATTGTAGATAAAAACGAGCGAATCACACCGGAAATTCGAAAAAAACTGTATTCGCTTTCCATTAAAATGGCGGAAATGGGCATGCAGCAAGGCGGATTTAAACTCGTTCTTCCGTATCTGGGTAAAGTCTGTTTTGTTCTGGCCTTTCTATTCTTATTGGTGGTCTATGTCTATATAAAGTCTCCGGAAATTCTTATGAAAACAAAGCCAGTGTTCCTGCTATCACTGATTATTGCGTTGGTTGCAGTAAGCACATTTTTTATCTCCAGGATCAGTCGGCAGGAGGACATATCGGATCCGGCCATTACCACGGCGATTGGCGCAATGCTGCTGGCTATGATCTTCGATGAAAAAATCGGTTATGTGGGAGCCGCCATATTAAGTGTATTTGTGGGAAGTATTCTCGGTAATGATTTTAATATTATGGCCGTTTCGTTTTTTACAGGTGTCATCGGGATTATTGTTATTAAACGGCTTCGCAACCGAAGCCAGCTGTTGCAGGCGATCCTGGTTATTATAGCCGCAAATATTTTTATTTTATCTACTATGGGATTTATGCGATATGCCTCCGGTGAGGTGATGTGGCATCAGATTAGAATCGCAGTGCTGATCGGAACAGCCACCCCCATTTTAACATATTTGCTTCTGGCGATTTTCGAAAAAATGTTTGATATTACCACAGATTTTCGACTGCTTGAGTTATCCAATTTAAATCACGAATTAATGAAGCGGCTTTCACTTGAAGCAACGGGCACGTATCATCATTCAATTCAGGTAGGAAATCTTGCCGAAGCGGCGGCCCAGGCAGTTGGTGCCAATTCACTTTTAGCCCGTGTCGGCTCTTATTATCATGATGTCGGTAAACTGGAAAAGTCGGAATACTTTATTGAAAATTTAATGGCCAGTGAGAATCCACATCAAAAATTAACCCCGCGGATGAGTGCTTTAATATTAAGCAATCATGTTAAACGCGGATTGGAAATGGCCGATAAGTATGGACTGCCGTCATCAATTAAAAAAATTATTGTGCAGCATCACGGAACAACGATTATGTCCTTTTTTTATCAAAAGGCATTGACCAAAAGAGGTGCTGATGAGGTCAATGAGAATGATTATAAGTATTCGGGGCCGAAACCTCAAAGTAAAGAAGCTGCGATTGTTATGCTGGCAGATTCTATAGAGGCCGCTACGCGAGCGTTAAAAGATCCAACTCACAGTCGATTAAAGGGTGTGGTTGAAGATCTGGTGGATGAACGATTCAAGGAAGGTGAATTGGATGAATCTCCGCTTACTTTGAGAGATTTGGAACGAATTAAGGAAGCCTTCGTTAAAATCCTGGCCGGAATATTTCATACACGGATTGAATATCCGGATCTGGAAGACAGGTCCGGCAGTCAAAAAAAATCGAAGAATAAAACAGATAAAGACAAAGATGCTAATTGATGTTGCTGCCCAGACAAAATCTGATATCTCGCTCCAATGGATCGAGAAGATCGGAAAGCTGATTATTCAAAAGGAAGCAAGTTCACATCAAAATCATATTTCTATAATATTGGCAGACGATGCTTTTATTACCAATTTGAATCATATCTATTTTCATAAAGATAATCCCACAGATGTGATTTCGTTTTTTCTTGGTGAAGATATATTTCCAGGTGAGAAAAATACGGCTTCGGGAGAAGTCTATATCAGTCTTGAACGAGCGAGACAGCAGGCCCGTGAATATCGAGTGACATATCATGAAGAAGTGGCCAGACTGATCATCCATGGGATTCTTCATTTAATGGGATATGATGATCAAACAGAACAAGACCAGAAAGAAATGACGGTTAAAGAAAATTTGTATTTGTCACAGATTACCTTCAAAGAGTGATTTGTTCTTCGAGAAAATAAAATTTAATAATGTGGGAGAGCAAGGCCGGGATAAATTCCGGACGTTTTATATCAGCGAATCCTCAGTAGTAAATAAAAAGGCAGTGAAATTTCGAATCGATTAAATTTAAGCACAATTTTTGCACTTGAATTTATTAAATCTGAAAATGAGTTCAGCTCCTTTCGGTTTTAGGAATGATTTTTTTCAGACTCGAGCTATTATTCATTAATTAAGGAGGAAATGTCGGTTTTGGAATCCGAATCGTGGTTATCCATTGCACTCTTTATTGGTCTGCTTTTCATTTCAGCATTTTTTTCCGGGTCAGAAACGGCTTTGTTTTCATTAAAAGCCTCGGATCGGCGTAAGCTTAGAGAGCAGATGTCATCTTCATACGCGGCGAGACGTATATTGGCTCTTCTAAAAAAGCCTCGAAGACTTTTGGTTTCGATTCTCATCGGGAATACCGTTGTGAATGTTGCTGCTGCAACGATAGCTGCCCTGTTTACGCGTGACCTGCTGATGGGGACAGACTGGTCGCAGTGGTCGTTTATTATCAATATTGTCGTTGTAACCGGAGTAATTTTACTGTTCAGCGAAATTCTGCCGAAAATTGTTGCGGTAAAAGGACCGGTTGTTTTTGCATCCAAAGTTTCCCCGGCTCTCTCCGGGTGTGTAAACCTGTTCTTGCCGTTATCATTTTTATTTGAGCAGCTGGCACACATTGCAGTAAAAGTATTAAGGGTCCAAAAGGAAGTTCCTTTTGTCAATGAAGAAGAATTGAAAACATTGATTGAAGTGGGCGAAGACAAGGGAACGCTTGATCAGGCGGAACGTGAGATGATTCACAGCATTTTCGAATTTCACGAGACAATGGCCAAGGAAGTGATGGTCCCCCGGATGGATATGGTGAGTGTCGAGAAAAGTACCCCTCTGGATGAAATTCTTAACCTGGTAAATACCCACGGCCATTCACGCATACCTGTATATCAGGAAAAAATCGATAATATTGTGGGTATTTTGTATGTCAAGGATTTACTGTCCTATACGAGGACTCAAAAAAAAGAACAGAATTTAAGCAATTTGGTTCGCAAACCTTATTTTGTACCGGAGAGCAAGCCGATTGATGAGCTGCTTCGTGAATTTCAAAAAGAACGAATTCATATGGCCATTGTGGTCGATGAATACGGAGGAACCGCCGGACTTGTGACGATGGAAGATGTGATTGAAGAGATTGTTGGTGAAATTCGGGATGAGTATGATCAAGAAAAGCCCCTGATCAAACAGATGAAATCTCATGAATGGCTTGTTGATGGTAAAATTAATATTGAAACGTTAAATGAAGAGTTGGATCTGGCACTTCCGCCTGAGGAGGATTTCGAAAGTTTGGGCGGCTTTATATTCAGCCGTTTGGGATCGATTCCTAAGGAAAAAGAATTTGTCCAATTTGGAAGCTATCAATTCGTAGTGGAGAAGGTGGTGGGAAGACGTATTAAAAGTGTTCGTATCCTTGAAGTCCAGGAAAGTGAAAAGACTGAGACGGTTTCCAACTGATGTGCTAATTTAAAATCTCAGTGTGATGATTGTTTCGTGATTCGGGCGGGATTGAGCGGTGATTGTTCCTTTATGCAGCCTCATGATCTGCCGTGAAAGGCTGAGTCCGATTCCGGTGCCATCCTCTTTGGTTGTGAAAAAGGGGATGAAGATTTTTTCAAGTGCTTCTTTCTGAATTCCCGGTCCGTTGTCGATGATCTGAATGATCGGGCGCCCTCCTCCTCCCATACTTGCTCTCACGCACACTTTGCCCCCCTTTATTTTAAGGCACCAATCCAATGCATTCTTAAGCAAATTGATCAGCACTTGTTCAATTAATGCAGGATCTGCTGTCACTTCGATTGAGGTTGGATGAACCGTTATTTCCAATTGAACCCGTTTTTCGTTATACTTTGGTCGCATGAGTGTTTGGATACGTTCAATCAGAGGCATTAATGGCACGATTTGAAAGTCAGGTTGAGGAATCCGAGTGAGCTGCCGATATGAATCGACAAAGTTGAGCAATCCCTTGCTACGCATTTCAATGGTTTGTACAGCCTGGGTGATATCTTCAACCGGGATTGGCTGATTTTTTTGGGAAGACATTTTTTTCAGCATCCCTTTTGCTGTGGATGCCAGAGAAGCAATGGGTGTGATGGAATTCATGATCTCATGAGTTAATACCCGGATCAGATTTTGCCAGGCTTCCAGCTCTTTTTCTTCCAATTCGCTTTGAATATTCTGGATCGAAGCCAGTGTATATGCTTCATCTCGAATAATGAAACGGGTCGTGTAAATAGAAAGTGTAATTAAATCATGGGTTTCTGGATGATAAAAACGAATATGGTTTTTTTCACCGGGTTGAATTTGTGTCAGTTGCTCCGGAAGTGATGGTTTTATTTTTCGCAAAGTCTCAAGTTTTCTGATATTTGAAATCCCCAAAATTTTTCTCAATGCTTGATTCATCATATCAATACGTCCATCCGGTTGAAAAACCATCAATCCGACACCCACATGCTGAACCATAGTCTGCAAATATCGGTAATGGGCTTCTTTTTCCTCCCGTGTTTTCTGAAATGCCTCCATGACTTTTGAAAAGGCTTCTTTCATTGGCGCCAGGGATTTATCCGTTCCTGTATCTGAAAATGTTTGGGAAAAATCCGAATAACGAATGGCATCAAAAAATCGATTCATATCACGCTGGGGTTTTTCCATTTGATGAAGCAATGCTGCGATTTGAAGAATCAGAATAATCACCAAAAATAAGGGTGTGATATCAAGGTCGGTTTTCGAAATGCAGAGGACAAAGATCCCGAATGTTATCAGGATCAGACTCATTCTGGTCCAATAATGGAAACGGATTTGCTTATAGATCATATTTTTCCATCCGGCGATAGAGAGAGGACCGTGTAATTCCCAATGCTCTGGCAGCTTTTGAGATATTACCATGGTATTTGGTCAGTATTTTTCGGATCATCAACTTTTCGGTCTTTTCAAGATTATAACTCTCCAGAGTTAATTCCTCACTTGCCGGTTCGGTTGCTGAAAGGACAAAATCCTGTGCTTCAAAATGTGCAGATTCATTCATGATCATTGTCCGTTCGATTGTATGACGCAATTCACGTATATTGCCCGGCCAAGCGTAGGATTTCAGCTTGTCTGTCGCCTTCTTGTCAATGATTGGAACGGAGCGATTGTATTTTTTCCCGAACTGTTCTGAAAAAAATTGAACAAGAAGAGGAATATCATCTGTTCGTTCTCGGAGGGGCGGTAAATGAATTTCGACGGTATTGATGCGAAAGAGGAAATCCTGACGGAATATATCTTCTGATTTGGTTTCAGCAATGGAGCGATTGGTCGCGCAAATGAGGCGAATATCAAATGGTATCGGATTGTTTGATCCGATCCGTGTGACTTGACGGGATTCCAGGATCCTCAGTAATTTTGCTTGCATAGGGATAGACAGATTGCCGATTTCATCCAGGAACAGTGTGCCTTCGTTGGCAGCTTCAAACTTTCCTGCCTGATCAGTTTTGGCGTCTGTAAAAGCACCTTTTACATGACCGAAGAGTTCACTTTCGAACAGAGATTCAGGAATCGCTCCCATATCTACACTGATGAATACGTTTTTCGCCCTTTGAGATTGACGATGGATCGCACGGGCCACGAGTTCCTTGCCGGTTCCGTTTTCTCCGAGAATCAGTACATTGGCATTTGTTTTGGCGACTTTTTGGATGATTGAAAAGACATCCAGTATCGCATCGCTCTGCCCGATCATTTCATGGAACGGATGATCCATCGCCTGAATCAGTTGTTCCTGTTTCGCTTCCAGCCGTTTGATTTTAATTTGGGAAAGACTTAATTTGACAGCAGCGGCCACAGTCGCCAGCAGTTTTTCATTCTGCCAGGGCTTCAGAATAAAATCTGTGGCTCCGTTTTTCATTGCTTTGACTGCCGTATCCACATCTCCGAATGCTGTCATCATTAATACAATAGAAGATGGTTCTATATTTAAAATTTCTTCCAGCCAGTGAAATCCTTCAACTCCGCTTGTTACATCCTGTGTAAAGTTCATATCTAAAAGAATCACGTCGAATGAATTATTTTTCAGAACGGCAGGAATGAATTCCGGATTTTTTTCTGTTGTTATATCATAAGGAACTTGCTTGAGCAGAAGCTTGGCGGCTGTGAGAATGTCTGTGTCGTCATCAATGATGAGAATTTTGGGGAGAGATGGGGTCATTTTAGATCCTTATTGTAACCGGCTAAAGCTTCGATTCCACCGGCTAAAGCCTTGATTCCCGTAAAAGTTTTATGATTCTGTGTTGTTGGATGGATTGGAGGCTTTAGCCGGTTATCAATCAAAGCGATCGTTGTCAAGAAAGTTGAAAACAGGATAATCGCGAAAACAGTTTTCCAGCCATTCTTTTCCTTTTTTCTTTAAATAAAAATGGTAACTGGTAAATGGCCAGTCTTCAAATTTATTGACATATCCATGTTTCACTGGATTATTGTGAATGTAGTTGAAACGTGTCCAGAAATCTATATCTGTCCGAATACATGTATCCCAATAATTATGCCATACCTGTCGACCTCGCTTGCGATCCTTTTGATTCAAGCGAAATGAAGTGAATCCATGAAATTGACTGAAGAAATGATGTAAATCATTCCCGGATTTAATTTTCATAAGCACATGGTAGTGATTGTCCAGAATCACCCAGGCTTTTAATCTGTAGTTAAATTTTTGAATGTATGATTTTAATGTATCCCGGATGAGCGATTTATGGTTGTCATTATTCAGGTATCCTGTGTGGTTATAGGTAGCAGCAGTAATGAAATACCAAGTATCGCTGAGGTAAATGTGAGGGGGGTGATGGTCTTGCATTTTGATGACTCTTATTATAACCGGCTAAAGCCTCGATTCCACCGGCTAAAGCCTCGATTCCACCGGCTAAAGCCTCGATTCTTGTAAAAACCCGGATTCCGGATTTTCAATTAATATGTGAAATTTCGTATTCAATGTCAATGAAAATGTGTACGATATCGGACAGTTGGTGTTCGTAAGCGGATAACTGGCTAAAGCCGTGATTCCTCCAGCGAAAGTTACCGTTTCGGATTTCAGGTCAAGGAATGGCCACTTTTGGATGAATAACCGGTTTGGCACACCGGTTGCCTGTATCATCATCGAACAGTCATTTTCATAGAAAGCCCATCATGGACAGAATTATTCAAAAAAAGAAATGGACACCTAAACGAATTGTCATTATTGCATTTTCCGTAGGATCCGTTCTTCTCATTCTCGGGAATATATTCTTTGGAGATCATAGTGCCAGATTGAATGTTAAGACAGAACGGTTAACCATTTCAACGGTCTCCCGGGGTACGTTTCTGGAATTCATTCCGGTGACCGGTACAGTGATCCCCATTAAGACTGTGTACCTTGATGCCATGGAACATGGACGCGTCGAATCCGTATTCCTTGAAGCCGGTACGGATGTGAAGGCGGGAGACAAAATCCTGAAACTGGAAAATACAGACTTGCTTCTCAATATTCTCTATCGTGAAGCTGATCTTGCGGAGCAGAGCAATAACCTGAGAAGCACACGGCTTCTCATGGAACAAAACCGCCTTTCTCTGCAATCGCAACTGACTGAGTTGAACTATCAAATCAAGAAACAGAAACGCATGTATGAGCGAGCAAAAATCATGATTGCGAAAGAATTAATTTCCCGCCAGGAATATGAAGAAACTCAGGATGAGTATGAATATTTCTTAAAGAAGAGAGAACTGACGCTGGAAACTCATGAAAAGGATTCTCTGTTTCGACAAATTCAAATTCATAATCTTGAGAGGTCTCTGGAGCGCATGCAGGGCAGCCTGGAACTGGTGAAAAAGAATATGGAGCATCTGACAGTAAGAGCACCGATTTCCGGTCAGCTTACCTCGCTCATTCCGGAAGTGGGAGAGTCTATCGCACGGGGAGAACGTATCGGTCAAATCGATCAGCTGGACGGTTTTAAAGTGCGCGTGGCTATTGATGAACACTACATCGCCCGTATTCATCCCGGTCAAGCGGGACAGTTCGACTTCAATGGGCAAACCTATCAACTGGAGATTCAGAAGGTTTTTCCGGAAGTTCTGGAGGGGCGTTTTGAAGTGGATATGGAATTTATTGGAAATGAGCCTGAAGGCATCAGAAGAGGGCAGACTTGTCATATTCGCCTGGAATTAGGCGATTTGTCAGAGGCAGTGCTGTTACCGCGCGGTGGATTTTATCAGAAAACCGGTGGACAGTGGATTTATATGCTTCATTCATCAGGTCAGGTGGCTGAAAAAAAATCCATCAGGCTGGGAAGACAGAATCCACAGGTTTTTGAAGTTTTAGAGGGATTGAAGCCGGGAGATAAAGTTGTGACTTCAAGTTATGATCATTATGGAAATGCGGATAAGCTTGTCCTGAAAGAGTAGGGGATGTGTTTAAGCATCCGGAAATCTCAAATCTTTAAACTGTCAAGAGACAAGAATGAAGAAATAAAAATCAAGGCCAAAGAATGGAATGAGAATAAAAATAAACAACCAAGGAGCGGTATCATGATTAAAACAGAAAATTTAAAGAAGATTTATAACACGGAAGAAGTGGAGACCACCGCTTTGAATAATGTGAATTTCGAGGTTAAGGAAGGCGAGTTTGTTTCTATTATGGGACCTTCCGGGTGTGGCAAATCCACTTTGTTAAATCTGATCGGTTTGCTGGACAATCCAACAGACGGGTTGTATCACTTCCTAAATCATGAGGTCTCCCGGTATTCAGAAAGACAGCGTGCCAGTCTTCGAAAACACAATATCGGATTTGTTTTTCAAAGCTTCAATTTGATAGATGAATTAACGGTTTATGAAAATATTGAGCTGCCGCTTTTATATCAAAAAGTGTCCACGTCGGATCGAAAAAAGCGTGTGACTAAGGTGATGGAACAGATGCAGATTATGCACCGAAGAAATCATTTCCCCCAACAGCTTTCGGGCGGTCAGCAGCAGCGTGTGGCTGTGGCCCGGGCAGTGGTTGGAAATCCCAAGCTCATTCTTGCAGATGAGCCAACGGGTAATCTGGATTCTACACACGGAGAAGAGGTAATGAAAATGCTTCTTGATCTGAATGAAGCGGGAACAACCATTATCATGGTCACGCACTCTCCCACCTACGCCGAATATGGACACCGTGTCGTGCACCTGTTTGACGGTCATATCGTCACTGAGAATTTGAATGGGAAGTTTCATGTCTGATTATCACTTAGAATATATTGGGAGTAACCGTGTTTAAAAATTATCTGAAAACAGCACTGCGTCATATTTTAAAATACAAATCGTTATCACTTATCAATATCACAGGGCTCGTGCTTGGGCTGATGTGCCTGATTTTAATCTTTTCATGGATTCAATATGAAAGGAGTTATGATACATTTCATTATAATGCAGATTGTCTGTTTCGAGTGGCTTTCACCAATGAAACCAGAGATTTTTTTGGATACTATCAACCAGGCCCGCTCGCCAGTCATCTTCAGGACGTCGTACCGGAAATTACCCATGCCACCAATTACTCGGAAATGCAGTTTAAACTTTCCAAAATGGACAAAGGCTTTTTCTGTATCGGATGCTATGTCGATCATGATTTTTTTGATATGTTTTCCTTTCCTCTGCTTCGGGGTGATGCCAATACATTATTTGCTAATCCCGCTTCCGTGGTACTAACTGAAAAAACGGCCATTAAATTTTTCGGGCAACTCAATCCAGTCGGACAATCAGTAAAATTGAATGACGGTCAGCGGTTGACCATCAGCGGCGTGTTAAAGGATATTCCGGAGAACAGTCACATGCAATTCGATTTTGTCATGCCCTTTGAAAGTGCACCCGACTGGATGAAACGATGGGATTTAAAATGTTCAACCACGTACGTCATGCTATCATCCAACAGCAATGTTGAGCATGTGGATCATAAGATTTATGGCGTGATGAATCAGCATAATCCGGAATGGAAAAATATCTTGTTTTTAAATTCGATGAATAAATCTCACCTTTACAACTTAGGGGGGGGTGGTTTAATTACTTATGTGTACATCTTCACAGCCATGGGAATTGTTATTCTGCTTATGGCTTGTATTAATTTTATTAACCTGACCACAGCATATTCTGAAAGACGAACCAAGGAAATTGGTATGCGAAAAGCCATCGGATCATCACGCTATTCCATTATGTTTCAGTTTTTAGGCGAAGCGATGTTATTTGCCTTGTTCTCGATGATGATCGCCATTTTCTTTATTGAATTGGTTTCTCCTCATTTAAATCATGTGCTCGGTAAATCCATCCGTATCAGTCTGTCCCCCGTATTTTTACTGTCATTCGCAGGTTTGACAATCATAACCGGAGTGGGTGCCGGATTGTTACCTGCCATTTATTTTTCAAGACAACAGCCTGTTCGAATGCTGTCCAATTCTTCATACACAGGTACTGGCGGAAGATCCGCCATTCTGAGAAAAACGCTGGTGGTTGTTCAATACACACTTTCGATATTATTCCTTATCTGTTTATTCAGCATTCACACACAACTGAGATACATTCAGTCGAAAGAGCTTGGTTATACCCGAGATAGCGTGATTATGGTTCATACCAGGGGTGCTTTTAATCAAAAGGCGCCTTTTATAAAAGAACAATTTCTGCGACATACATCCATTCGGGGAGTAACGGTTTCAGGAAATGAGTTGTTAAGTCTACGCGGAATGGGCTCAGGTCCGATTGAATGGCCGACAAAAAACACGGATGAAGTCGTGGAAGCCGGTTTTAATATGGTTGACTCTGATTTCATAAGCACCTTGGGAATGAAGTTGGCCCATGGGCGATTTTTCTCCGAAGCATTCGAAACGGATGTCTACGATGCTTTTGTTGTGAATGAGACTGCTGTTAAACGTATGGGGTTTTCAGATCCGATAGGTCGCGAAATCACAATTAATCAGGGCCCTTTCAAACGCACAGGCCACATTATCGGTGTCGTGAAAGATTTCCATGCCGGTTCGCTTCATCAAACCATGTCTCCGATCGTAATGATGTACAGTGATCGAGCTAATTATATGTTTATTCGTGTGGAATCGCAATCTATTAAAAAGACACTGGCATTTATTCAAAACACGATCAAGGCACATATTCCTGATGATCCATTTTATTACGAATTTCTGGATGAGAAAATAGCAAATCAGTACGGAATTGAGCAGCTTACAAGCAGGCTCACATTCACTTTGACTGTTCTAATGCTGGTTATTTCCTCTCTTGGATTGTTTGGACTGACTTCCTTTTCAATGCAATGTCGGAAAAAAGAAATCGGTGTCCGTAAAGTATTCGGTGCCACGGTTTCTTCCCTTCTCTGTTTATTGGGAAGTGATTTTACCAAATGGATCCTATTGGCCACCATTATTGCCTGGCCTATTGCTTATTATGCCGTGAGCACATGGCTCCAGAGCTTTGCCTATCGGATTAATCTGACAATATGGCCGTTTTTACTGGCAGGTTTTTTAGCATTGTTCATCGCATTTTTAACCATTAGCTTCCAGACGATTCGGGCAGCTACTGCGAATCCGGTGGAGTCACTCAGGTATGAATAGAATTAAGGTGGGAAGGATAATGCCAATGTTTTGCATCAGAATGTGGAATTAAGTGCCAATAATTGGATTTGGGAGTATGCCATGTTTAAAAATTATTTGAAAATTGCCCTGCGGAATCTATTACGATATAAAAGCTTTTCAGTGATCAATTTACTCGGATTTGCCATAGGGATGACATGTGCCATCCTGATTTTATTGTGGGTATCCGATGAGGTCAGTTTTGATCGATTTCATAAAAACGCAGATACCATTTACAGAGTTATCATTGAAACCCCATCGTCCGGTGGCATGCTTCGATCCGCCCAGGCTCCAAATGCTTTGGGACCTGCTTTAAAAGAACAGTATCCGGAGGTCATCGATTTTACCCGATATATGGGTGGATATTCGGGCTGGCTTGTTTGTTACGGTGAAAAATCTTTTTCAAATGATCGATGGGCGGCCGCAGATCCGTCCTTTTTTACACTTTTTTCATTTCCTTTTGTTCACGGTAATCCGAAAACTGTATTTGAAAATCAATATTCTGTTGTGATCACAGAACAAATGGCAAAAAAATATTTTGGAGACGAAAACCCTATTGGAAAAATAATAACTAAAGACAAGACAGATTTAGAGGTTACGGGAATCATTAAAATCCCACGAAATTCTCACATTCAATTTGATTATATTTTTCCTGTGGACAATATGAAGGAATGGTTTATACAGGATTTACAGAGCTGGGAGCAAGGTCCAATTAAAACATATATCCAACTTTCAAAAGCAGTCTCAGCTAAAAAATTGAACAAGAAAATAACAGGAATTATTGGGGAATACCAACCGCAATCAAAAAGCACAATCCAACTTCAACCATTTAAAAGAATCCATCTGTATACTGATTTCCAGGATGATGCATGTAATTATAAGCAGGGGAACGCGATATATGTCACCATATTCCTCTCGATTGCTGTCTGTGTTTTACTCATTGCCTGTTTTAATTTCATGAATCTTTCAACGGCCCGTTCAGCTCAAAGAGCCAAAGAAGTGGGGATTCGTAAAGTCATAGGTGCGAAAAGGACAAATGTTGTTTTGCAATTCTGGGGGGAGGCATTTTTTTTAACGATTATTGCATTACTGATTGCACTTGTTTTAACTGATCTGCTCCTGCCTTTATTTAATCATCTGTCTGATAAACAGTTGTCATTAAATATAGCCGTAAATATTAGAATATTGAGCGGACTTGCCCTGCTGGCAATCATTACAGGTTTCATTGCCGGCAGCTATCCGGCACTGTATCTTTCATCCATGCATCCTCTGGCAGTCATGCAGAATTCTACCCGATCAGGAAAGAATGGTCATGTCCATTTGCGAAAAATATTGGTCATTATGCAATTTACCATTGCCATTTTTCTAATTATTGCATCAACAACCATTTATAACCAACTTTCATTTATGAAAAACAAAGATTTGGGATACGATTATAAAAATATTATTTATTTTTATGGTTACGGCAAATTTTTTACCAGCTATGAGAGCATCAGAAGCGAATTATTAAATCATCCGAATATATTGGGCGTTTCAAAATCGTTTGCACCATTTTTCCCTGAAACTGATCAGTCTTCAGATATTGATTGGGAAGGAAGAACTGTTGATTCGGAAATTGTGCTTCACCATAATGTCGTTGATTATGATTATTTACACACATTCAAATTAACCATGGTTGAAGGGTCTTTTTTCTCTCGTGACATAACATCTGATTTGCCACAATTTGTCATGAATGAAACAGCAGTACAATCCCTTGGAATTAAAAATCCAGTGGGAAAACGATTCACCTATAAAGGACAAACAGGATCAATTGTCGGGGTGATAAAAGATTTTCATAACAAATCACTACATAACAAAATTGCACCATTTATTTATAGTTTGTACCATGGGCCCTGTTATATTAATATCAAAATGGGATCAGCAGATATTCAAGCCACCTTGAAATACATTGGGAAAAAATACAATGAATATATACCAGGCCGTCCATTTTCATATTATTTTCTTGATACCAGTATTAGTAGTTACTATCGTGTTGAACAAAAATTAAGTACGATTATAAAATACTTCTCTGGATTGACAGTGCTTATTTCTTGTTTGGGTCTTCTGGGTCTCGCATCTTACAATGCAATGCAGCGTACCAGTGAAATCGGCATTCGAAAAGTATTAGGGGCTTCTGTGTCCAGTATTATTTTCATGTTATCAAAGGATTTTTCAAAATGGGTAATCATCGCAAACTTTATTGCCTGGCCTATTGCTTACTATTTCATGAAACAATGGCTGCATCATTTTGCATATCGAATCGATTTAACCATCTGGCCCTTTGTCATGGCAGGAGGTGCTGCTTTAATCATTGCATTGCTCACTGTAAGCTGGCAGACAATTCGGGCGGCCACAGCGGATCCTGTTGAAAGTTTGAGATATGAATAGGATTACTTAGTACAGAGAGCATTCAAGGTACAGTTGAAAACAGATAATTATTTTAAAGTGAAAAAAGCTACCGAATACAACTTAAGGGGTGTAAAAGAGAATAAAAAACAGGTGAATAAAAAATGAAGATTTTAAACATAGTTTTTTTGGTATTTTTTTCAGGATTTGTATCCATTCATGCTTCCGGCAATCAAAAGACAGCATCTGTTTCTGACAGGCAATCCGAGAAATCAGTCACAACTGAAGAAATTCTGAAGGGTATAAAGGAATCAGCGAAGAGTTATAATCATTCCATTCAAGATCTCACAGTGAAACAAATCACGGTGTTTCAGTCAACTGTCATGGGAGTGATGATCATTGTAAAACAAATTCATTTTAAACGTCCGGATATCATTGAACAAACAGAGATAAAACGAGAGGAAAACTTGCGCAGCGGTGTTAATATGAAACTTGACGAACACATTTCGCACACACTGTTTACTGAGTCTCTTCTGTCCTCCCTGTCCCCGGATGATTATCATATTCACCTGATTGGAAAAAAGACATTGAACGGGCGATCCGCTTATTTGCTTAAGGTCAAGCCGAAAAATAAACGGGAAAACTTGATAAAAGGGAAGCTCTGGATTGATACCGAAGATTTTGCCCTGATCCGATATGAAGGAAACCCATTAAAACTGGATAACAATTCCAATGGTTCTGGCGGAAAGCAATTGATCAAATATGCTAAAATAAATGATAAATACTGGCTCCCTGTTCTTAACCGAACGAAAGCAACCTGGCTGCTGGCTATTAAACTTGTGAATGAGATTACATATAGCGGGTATGAGATCAATACCGAATAAAATCAATATGTGGGCTTAATCTTGACATTATAGGATCCCTGTGTATTGCATTATGCATTTTTCGATTATTGGAGATTGGCATGTTTGAAAAATAAATTACGAAACCTGATTAAATATAATGAAATCATTGAGAAAACTGATTCATAGAAATGGATGAACGACACAAAGGAGTAGAACAATGATCAGGATGAAAGACATTGAAAAATATTACGCCAACAAGTTTGTTAAAACCTGGGTATTACGAAACATTGATCTTGAAATAAAGGAAGGAGAATTTGTCTCGATCATGGGGCCTTCAGGAGCGGGCAAATCCACACTGCTTTATATTCTCGGTATGCTGGATGACGCATCCGGCGGGGAATATTATTTTTATGATCATCCCGTGCATCAAATGAAAGAGAAGGATAAAACCCGGCTGCATCAGCAACATATTGGATTTGTTTTTCAGCAGTATCATCTGATCGATGAACTGACGGTGTATGAAAATCTGGAAACACCTTTTTTATATAAAAAAGTGAAAGCATCGGAATGAAAGAGCCTTGTGGCAGACATGCTGGACCGGTTTCATATTGTTGCGAAAAAGGATCTTTTTCCCAATCAGCTTTCAGGCGAACAGCAGCAGCAGCTGGTGGCTGTAGCGAGAGCGCTGGTCATCCATCCCAAGCTGATACTGGCAGATGAACCCACAGGGAATCTAAATTCTCAGCAAGGTTTTGAAATTATGGATCTTATAAGAAAGTTGAATGAGGAAGGAACAACCATCATTCAGGTGACCCATGATGAGAAAAAAACGGAGTATGGGAACCGGATTGTCCATTTGCTGGATGGCTGGATTGAGAAATAACAGATGTGGATTTTTGGCAATTTTTTCCGTATTGTTTACATGCTTCAATGAGTGGATTCTTTGGTTTCATTCATTATCCTTTTTTATCAATGATACAATTATCTGCATAAAAATCATTTCAATTTTAAAAGCTATCTTGTATTTTATTAACAATCAGTGATTGATCATGACAATTCATGACTTTTATCCGTATTTTTATTTTACTACTTTGTTTGTTGTGTATTACAAGTAAAAACATTGCAGGAGGAATCCATTAGAGGAAAATTAATAACCTTAATGCTGATAATGCTGGCCCTGCCAGTTAGATCTCAAAAATTCGAAAACCTTGCACTTGTTCCTCCCATGGGATGGAACAGCTGGAATACATTTGAAACACATATCGATGAAAACCTGATAAAAGAAATAGTGGAAGCCCTTATTGAAAGTGGTATGCAGGCTGCCGGATATCAATACATTGTCATCGATGATGGATGGGAGGCGATGGACCGGGACAGTCTCGGCAACCTGGTGCCGGATCCGGACAGGTTTCCCGGCGGGATGAAAACGCTAGGAGATTATCTGCACAATCGCGGATTTAAATTCGGCATTCACAATTGTGCGGGCAACACCACCTGTTCCGGATATCCCGGCGGGCGCGGGCATGAATTTCAGGATGCACGGATCTATGCATCCTGGAGTGTGGATTATCTGAAGTATGACTGGTGTGATCACGGAACCGCCGACGCTAAAGAAACCTATAAAACCATGCGTGATGCGCTTTATGCGGCTGGTCGTCCTGTTGTGTTCAGCCTGTGTGAATGGGGCAACAACCGGCCCTGGGAATGGGGGGAAGAAATCGGCCATCTGTGGCGCACAACGGGTGATGTGACCGATTGCTATAATTGCCAGGAAGTGTATTCAATGGGGTGGAAATACATACTGGCTTCTCAAATCGGATTGGAAGAATACGCAGGGCCCGATGGATGGAACGATCCGGACATGCTGGAAGTGGGCAATCCCGGGCTCTCCCTTGCAGAGTCACGGGCCATGTTCAGCTTGTGGTCGATTCTGGCTGCACCGCTGATGGCTGGTAATGATATCCGCAGCATGTCCGAGGATATCCGGGACATTTTAACCAACAAAGAAGTGATTGCCATTGATCAGGATCCTCTGGGAAAGCAGGGGTATCAGTTCATGGTGCAGCGCGGGAAGGAAATCTGGGTGAAAGCATTATCGAATAATGCCTGGGCGGTCTGTTTTTTCAATACCGGGGATAATGACTTGAATCTACGCATCCACTGGTCGCATTTGTCTTTTCTGAAGAGCGATTACAAGATCCGGGATCTGTGGCAGAAAAAGGATATCGGAACCACGAAAACCCATTTCAAGGTGTCGATTCCGTCTCATGATGTAATTCTACTGAAAATGACACCGATGAAGTAGAAGGGAAGGATTATAGATGGGAAATAGAGGATATATGGGGTATAGGGTATAAAAAAAGAGTCAAGAATTAAGAAACAAGAAAAAAGAGACAAAGACAGACAATGGGGTATAAGGTATAGGGTATAAGGCGTAAAAAAAGAGTCGCAGCGTTGTTGAGTCACAGAGCCGGAGAAAAAGAGCCAGGAATTAAAAAAAATAACAAGAAATAAGAATAAGAGACAAAAGAAAGTGATTTTAATCCGGTCCCTGGTTTACGAATGGGTTCATTTGAAAGGAATACACAATGGATAGAAGAAATAGTATGAAATTGAGTGCATCCATGATTGCTGCAATGTCCGTTGTACCCAAGCTCTTTGCTTCGGCAAGCATTACTGAAAGACAGGAAACGGATTCGTTTTGGGAGGTGATTAAAACCCGTCGTTCAGTAAGACAATTTAAGCCGGATCCAATTCCAGAAGCGCTTCTTTTAAAGATTGTGGACGCAGCGAGAATGGCTCCATGTGCCGGCAATGAACAGGCATGGAAATTTATGATTGTTCAGGATAAAAAATTGATCAATGCATTAAAACAGGAGTGCATTCAAAAAATAGAAAATCATTTGAAAAAGAATCGGAATCTAAACGGTGATGCATTGAAAGAAGCAATTCAGAAACATACTAACCAGTGGATAACAGGGCGTTTGTCCGCTCCGGCCTATATCGTGGTTTTATGCGATGAAGAGAGAAATTGGCAAGATTATAACCGGCATGATGGCCCCCTGGCGGCTGGTTATCTGTTGCTGGCTGCGCGTGCGTTGGGTTACGGTACCGTGTATATAACTGATTCGATTTCGGTGGAGGCCACAAAAAAAGTTCTGAATATCCCTGACCGCTACTCGCGAGTATGCATCACGCCGGTGGGGATTCCGGTTGAGTGGCCAACAAAAGAGAAGAAAGCACTGGAAGAATTTATTATCAAAGAACATTTTTGAATAGAATGGAGAATTATTAAGATTGCGATATCTTTTACTCAATTTATGCTTATTTTTAAATGCATTGGTTTTTTCAGCAGACATACCCAAACGCACCTACGAGGCGCATCGCCTGAGTCTCGGTTCCCCAAAGATCGATGGCCATTTGAGTGACACCTGCTGGTCAGGAAATGGCTGGCTGGGTGATTTCACCCAGCAGCAACCCAATGAAGGGAAGCCGGGTTCCCAAAGAACAGAATTTAAAATTCTCTATGATAATCATTATTTGTATGTGGCCATTCGAGCGCATGATAAGCAGCCGGATCAGATGGACATCCGGATTGCCAGACGTGATGATTTTGCCGGTGATTGTGTCGGTATGTGCTTTGACAGCTATTATGATCACCGGACCGGATATGAATTCAACCTGACATCCGGCGGAACCAAAATCGATTTGATTCAGATGGATACCGGAGCCGACTGGTATATTGACCGGAACTGGGATGCGGTCTGGGACGGAAAGACAGCCGTTACAGATTCGGCCTGGACAGCTGAAATGAGGATTCCTTTTAATCAGCTTCGTTTTGCTGACAAAGAGGAGCAGGTGTGGGGACTGCATGTCTGGCGCTGGATTCAGCGGGAAATGGAGGAATCCCAATTTCAGTTGATCCCTCTGGATTCACAGGGCCGGGTTCATCGTTTCGGATTGTTAAAAGGCATCCGGGGCATCCCTGTTCCACGGCGTGTGGAGCTGTTGCCTTATTTGAGAAGCAGTGTGAATCGTTTTGAGCCGGATCCGGAAAATCCGTTTACCGAGAACGGTGAAACATGGAAGCAGGGTTTGGGGCTGGATGGGAAGATCGGTTTGTCCGGAAATTTTAATCTGGATTTTACTATCAATCCGGATTTCGGGCAGGTCGAAGCGGATCCTTCTGTGGTCAATCTGACATCATTCGAAACCTTTTATGATGAAAAGCGGCCTTTTTTTATGGAAGGTAGACAGGTTCTGGATTTCGATGTGGCCGGTCAATCCCTGTTTTATTCCCGCCGTATCGGCCGCCCCCCTCAATATTTACCCGATCTGGAGGATGATGAATATCCGGATACACCGGAAAATACAACGATACTGAGTGCAGCCAAGATCAGCGGAAAGACAGCGAACGGATGGTCACTGAGTGTTCTCAGCAGTGTCACTGCCAGGGAGAGGATGAAAATCAAACATGATTCAAACACGCGGCAAGAGACAGCCGAGCCTCTCTCCGGCTATACAGTGGGAAGGCTGCAGAAAGATATAGCCAATGGGAATCATTCTATTGGTGCAATGTTTACTGCCGTGAATCGTCAGATCGGTGAACATTATTTGAATTTCTTACCCAGGGATGCTTATACCGGCGGATTGGACGGGACCATTCAGTGGGGAAAGCGGACGTACTATGTGAATGCAAAGAGTGTTTTCAGCCATGTCCGGGGTCACGAAGATGCCATTATACGCCTGCAGGAATCGTCCGTCCATCAGTTTGTTCGTAAAGATGCGGATCATGTACATGTGGATTCTTCATTGACATCCATGTCAGGATTCGGGGGTGAATTGCAAATCGGCAAGGGTGGTAATGGCCGCTGGCGGCTTCAGGAAGAACTTGAATGGCGATCGCCAGGTCTGGAGCTGAATGATCTGGGATATCTGCGTCAGACAGATATTATTGAACAGGAAACGGAGATTGGCTATGTGGTGAATAAGCCCTCAAAACGGTTTGCCAGTTATGAGTGGTCCGTTGAGCAGAGCAATCTTTGGAACTTTAATCAGACATGGCTGGGTTCTTTCGCTGAAGTCTTCGGACGATGGACATTTAAAAATTATTACAGTTTTCATGGATATATTGAACATGAAATCCATCGTGTGGATACCCGGCTGCTCAGGGGCGGCCCGGCCATGCAGCTTCCGGATGTGACTTATCTGCATTATCAGTTAGACAGCGATTCCCGAAAACGCTACGAGTACAGTCTGGCGCTGACCCATGCGCTTGTGGACGATGATATATCCAATTACTGGACAGTGTGGGGGAATATCTATGTTCGTGCTTCCGATAATCTCGATTTTTCTATAGGCCCCCAATACACAGTTAACCAGGATGCCTGGCAGTACGTGAACGTTGAAAGCCGGAATGAGACTGAGCCCTATGTTTTGGGCTATATCGATCAAAAAACATTTCAGGTGACCCTGCGATTTAATTATTATGTCACTCCGGATCTTTCCATTCAGTATTACGGGCAGCCATTTATTTCAGCCGGGCATTTTACAGATTTTAAGCGCGTCATAAATTCCCGGGCTTCTGAATTAAAAGAACGCACCATCGCTTTGAATGACGAACAAATCAATACGGATCCTGAAACAGGTGACATCTGTGTGGATGAAGACATGGATCTGGATGTGGATTATAAAATCAAGAATCCCAATTTCAATTTCCGTGAATTTCACAGCAACCTGGTGCTGCGGTGGGAGTACCGGCCAGGTTCGACCCTGTATCTGGTCTGGACACACGGACGCAGTCAGATCGTGACCAACGGCAGCTTCGATTTCAAACATGACATTAATGAACTTTTTGGTATCTATCCGAATAATGTATTCCTGATGAAACTCAGTTACTGGTTTACCCTGTAGCCGCACGACATGATGTTGTCCGGAGTACGGGTTTGTACGATTTGGGATTTGTATCCGGCTATTCTGGATTGGCTACAATCTGAGGAATAATTACATTCCCTTAAGTGTATTATCAGTATCATGCAGACCACTGAGAGGACAGCTTATGAAATCCGCATTTATCCTTCTTTTTCTGATTGTTACACTCATGAATGTGTGGGCGTGGCAAATGCTGCCTGACAAAGTGGCCACACATTTTGGGGAAAACGGCCGTCCCGACGGATGGATGAGCAAGGACACGAATTTTTTAATCATGCAGGCGCTTTACCTGTTTTTATTTCTGATGTTTTACTATACTCCCGTGCTTATTTTTAAAACGTCGGCGAAATGGGTCAGTCTTCCGAATCGTGAATATTGGCTGTGTGATGAAAACAGGGAAATCACCCAGAAGAAAATTTCGAGCGGTATGTATGAATACGGGATTTATCTGTTTCTGTTTTTTGCTTTTCTCGGTTATTTAACCCTGCAGGCTAATCTGAATCCACCGGTCCGACTGGATGAGTCCGCATTTTTAATCGCTTTGGTCATATTTTTGAGTTTAACGATTTACTGGACGGTCAGGTTTATATTGATGTTTCGTCTGCCGAAAAATGAACACCGTTGAGAATCGGAATTCATGTTTTTTGGGGTCGGATCGTCCCCAGTCGTGAAATATCATAAATGGATTGTGCAGACCGGTTTTTAGCCAGCAGGTATCCTCAAATAATGGATCCGCCTGATAAGATTCGGCAGGAAAACGTACAGGCTCCTGAAAAGTCCTCCTTATTTCAAAGGGGGATTTAGGGGGATTGTTGAAAGTATATGATAAACCACAGTAGAATTTGACCATTTTAAATTTTTAATCAAATCCATTTGCCGTTATGGCTGCAATACAAATGTAACTGCCTCGCAATATAAATCTAAAACAAACTGCCCGAAAACTTCGAAAGAATATGACTGACACAGAAAGAAAACTATGGAAACATATACGGTGCAAGCAAATCCAGGGTCTGCAATTTTATCGACAGAAAATCATTGGAAATTATATTGTGGATTTTTATTGTCATCGAGCCAGACTTGTCGTTGAAGTGGATGGGGGACAGCATTATCTGGATGAAGCTTTAATTGAAGATCAGAAGCGGGATGAAAATCTGAGGCGAATGGGTCTAAGAATATTAAGAGTATCCAATCTTGACGTATTAAAGAATGTTAAGGGCGTTGTTGAAAGGATTTTTGATCTGGTTTCGGAGGTTGAATGAGGATTTCGAATCCCCTTACCAGCTTCGCTGGATCCCCCTTTGGAAAAGGGGGAGTTATATGACCAGCAGCTTCGCTGGATTCCCTCCCGGATGAAAGCCCGCCGGGACAGGGCAATGACCTTGCGAAGGTGAAGATTCTTCGCTTTGCTCAGGACGGGGCGTTCGCAAGGTCGATGGATTGGCAAATTCATGGATTTTTCCTTGATTTTCAATTTTTTATTGATGATATTTTAGCATCATTTTTAACAGTAGCCGTGACAACCTTAGACTGGACCTGTCTTTCAATCTTGACTTCCGATTTCGATTGCGGCATCTGAAGGGATCCCCTGCTTCTGCTCAAAAACCCAACTGCAACGAGGTTCGTCACTGATTTCAGAAGCCCTCAGAGGCTGTATTCAGGATTCTGCACAACAAATACCGATTGATTCTTCGGAGCTCCCGGGAAATCAGGATTGAGAACGATTTCTCAAATTCCTGTAAAATATGTGTTTCCTAATCATACAGGCATGGAAAATGAAAATAATGAAATTTTTATCCTGTATTTGTTTCCGGGGCCTTATACTTTCCATTGTCCTTCTGCTTCCCCTCTCCAGGGGGACGAGTATGGAGAAACCGGTTAATCGCAATCATTTTCAAAGTGAAATCCCGACAGCGATTCATGTCATCAAGCCCGACTTTGTTGTAAACACCGCGATTCCTGATGTCGAACGCTGGGAGCCGGGTATTGCTTCAGATAATAACGGTAACTTTCTCATCGTCTGGCCCGATAAGCGGCAGGTTATTCAGGAATGGTCCAAATTTGATATTTACGCACAGTATTTCGACAGCGCCGGAAGCGCAATCGGGGGGAATTTCTGCATCAATGAAGATCCGGGAACCCATCATCGGTATCATGCGGAAGCGGATTTTGATCCGAACGGAAATTTTTATATCACCTGGTGTGAAATTGAAAATACAGGCGGCGAACTGGTTTTTCCATATTATATTCAGGTAAGGCGTTTTACTCATGAAGGCGTACCAATAGGGAATACCATTCAGGTGACGGATGAATTGGCCGGGAATGAAAATTATAATCCCACAATCGCCGTTCGGGACAATGGACAATTCATGGTTGCCTGGCATGGAAACGGTCATATCTATTCCCGTCTTTATGACGAAAACGCTTTGCCGTTGACCCCCTGCCGTGATGTGAATGATTTTCAATTTGAACGGGTTCATAATACAGAAATCGCCGTGAGCCAGAGCGGCACCTATATTATTGTCTGGGAAGACAGTTACCTCAGCCATCCCGATGCCTATATTTACGGCCAGCGGTTTACAGCGAACGGCGATGCGGTTTTTGGTAATTTTCGTATTGATAACGAAACAGAACAACACAGACGGGTTTATCCCGCAATCGCCATGAGCCAGTCAGGCGATTTCGCCGTGTCCTGGGGCATTGAGAATAATCTGACATCAAGCAAGGCCATTTTGTGCCGCCTGTATAGTCATGTCGCCCAGAGACAGGGAGGCCCCTTTCAGGTGAACACACCCTATGAAGGAGCATCCGTTTATCTAAACGGATCTGCCATGGCCGCAGATGACTCTGTGTTTGTGGTGGTATGGATTCAGGACTCTGAACTTTACGGCCAGCTCTATTCTATCAACGGACCGGCCCTGGGAGAGAATTTTCAGATCACCACAACCGGATGCGTTACAAACCCATCAGTGGCCATGTGCGGGAATCGAATTTTTACCACATGGCGTTCCAGCTGGGACATCTGGGCCAACATCCTTGCTTTCGGTCCTGCTGATACGGTCCTAGCCCCTGTATTTTTGCCCGCTCCCGGAATAGTTTCTGCATCTCAGACCCTCTCCCTTCAATGCGGCACAGAAGATGCGGTTATCCGGTATACCCTGGACGGCTCCGATCCCACCGAGGAGAGTGACATTTATCAGGGCCCCCTGTCTGTTATTAGCACAACCACCATCAAAGCCAGGGCATACAAGGACGGATATAACTCCAGCCCCATAACCGAAGGAACATACACCATTATTGAATCTGTATCCCTTGCGGGTTCGGTTACCTGGTTTGCGGGACAAAGCGGCATAAAGAATGTCGTGATGACCCTTACAGGAGACACTGAGGAGAGCGCCCAGACCGGAAATGATGGCAATTATGAATTTGGCGCCCTGTCTTCCGGGGGGAACTATGGACTGGAACCGGAGAAAACCGGCTTCTTTTTTCAACCGGCCAATTATACTTATAACAATCTGTCAGACGACCGGCAGAATCAGGATTTTATCGGATCCCTTTACGGGGACGTGAGCGGGAACGATGAGATTCATTCTTATGATGCCTCTCTGGTGCTCCGGTATGTGGTGGGATTGAATCAATGGGAACATGCAGAGCGGGATTCAACAGCAGCGGATGCCAGCGGAAACGGAAGTATCACATCATTCGATGCTTCGCTGATTCTGCAATATTGTGCCGGTATCCTTCCGGAATTTCCTGTATGCGGGAGCAGCCTCGAGAAACCGTTCCGGCCGAGCGACTCCCCAATTCCTGTCATGTCCTTAGGGGTCCAGGAGAAGTTGGAAAAATCCCGGTTCATGCTGCCTGTCATTCTGGAGAGTGCTTCCCGGATGGTCTCCATAGATATCCGTCTGAGTTATGATTTGAATGATCTGCATTTTAAATCCATCCTGTTGACGCCCGCTACCCAAGGTTGCCAATTAGCGGTGTCTGTCAGAAACGACCGGATCTATGTGGCGCTGGCAGGCACCCGGCCCCTGTCCGGCCGACTGCGCTTGGTCAATCTGGTTTTCCAAACCATAAAAGAAACCGGAGACCATAAAGGGCCGCCTCCGGTCCGCATTGCGTATGCGGACATGAATGAAGGACAGACACCCGTGCAAATTGCCAATTACAATCAGGTTGTCAATGTTCAGCCGGATGCGATTTCACTGATGAACAATTACCCCAATCCGTTTAACAGTGAAACCATCATCGAATACTCGCTTCCTCCATCATCCGGAAACACACAGGTTCAATTGACTATTCTGGATCTTCTGGGAAGAGACATTTGCACTCTGATCCATGCTGAACAGGGATCCGGACATCATCGCTTTATCTGGAAAGGCAAAGACCGGGATCAGAGGGAAGTGCCCAGTGGTATCTATTTTTATGCGTTGAAATCGGGGAACAAATGCATTCGTAAAAAGATGATTTTATTGAGATAGAACAGATGACCTTGCAAAGGTGAATATCCTTCGCAAGGTCGAGGGATTGGTAAACTCCCGGGCTTTTCAAGCTATTGTTATCAAGATCATTCACAAACAGTCAATGAAACCGTTTTTCCAAAATTCAGTTACCTAAACATTTTCGACACATTGTAAAATAACAGAATCTCCAGAATATCGATCAGATAGTTGAGCGTGTACTGTCTCGGATGGACTCTGTCACTTTCGATACGATGCAGCGTGTGCGTGCTGATCCGCCATTTCTCAGCCAGTTCTTACCGAGTTCAGGCTTTTCTTTCTGGCATTGGCGATGACCTGACCTAACGTGGTTTTATCCATAATGAAGTATTTTATACGATTATTTGTGCTATTCATTCCGTTATTTCAACAATATATCGGAAAACCGTTTATTTCGGATTGTAAAAAATGTAAATTGATGTACCTTGTTTAACTTTAAATACGTAACGATTCAAAAAGGAGATCTCTATGAATGTCAAACTGCAAGTAACTTACACTTTTACCATGGTTCATATTATGAAATTTATTATACCGGTTCTTATTATTATAACGGTATTTGTTATTTCATCCGAATTATATGCCGAAGTCATTAGCGGCACCATTGAATTCGAAGGGAGAACAAGAGATTACAAATTGTTTCTGCCGGCGGATTATGATAACATGGACAGCCTGCCTCTTATACTGAATTTACATGGCAGCAATAGGGGTTTCAACGGGGCATGGCAGATGAATTACACACAAATGAATGCGGTTGCAGACACCGCGGGTTTTATGGTTCTTTACCCGACCGGTATTATGGCAGACGGATCATTGGGAGGCTGGTTTACTGATCGTTCAGATCCCGTAAATGGTGTGGGATTCATTGACGCTTTGCTGGATACGCTTTGCGGGCTTTATAAAGTGAATGAAGATCAAATTTATTCATGCGGTACATCGGCTGGCGGGTCCATGAGCTGTAAGCTGGCACACGAATTACCGCATCGAATCACAGCAATTGCAAGCAATGCCGGCGGCATCAGTTCCGGTATAGTGCAAGATTTGGAATTAAAAAGACCCATGCCCTTTTTAAGTATTCATGGAACGATGGATAGTTACAGGTCGGCTGAAATGGCGTTGGAATTGTGGATAGATCTGAATATTTGTTCTGAGCCGGCGGATACCGTTGTGCTGCCCGATACCAATCAGGAGGACAACTGCAGTGTCGAAAAAATGACATATGTCAATCAAGGAGCGGGCTGCAAGGTTGTTCATTATAAAGTGATCAATGGCGGTCATACATGGCCCGGTTCTGCTTATGATATACCATCTGTCGGCAACACGGACAGAGATATAAATGCCAACTCAGAAATCTGGAACTTTTTTAAACAGTTTAAACTGTCCGAGCTGTCTTTCCCTGATTTTGATGTCACGCCGAGATCGTTAAATCATGATCTGGAAATCCTGCCGAGGTTCATCAATATTAAACCGGTTGTTTTCATACAGAATGGCGGCTTGAATGATTTGTTGACCATTCCTGCTCTGTTTGTCATTGATTCATCCGGAACCATCGTCTGTGAATGCTCCCAGGTGTTTGATGATATGAAGAGTATGGAAAAGAAAGAATTGCTGTTTGATACGGTTCATACCCTAATTGCAGACGAATATGAGTTTATGTGCATCAGTCTGTTGGCGGATGATGAAAATGTGAAAAATGACACACTGAAACGCGGAATTGCCGTAACAGACCTGATTGATGACTTTGAATCAGGAGATGGCACGCAATGGATTTCTGATTATGGATGGGGATGTAAACGATCGTCTAAAAACGCGAACAGCGGAGATTACACACTGTACAGTAAAAGGGATCGCAGTTATAAAGATGCTGACACAACCACAGCCATCTTTTTCTCATCATTTAATCTTTCATCACTGGAAACTGCGTATATCTCATTTTCTTCAAAGTATGATTTTTATGAGGGGGATGCGGGTTATACGGAAGTGAGTGTTGATCAAGGGGAAACCTGGGTAAAAACCAGTGATACTTACACGGGCAGTCAGGATGAACATAAAATATCGGAAATTCCGCTTGATTCCTATGTCAAACCGGATATAAAAGAATTAATGCTGCGATTTAAGGTGATCAATAATCCTGATAATGGATTCCCCCTATGGTTCATTGATGATGTCATGCTGCATCCGAATGAAGAAACCGGCGCGATTGTTCAGAGCAATCGGTCGAATATTCAAATGGATCAATTTGTTTTAAAAGACAATTATCCGAATCCATTCAATCTGTCCACAGTCATTAAGTATACAATGACTCGTCCACAAGAGGTGACGATAAAAATTCTGAATATTCTTGGGCAGGAAGTGGCAACTTTGTTGAATGAATCCCAGGCATCCGGCGAATATTCAATCGTCTGGAACGGACTGGATCATTCGGGTCACGAAGTCAATTCCGGCGTTTATTACTGTTGGATACAGACATCTGATCAAGTATTCACACGTAAAATGCTGCTGCTTAAATAAAACCGGGTTTGTAAGCTGAATGAATCGAACCTGAAAATGAAGCATCACACATTCGATCGCCCCGGCTATTTTTGCCCGGGGCCGATTTTTTGTAGCCAATCGCCTTACAGATAAAAATACTTATCGGAAGATAAATTTTCTGAAGATACGCATCGATCTTCTTACGAAGGTCTCCAGCTTTAGTAATGTCGATGACCAATCAATTACTTCATGATTTTTTTCTTGATATTCATAAGCAGGAATGGTTAACTTATAATTCAAATTTATTATACAGCCAAGGAACGGGAATGAAATCCGAAAATAACCATCTGATCTCAACTCTGAAAGAAATTACAATTCGTTATAATCCGGCAGAAGTGTTCCGGTCGGCTTTTGCATCTCCCAAGGCCACCTGGGCCTATTATCGACGTCAAATCAGAGTGCCCACGCTGCCTTCCAGAATGATGATCGATCCTATTAATATTTGTAATCTCAAGTGTCCCCTTTGTCCGACAGGTGCGGGAGCTTCCGGTGCCAGGCGGACGAAAATGTCCTATGAATTATTCGAACATATTCTATCCCTGAATCCCAACTTGCGCATGGCAGACCTGTACAATCTGGGAGAACCGTTTCTGAATCAGGATATTTATAAAATGCTGAAATTATGCCGCAAAAAAAACATTCGTACATCGATGCATACCAACTTATTTTATGATCAATCACGCATCGATCAGATGCTGGAAGCGCCGCCAACCCGTCTTCATTTATCTGTGGACGGAATGCATCCGGAAACCTATTCAATCTACAGAAGCGGCGGTCAATTCAGCCAGGTCCTTGATAATATGGAATACCTCAGCAAACGCATCCGGGAAACCGGACAGGGACCCGCTGTGGAATGGGCGTTTCTGTTTCATAAAGGCAACAAACAGGATATCCCGGAGGCGAGAAAAATGGCCGAACGACTTGGATTTCAGTTTTTTGAACGTCCATTGGTCGTGCCGCCTTCGCTGGCTCCTGAGTGGCATGATCCGGAAGATCTGAAACAAGTGGCTGCAAGCTTTCATATCAATGTTGCCTGCCCGCATCTCTGGCTTAAAATGACAGTAAAACCCACCGGAGCTCTGGCATTTTGCTGTTTTGCCTATGACGATGCCGATGATATCGGCAGTCTTGCTGATCTCAATTCACCTGAGGATTTGCTGACCCTTTGGAATGATGGGGTGGTGCGCCGGGGACGTGCCTGTTTTCGGAGGAAAGGAACGTTTCGTGAAATTTCCAAACCAATCCTGTGTGAAACCTGCAACGTGTACCAGCGTATGAGTGGTCTTGATCCGATAACACATCCCTATAATATGCATGCGCATGACTGGATGGATCGGGCTTTTCCGCCTCCGAATGCAAAAAAAATGTGAGAAAAATTGTCCAGCCGTCCTCAGTACGGAACAATGTTTTTTTGGAGAATCCCCTTTTTTTTATATCTGTTGATAAAGCATCGAAAGATACCTCCGGGAGGTCATGTGAATACAATTTTTTCATTGAAAATATTGAACTTATAAAACCTCTGGGAAGTGTCTTCTTTGCTTTTTTACAGTATTTCAACAAGTACATTATGAAAATAGATATTAATAAAGGCTATCCCTGCGAGTTTTAATTGCCAATCCGACAATTTTTTACAATTGCTGATATCAACCTGACTTTTAAAGTCAGAGAGATGTTATATTCTTATATACACGATCATTGTTCATTTCTTTTCTTTTGATATAAATAAGGAGCCAGCGATGAATCATATCTCTCAGAAAGGTTATCAAATTGTATTCTCAATTTTACTGTTATCAAATTCGATTTCTATTGCCGACGATTATCAGAATTTCAAAACAGCCATCTACACCCGTGTTTATGAAGTGAAGAAAATGGCAGATCCGGAATGGCTGGAAAACAGCTTTAGTTTAATAAGCAAATCCATTAAAGTGAATAAAATTTATCTTGAAACGCACCGGGATATGGTGATGGTCGAAGAAGACGATCTGATTCGCATCAAACAGTTTTTCCAAAATCGGGGCATTCCCGTTTCCGGCGGAATTACTATCACGGTTAACGAAGGCAACCGTTTTCAAACCTATTGCTATACAAACCCGGAACATCGGAAAAAATTAAAAGAGGTTGTCGAATTTACCGCGCGTCATTTTAATGAAATTATTTTGGACGATTTCTTTTTTACAAGCTGTAAATGTGCTTCCTGTATTAAAGCCAAAGGCAGTCAAAGCTGGACCGAGTTTCGGCTTCAACTTTTAACCGAAGCGGCCCGTGATTTGATTTTAAAACCTGCCCGTACGGTGAATCCCGATGTGACCATGATTATTAAATATCCAAACTGGTATGAGCATTTTCAGGGGTTGGGATATAATTTGGAGGCAGAGCCGAAAATGTTTGACAAACTCTATACAGGCACGGAAACGCGGGATCCTGTATACAGCCACCAGCATCTTCAGAATTATCAAAGCTATATGATATTCCGTTATTTTGAAAACATCAAGCCCGGCGGCAATGCCGGCGGCTGGGTGGATACGGGAGGCATGCGATATATCGACCGATATGCTGAGCAGATCTGGCTGACCCTGTTTGCCAAGGCGCCGGAAATCACATTGTTTGATTACCGACAGATGCTGATCCCGATTCGGGCGGAACTGCGGGCAGACTGGCAGGGATCGGGAACCAGCTTTGATTTTAATACCATGATCGCCCCGGTACAAAATGAAGATGGCACCTGGCCGGAGTCAGCCACCATGGCTCTGGCGGCAGGACATGCACTGGATGTTGCGGATCAGGTGGCGGGTCATCTGGCAAATCCGGTGGGCGTTCAAAGTTATAAACCCTTCCATTCTACCGGTGAAGATTTTCTTCATAATTACCTGGGCATGGCCGGTATCCCCATCGATCTGGTTCCGGAGTTTCCCTCGGAAGCGAACATCCTGCTATTGGCGGAAACCGCCGGGCATGATCCCGATCTTATTCAAAAGATGAAAAAGCATCTCATGAAAGGCAAAACGCTGATAATCACTTCCGGGTTGCTTGGAGTATTACAGAACCAGGGACTGGACGATATTGTTGAACTTAAGTATACAAATCGAAAAGCCCTGGTGAACGAGTTTATGATCGGCCGGATGCGGACGGTTCAATCCAAAGATAAAATACTCATTCCGCAGATACACTATCTGACCAATGATTCCTGGGAGGAGATTACCTGCATGGACGGACCGAATGGCTGGCCGATTCTGCATTCTGCGGATTATGCCGGGGGAAAATTATTTGTATTAACTATCCCTGATAATTTCAGCGATCTGTACCAGCTGCCGCCGGAAGTATGGAAACGTATCAAACAGACGCTTATGGCAGATCTTTATGTGCGTGTGGACGGTCCTGCGAAAATTGCCCTCTTTGCTTATGACAATCATACATTTATTGTGGAATCCTTTTTAGCGGAAGATTCAGCCATCGATATCCTTGTGGATCCCCGGTTTTCAGAAATTACGGATATGCTTTCAGGAGACACTCTTGAAGGGGAATCAATAAAATCAAAAACATACTGGGGATTCAAAATAGGAGAAGATAAAACGAAATTCAGTCTCTCAATCAAGCCGCATTCATTCCGGATTTTTCAGTGTCAGTAACATGGTTCGATTTCGCATGGATTCAGCTGAATAAATCTGTGGAACACTAATTGCACCTAATCATGTGGTTTGCAGTATCTCAAATGGGGGAAATGACGCCTAACCTATTGTATATTAGGGGGATACGTATTTTTATTCCTGATTATTTTTGGATTGTGGGTTGTCATGTAATCTCATTTTGAAATGCCTCTTTATATTTAATCATTGCGTTCCTGAATGCCACATCCAAAGGCATCGATGAGATCGAAATAGTACAGCCCCGACATTAAGGGATACTCATCTCATGGAAATGCAATTTCAAGGGGTTGCAATTTCTTTAAATCTTATCTCCAATTGCCCTACAATCGCTTTACTTTTATTGCCCATTAGATCAGCAGTAAATGTGTATGATCAGTGGCGGAGAATATTATGTGCAGATTGAAAATTATATTTGCCATCGGTATTTTCGTTTGTCTTAACCTGTTCGCACAGGAGAAAGATTTAGCGGAATTTGACTTGCAGGATTTGACCAATATCGAAGTGACATTGGTCTCCCGAAAAAAGGAGAACTTGTTTCAGGCTGCAGCGGCTGTTCATGTCATTACACAGGAGGATATTGCTTATTCCGGGGTGACCAGTATCCCGGAGGCACTTCGACTGGTACCTGGTATTCAAGTAGCCTCGATTGATGCCAATAAATGGGCGATTACTTCACGCGGATTTATCGGCCGTTTCTCCAATAAGCTTCTGGTTCTTATTGACGGACGTGTGGTATACAATCATTTATTCTCTGGTGTTTTTTGGGATATGCACGATGTGATGATGGAAGATATTGATCGCATCGAAGTCATTCGAGGGCCTGGTGCCACCCTGTGGGGCGCAAATGCAGTAAACGGAATTATTAACATTGTGACAAAAAATGCCCGTGAAACGCAAGGCGCCCTTATCAAAGCCGGCGTGGGTACTGAAGAGAAGCAGAATGAAAAGCTCCGTTATGGCGGAAAGCAGGGGGACCATTTTTACTATCGCGGTTATGTGAAATATTTTAATCGTGATGCATTTGTGGACAGTTCTGGAAATCCGATGTCTGACGGCTGGGATGTCTTACGCGGAGGATTGCGATGGGACTGGGAGCCTACAGCGAAGAATCAACTCTCCTTTATCGGGAGTGGTTATTCAGGAAATATTGGACATCGCATGGAAACCGTTTCATTGGAAGCCCCCTATAAAACCTGGATTGATTACAAAGGCTATATTACAGGATATGATGCCCTGGCTTCCTGGCAGACATATTTTTCCAATGCTTCCGTACTGAAAATCATAGTCGTTCATGATTTTTCAGAACGGGAAGAAGGTATTATTAAGGCGCAATTCAGGATGACAGAGATTGATGCCAGTTATCTCTTTGATCTTGGAAAACACCACCAGTTTGTTTCAGGAGTCGGTTACCGGTTATCTCAGGATCAATACACGAACCGGTTCAGAATGACGATGATACCGAGCCAGAAGAACCTGCCCCTTTGGAGTGCGTTTGTCCAGGATAATATTCATGTTATTCCGAAGCATTTTCGAGTGACGCTTGGTTCAAAATTTGAGCACAATGTCTATTCTGGATTTGAAATTCAACCAAATTTAAGATTGCTGTTTATCCCTCATCAGAAAATGACCTTCTGGGCTGCGGTTTCAAGGGCTGTGAGAACACCGGCAAGAGCTGAAAGGGGAGGATATTATATCGCCGATGTAATGATGACTGATCAAAGTGATCAACTTAAGGAGACACTGATTGTTGTACGCATGCAGGGCAATCCGGACTTTCGTCCGGAAACCCTTGTCGCTTATGAAATGGGATGGAGATGGTCGGTTTCAAATACGATTTATTTGGATGCTGCCACATTTTACAATCGATATAATCATATATTTTCAGGGTTTATAGAAAATCCGTATTTTGAAACTAATATAGAGCCCAACCATTTCGTCATGCCTCTGTTAACGGACAATAGAGTGGCAGGCCATGGATTTGGCTTTGAAATGCTGTCAGAAATCAAGTTTTCCCGGTTATGGCACCTGAATATGATATATTCATTCACAAAATTGGATATGCATCTCATCCAGGGAAGTACAGACACAGGAACACCAGAGAATTATGAGGGACAATGCCCCTTGCATATGGGGGGAATTCAGTCAAAAATCAACGTCTCTGCATCAATGGATTTTTCATTGAATCTCCATTATATGGATTCTGTTTGGGAATTATCGATTCCTGAATACTGGAATATGGATATGCAATTCAGATGGAAGCCCTTTAAATGCTGCCGAATTGCCCTGGTGGGACACAACTTATTACATGACAGGGTGCTGGAATTCAAACCTGAATTGGATTATACACAATATACATGTTCTCAGAGGGGCATCTATACGAATGTGGAATTCAGGTTTTAAACGGGACCAGGCATGAATCATGAGCGTGCCATGAAGCGAGTTATTTACATATTCTGTTTGTTGTTTTTTGCATTTTCCCTGGCTCATCAAGCAGAAGTGCTTACAGAGTATCAGGTTAAGGCTGCCTATCTTTATAATTTCTTAAGGTTTGTCAAATGGCCCGGGCATGCTTTTAAAGATGAGCAACAGCCCATTATCATCGGAATTTTTCAGTTCAATCCAGTTGAGCAGGATCTGCGAAAAATTATTGCCAATCGCACCATTGGTTCAAGATTGATCGTCATTAAAACACTTGAATCCCCTCAGGATGCCCAGGGATGTCATGCGGTTTATTTTGGAGACATCGAGAGACGGCATCAGATTTCTACAATCACAATGATTGAACAGAATCCGGTATTAACAATCAGTGATGCCGATTATTTTTGTCGCATCGGGGGCATGATTTACTTTTTCACTGAAGACAATCGGTTAAGACTGATTATTAATCGCAAAGCTGTCAGTGACGCTCAATTGGAAATCAGCGCGAAATTGCTTAGAGTCGCGCAGATTTATAATGAATAAATAAGGCTGCTTAATAAAATGGTGAGTTTGTCAAACATATCCTTTAAAAGAAAATTAATCACTCTGATTTTAATGGTCAGCGGATTTTCATTGTTGCTGGCTTTTACAGCTTTTCTTACTTATGACCGGATTCACTATAAACGGCAATTGGTGCGTGATCTTGAAATAATTGCCAATATGATCGGCAGTAATTGCACAGCCTCTCTTCTTTTCAATATTTCCAGCGATGCTGAAGAAATTGTTTCAGCCCTGAAAGCCCATCCGAATATTCGTTCAGCGAATATCTATACGGTTGATGGATCTCAACTGGCATCCTACCTTCGCTCGGATGTCGATTCTCTTGGATCAAAAGCGATGATTCAGAAAACGATAGAACATTATCTGAATAAAATTCAAATTGAACCGGATCAATTGCCGCAAGCCTTTTTCGTAAAGAAATATCATTTGTCTCTGGAAAACCGTCTGATCCTATTTCAGCCTGTTATTCTTGACAATGAACAGATCGGTACAGTTTGCCTTGAGACAGATCTGACAGCCATTGAAGACCGTTTCCGGAATTCCATTACTGCAATGATTATCGTTACATTAGGCTCATTCCTGATCATTTATTTGCTCACGTCGAAGCTGCAGCATATTATTACCAAACCCATTTCCTATTTATCTTTATTGGCGAAACGGATTTCATCTGAAAGAGATTATTCAATTCGTGCCGAGCAATTTTCAAAAGATGAAATTGGCGTATTGATTCAAAGTTTTAATGATATGCTCTCACAAATCGAATATAGAGACAACACTATACAGGAGACCTCGATACAACTGGAGAAACAAACCGAAAAATTGAAGAATGAGCTGAAAAAACGGCGAAAAGTTGAAAAAAAGATTAAACGCAGCCTGGATGAAAAGAATATCCTCCTTCAGGAAATACATCATCGTGTTAAAAACAATCTTCAAATTATATCGAGCCTTCTGAAGCTTCAGCTGCGCAATATCAATGATCCTGATACAATGACCCTTTTTCAAGACTGTCATAATCGTGTCCATACAATGGCGCTTATTCATGAACAGTTATATCGGTCAGAGGACTTTTCGGACATTGATTTTCAGCAATACGTCCTTTCCTTGACAAAACACCTGTATTATATTTATAATGATCCGGACAAAAAAATCAAATTGGATATCGAGATCGAGAAAGCTCATCTTGATTTAAATGCGGCCATTCCATGCGGATTGCTCATCACGGAAATTGTATCGAATTCTTTGAAATATGCGTTTGTTGATCGGGAGCAGGGAAAAATAAAGATCAGTTTGACCCGAATGAAAGAGACAAAGGCTGAAGATAAAAAAAACAGGAAATACATTTTTATCATTCAGGATGATGGTGTGGGACTTCCCGCTGATATGGACAATCTTTCAACAGAGTCATTGGGACTCAAGCTTGTGAAAGCCTTGGTCAGACAGCTGCGCGGCGAGATTGCCGTTGATATAAAAGAGGGGACGTTATTTAAAATTGTATTCGAAATTTAATAAGGAGACTGAACGGTGAATGAGGAAGCAAAAATTCTGGTCGTCGAAGATGAAGAGATCACGGCATTGGAGATTGAAAACTCTCTTAAGGAAGTGGGTTACGAAGTGATCGGACTCGCTGCCTCGTACCATGAAGCCATCGATTATGTGGTCAGCACCCATCCGGATCTGATTCTGATGGATATTCGGCTTAAAGGGGAACATGACGGTATCCGTACAGCGGAAGATATCCATAAAATTTATGATATTCCTGTGATTTATTTAACTGCTTATTCTGATATGAATACACTTTATCGGGCGAAAGATACCAATCCCTATAATTATATTACAAAACCGTTCAATGATTATGATTTGCGTGCCTCTATCATGATTGCTTTGAATAATTACTATATGGAAAAAGAGATCCGGGAGAAAGAATACTGGCTGTCGAGCCTGTTGAACAGTATTGATGAGGCGATTATTACGACTGATCGAGTCGGCCGTATACACTGGATGAATACACATGCTGAGCTGATCATCGGTTATGAAGCCAAAGAAGTGAGAGATGTCATCATCAATGAAGTGCTCCATTTTGTATGTTCCGATACTAAAGAGAACATAACGCATCCAAGTTTTCAGATTCTACAGTCTGTGATTCATGTATCATTGGATGAAAATATATCTATGGTGACAAGAAGAAGGTCAAGAACTCCGGTCAGGGTTCGAGGAAATCCTATATTGAACAGAGAAGACAGCTTGATAGGTTCTGTGCTTTTTATTCAGATTGTCAGAGGTGATATTTAAACACCTGAGTGTAAAACAAAGCTGAAAGACCCCTCTTTAATATCCGATTTAAAGGGTTCGTTTTGTTGTCAT
>Ga0272442_10001028_pt1 | contig 43303 bp, 61 predicted proteins | sample SSMForm2O_FD_200262 | JGI IMG/M metagenome (GOLD analysis project Ga0272442, IMG submission 200262) | Marine sediment archaeal communities from Little Sippewissett salt marsh, Falmouth, MA, United States - SSM-Form-2O | ecosystem: Environmental > Aquatic > Marine > Wetlands > Sediment ...
GGTTTTTTGGGCGGAGTAACTTCCCCCACGAGTAGATTGAGAAGTCTTATAGTTGCCCCCTGTGGCCTCATTGGGAAGTGGGTTATCTTCTATGGTTTCTGGGTATAAAACTTTATCATCTGCCATTAGTCGAAAAACACCTTAACTCTATGTACCTCTGGGCTAGAATTGCCTGTGGGCGTTAATATGATTCTGTACTCAAAAATGTCTGCTGTCTCACCAATATTAAACACGGCCTTGGTTTCTTCTCTGGCAGTAAAGGTGCTGTCTCCCCGCTCGTTGGTGGCGGTAATAAAATCACCAGTTTTATTCAGTTTGTACTGAAAAGCGATATTTGATCCATCGGGGAGGGGTTCACAAAACACCTCAGCATACTTCCAAACTGGGATTTCGGACGGTTTGTTTTTAATGTTTGGCGGTACTTCCAAGCTCTCATAATAGGCGGTAGCCTTATAGTCCTGCCTGACCGCCTTAACCCCAGGCTCTGTCCCGTCCTGATAACTAAACATTACCGTTCCATCAACCACCGCCACCGCTCCTAACTCATCAGCATCTATCTGATAGTCAAGGTTTAGCACAAATGGATGGTTTTTGTTCTTCCTACCAAAACTGTAAATTCCACCCCTGCCCGTGTCTGCTCCATAGACCGCAAACAGGGCGATATTGTTTATGGTTTTAACGTCGGTAATGGCGGTAACTTCCGGCTCTTCTTCTGGCCCCATCAAGTCCCATGAAAGCAAGCTGGATTGTTCGATTAGCGTAGTTACTCCCCCAGGATTGACTTGACCGCCACCAGGTAATGCTTTCATTGGTACGCTGTCATTCATGTCGCCATAGAAAATCTGGCCTTCGTCTCCCACTTGAGCCAGGGGGATTTCAGCATCAATTAGGCCGTTGATCCCCTTGCCCGTGTCGGTGGCGCTGTAGGTTCCTATAATCGCCTTGTTGTTTCTCTCAATGAGGGTTTTAGCCAACTTAGACTCAAACAAGTGAACTGCATCTGGGGTGTAGTAGTCGTTGTAGTTTACATAAGCCATTTTAGGACCATTACAGATCAACAGGGTTCCCCCCACCTCAGTCATGGTGTGATAGTCGCTTGGGGTCAAGTCTTGTTTAGGCCAACCAGCATCAGCATCAACATCGTTCCAGTCGGATTGTCCTGGCAATTCTTTTCGGTGTAGGGTGGTGTTTGTCGCCCAGTATAGATATGCTTTCCCTGAACTAGAAAACCACTCACTTGCCCCCTTTATTTCCCCGTCTGGGTCTTTATATACCCTCTGCCAAAAAGCGTCAGCGTCTCTTCTATAGATGTAGCCAGCCGAGCCAAAACCGTAGGTGTAACCGTCTGAGGCTTTGACAAAAAACTTGATTAAGTCTCTAAACACAGAAGTTACCTCTGCCGACAAAGAAGGACTGGGACTAATAGAGGCGCTGGGAGTGGGAGAAGGGCTGGGAGAGAGGCTTGCTGATGGAGACACCGAGGAAGAAGGACTGGGAGTGGGGCTGGGAGAAGCTGAGGCCGACAAAGACGGTGAGGCGGACTTACTCAATGAGGGTGAAACCGAGAGGGAGGGAGAAGCTGAGGTAATTAAACCTTCATCTAGCGTGGTTTGTTGGCAAAAAAGGGAATCGGCCTGTCTCCTGATGGAGAGGTTCTTGCCAAACTTAAAAGCCCCTTCAACCCCTTTGTGGTTGAAGTCGGCTAAACCGCCAGAGAATTTATCAAAAACATAGTGAGACATATATTCAAAGTAACAAATTAAATTATTTCTAGTCTAGCCAGCTTCTATATTTATTAGTCCAGGTGTTGCCAGTCCTTGAGTATTTATCTGTCCATTCGTTCCCTGCGTCTGAATACTTGTCCGCCCATTCATTCCCCGTCGAAGAATACTTGTCTGTCCACTCGTTGCCTGTTTCGCTATATTTGTTTTCCCACTCGTTGCCTGGGCGTGAATAGTGGTCTGTCCAGGCTGGCGGGGAAGGTGAGGGACTGATAGACAAGCTGGGTGAAAATGACGGCGATAGAGACGGAGATAGTGAAGGGCTTGGGGAGGGTGATGCGCTTGGTGAAAGTGAAGGACTGAGCGATGGTGAAAGCGAGGGGCTTAAAGATGCGCTACCAGAAGGAGATAGTGAGGGCGACAGGCTAGGAGAAAGACTGGGACTAATTGACGGCGACGGGCTAAAGGAAAACGAGGGTGAAAAACTTGGTGAGAGTGAGGGTGAAATAGAGGGCGAGACACTGGGAGAGAGTGAAGGCGACAGAGAAATTGAGGCGCTGGGAGAAAGAGAGGCTGATAGTGAAGGAGAAAGTGAGGCCGATACTGACGGGGAAAGGGACGGCGACAAAGAGGGCGACGCAGAGGCACTGGGAGACAGAGAGATACTTAACGAAATGGAAGCCGATGGAGACAGTGAAGGAGATGGGGAGGGCGACAACGATGGTGAGAGGGAGGGTGAACTGGCGGGGAAAGTAACCGCCCAGTAATCAGTTAATAGCTCATGTTCTGCCTGGCTGGGGCTGGGACTTAGAGAGACACTGGAGGAAGCCGAAACGGATGGGCTTAAACTAATCGAAACGCTAGGACTGAGAGAAACAGAAATTGATGGTGAAAGCGACGGACTAGCTGAGGGCGAGAGAGAAATAGATACCGACACAGAAACGGATGGGCTTGGTGAAAAGGATGCCGACGGGGACAGGCTAGGTGACAGGCTGGGACTGGCTGACGGAGAAATACTAGCCGAAGGGGAGAGGCTTGGAGAAAGCGAGACTGAAACCGACGGACTAGGGCTGGGTGAGAGAGAAACCGATGCGCTGGGTGAGAGGGAAGGTGAAGCCGAGGGGCTGATACTCAACGAGGGCGACAACGACGGACTCAGTGATGGGCTAGCAGACGGGGACTGGCTCAATGATGGAGATAGGGACGGCGACAAACTTATACTAGCTGATGGGCTGATACTCGACGAGGGGGATAGACTAGGAGATAAAGAAACTGAGACGCTCGGGCTGAGAGAAACGCTGGCTGAAGGAGATTGACTAGAGCTTGGTGAGAGAGATGGTGATAGGGAAAGACTTAAACTGGGAGACAAGGATGGTGAGGCTGATATAGAAACACTAGGAGACGGCGAAATTGAAGCGCTGGGACTAACTGAAGAAGAGGGAGAAAGCGACGGGGATAAACTAATACTCAATGACGGTGAAAGAGAAGGACTTAAGCTGATTGAAGCCGAGGGGGAGACACTAGATGAGGGTGAGAGACTAATTGAAACTGAAGGGCTAAGGCTCTGAGACAACGAGGGGGAGGCACTAATTGATACTGACGGAGACGGAGAGATACTAGCTGAAGGCGAAACACTAGACGACGGGGATAATGAAATTGAAAGTGATGGACTAGCAGAAATCGAGACTGAAGGTGATGGTGAAATAGAAAGACTCTCTGAAAGTGAAGGGCTTGGGGAAATGCTAGCAGAGGGACTGATAGAAGATGATGGGGACAAAGATGGTGAGGCCGATTCTCCACCAGGCTCATTAGTATAACCATAAATGTATAAATCTTGATCAGTGTCCTCTACTTTCTGTTCTAAAATTCTATCTGTATCAATCTCAACCCAACCCCAAAGATCATAAGTTATATCATAATAATTATCATAACTTTCACCATTTTTTCTTATTCCCCAGGAATATTGAGTATTATGAGAATCGTACATGAAAAAAAGCGCTCCATTGTTTCCTTCTGGAATGAAACCACTACAATCAGCGTCTATATATGATCCAGCACTAGTAGCATGTCTGGAATTGGAATTGGTAAAAGTAGTGGCATTGGCAGTTAGCCAACACAATAAATACATATCAATATCATCAACATCTCCATGATAGGCTTCAAAAACTTCATTTTCGTCACAACCCACTCCACCCGCATTCCACCTAATTCCACCTACTAATCCATATCTTGTGTCAGAAGAACCGTTTTTTCTCAGTCCAATTTCTTTTCCGCCAAAAGGATTTGCTTGATGGACAGTAACAAAAACAACAATAGCCGTATCACCGCCCGTATCACTCGAAATATCTACATCTTCCCAGGTATCATCACTGGTTAAAGTTTTTTGAACACGATTAGTTAGTGATCCGGCTTCAGCGGTTGTAGCATAACCAAGAATATATATCTCAATTTCCGAAGCATCTTCAGTATAAGCCTCAAAAATATCACTAGAATCAACACCTACGGCTACAAAAATATGCCCTTGATCTAATTGCCCATTTCCATCAGTTGAGCCATTCTTGCGAACACCCACACAGTCTCCGTCTGCTGTTGCGCTTACTATGATTTCCAAATAGACAAGGGCAACACTTCCCGCATCACCCCCAACATAAGAAGTGATGTCAATATCACTCCAAGAACCATCGGCTGTGTGTGTTAGTTGTGATCTAGTAACTGCTTTCATATTAAATTCTCAGAACAATTCCTTCAGTCGCCAAGTCGTTTATTTTTTGAGTTGTCTTATCAAACTTTTTTCCAACAATATTTCCAGAGGAATCATAAATATTGTTGTATTTAACCTCGGGTATTCTTTCTGATTCAGGTTGTTTGAGGTTTTCTTGATGAAATTCAACGTCTCTGAGAAGAAAAATCAAACCATGTAATTTATCAAAAACTTCCTTGGTTAAAATTCCGTACTCCCCAAAAGGTTTTTTGTTGTAATAACAATCAGACAGTTCGTCGTGAACCAGATTATATTTTCCATCAATTTTTTTCCTCAATTCCGAAAATTGAATCCCATTAAAATTTCTATTCATTTGGGAAAAATCTTTTTGGGCCATTTGCCTCCTAAAAATTTACAAATTTATTTATGTAGCCTCCTGATAAACTCTGCAACATATTACGTTACTAGCATCTTTGTAGTGGGTTAAATCTGCTTTTTCTGCGGTAAGAGTGAAATCAGTGTCGGCATTACTGGTATTATCACTATCAACCGTTTCCCAGGCCGGAGTATTTCTATTAAAGATTTGTAAATAAACCCTTGAAGAAGATGGAGCAAGCGAGCTTTGTCCTTCCCACTCCAGCTGACAAGTATTATTAGCTCCCACAAAATCCTTAAACTGGTGGATCATGTATTGCCCCATACCAGTTTGCCCCACTCTCACATCATCTTTGTCTGCCACATCAATTATGTCTTGGGCGGAGTAGTTGTTTTCTAAATCAAGTATTCCTGTTGGTAAGGCCGCCTCATCGCCTCGAGTATATAATTGATAGCCTTCACTCGGCGACGGAGAGATGGAAAGCGAGGGTGAAAGAGAGGCAGACAGAGACGGTGAGGCAGAAATAGAAGCGCTGGGTGATGGACTAATACTGGCTGACGGAGAAACACTAGAGCTGGGCGACAAAGAGGGCGAGAGGCTTGGACTCAAACTGGGAGAAATACTGATACTGGGAGAGAGCGATGGGCTTAATGAAATCGAGACTGAAGGGGACAATGAGGGAGAAGCACTTGGAGACACTGAAAGAGACGGGCTGAGTGAGGGCGACAGTGAGGGCGATGGGGACAACGACAGGGACGGGGACAATGACGGAGACGGAGATAAAGATAGAGACGGAGATAGGGATGGGGACAATGAAGCCGACAGGGAGGGAGAAAGAGAGGGACTGACTGAAGATGAGGGCGATAAGGAGGGGGACGGCGACAAAGACAGTGACGGAGAAAGAGAGGGGCTTAAAGATGGCGATAAACTAATTGAAATGGATGGACTAGCAGAAATTGAAACAGAGGGAGAGGGGCTGATTGAAACTGAGGGAGACAGGGAGGGAGAAAGAGAAATTGAAACAGAAGGACTTAAACTAACAGAAACAGAGGGGCTAAGTGACACCGAAGCCGACGCAGACACCGAGGGCGACAAAGAGACGCTAACTGAAGGCGAGGGTGAAATAGAGGCGCTTGGACTAACACTGCTTGAGGGTGAAAGGGATGGAGACAGGGAAGGGGAAGGTGAGCCAAAAACGGGAGTGCATAGGCCGTCGTTAATCTTTATGTAGTCAACGTGATATTCGCCATTACCAGCTACCGTTCCTCCGCCAGTAAGTTGAATCTGTCCATCTGTAATGCTTGCATACGAAGCGTCTGCGTCTGTAACTTCCAGGCTATCATCAACGTAAATATCAACATCTGTTTGGCTATTGTGAATATCAAGCTGGATCGTGTGCCAATCGTTATCCCAGGTCTTAGTCAAAACCTTAACATAAGCAGCCCCGTCATATACCCAAATACCATCCCCACTACCAAAAGGGCCACTATAATCATTCGCTAGAAAAACAGCTACCCTACACGCACCCCCATCAATAATTAGTTTTATTCCCCAATTACTATTCCCAAAACCATCCCACTGGTCTGCCTTAAAGCGCATCAACACGGTTAGATTGCCACTCCCCATGCTGCCCATATCTTGAGTAATACGAGCAATAGCATTGGCGGAAGCCGACCTAATATCGCCATGCCACTGTCCAGACGGATCAATTTCAGACACCGCCCCATTACTGCTGGTGTCCGTCCAGTCGTCTAGGTCGGTATCGAAATCTTCAACAAAGAGTCCCCAAGTACAACTAGCCATGCTTTCTATTTAAGAAAACAAAACTATCTCAACACAACCCAAGTCCCAATGAACCCAAACCCACTCCAATCCCATCCCTCTATATCAAAACACTTCTTTTCAGTCCATCCCTGAGTATATTTTTGATTCCTAAACTGTGACTTTTTCCATCTGGTAGCGCTGAGATTAGTCGTGTGGCGAATATCTATGTTGGGGTATTTTGATCTCCAAACATCAGATTTGTAGTCGTCTATTCTCTGTTCTCGGTTGTGGGTTCCTGGCTCAAACCCCATTCCTAGAATATCTTTAGTCGAATTCTCACCAGCTAACAACCTCTCCATCCGCTTCTGATAGTGTTGGAGTAGTAGCTCACGTGATGCACAGATCGAGGGTAAGAGCTTGCTATCATAGTAGAGACAATGCCCATCAGATGCTCTCAATCGCCACCAGTTGAGATTGTAGTAATAAGTATCATCCCGAGGTGGGGTAAATTCAAAGTGTGATGGGTGGTATAACCAGTCGTGTTCGCAAAAGAAAATATACTTAGCTTCCGAGGCTTCTATGGCTTTGAGAATCTGGGTAAAGTAGGCCATGTAACCCCGCTCCATCTTGATGTGTATGTTTTTACCCATATCGGGCATGGGCTTTAGGGAAGCGCTAACAATCGGTAAACCGATAGATTTAATCTGTTTTTTACACGGGTGGGCAATCTTCAAAGTAAGCTGATTGTCGGTATAGTACACAATGCCTTTGGTGGGTTTCATGAACTTCTCCCCTTCTTTGTTAATTAGGTCTAACATTTTCTTTCCCTTGGGATCGTGCCAGTCTGGTAGAGGCTTAAACTTGTCGATTAGCCAGGATAGTGGGTGCTTCTGCTTAGGCCAGCGGTTGTATAAAAACAACTCTCTGGAGTATTGGCGGGCGTGTTCTATCTGCCTACCGTTCTGGGGGTAGGGAAAGTTAAAGTCTCCCCCCTGGGTCCTGAATAGATGTGAATACCAAGTTTTTTTATTAACCACTACCCTACCGCCAGAAAGCCAGGTTTTCAAAGCCACCTCTGTTCCCTGCTGTCCCCAGGAGCCAAAGGCTTCATCACACACCCCTAATTCCCAGTATTTCTTCCTGGTCATCATAAAGCACGAACCTTGTAGCGACAGGGTTTCTGCTACATCAAGCATCGCTTCTGGGTGTTTCTTTCTAGCCCCGTGATACTGAAAATGTAGGGTAGTATCGAAGCGATAAAATTCATTTCTCCGGCTTAGTCTGGGTTTCCAGACCATCACCCTCTCAAACTTAGTGCTGTCACAAGCCTTGTTTTTAGTCCTCTTCTCTCCTGGGTCGTTACAGAATCTGGGAGTTGGCCCCTGATACCATTCATTACCACACTTTGTACACCTCCAGTTAAAGGCATGAAGGTTATACATGGCTGGAACCATAGTCATATCATCCTGCATATCCCTCATCATCTTTACGTCAAAGCCCTCATCAACAATGCAGTGAGCGTCTAGCTTCATTACATATTTAGCCCGAGAAACATTAGCGGCCTCATTAACCGCCGCCCTCTGCCCGATGGGAGTAGCGTGGTAAACCAAGGTAACGTCACGGTGATCTGTCACTGGAGGATCAGGCCAGTTACCATCACAGACAACAATTACTTCAGTAAGACCACGCTTATTTTTTAGCACCCCCTCAACCGTTCTGCTTAGGAATTCCTCGTTTCTGGCGGCGATTAAAACTGACAGATCGTATTTCATTTTTTCCAGCTATCAGGGAGTAATTGATTTTTGTCTTTATAGCCCTTACGCCAGTACAGGGCGTTCTTGAAAATCAGGTGTTCTAGGGTTTTTAGACCAGATTGACGCAACGAATAGGCCAGGGCGTTCATGTCTTTGGGAAGGCACTTACCACTCCAGCCTCTATTTTTAGGGTACACATTGGAATGGGTACGGTTCATGCGGGGATCAAGCACTAATCCTTCCCTAACCTGAGCAAAAGACTGGTTAAATGCCCGACAAATATCATGCACATCATTCCAGTAATCCACCCGCCTCATAATCCAGTAGTTCTCACAATACTTGATTACCTCTGCTTCTTTGGCAGAACATAGCAGAATCTCGGCATTGGCGGTCAACACATAGCGGAAAAACTCGGCAATCTTTTCCCTGGCATGGCGCTTGCCGCCGATAATCTGAAATTGGTTACGGTCTGGGTTAGTCAGGGGATGGCCTAGAGTTTCACCCACATACTCAGGACTCATGGCAATCTTCACCTCATACTTCTCTCTCAATCTATCGGTTGTGCCTATCTCTACCGTGCTTTTAATTAAAAAGTAATCCACAATGTCCTTGTACTTTTCCACGCTCTTTTCCACAATTGAGGTATCACACTGGCCACTTCTGGGGTTCATGGGGGTAGGAACCGAGATAATAGCCAAATCGTATTTAAGAGTGGCTGGATCAACCGTTTTATAAATCGGCTTATCCTCCTGGTTCCTTACCACCCCATCACTCCTAACATAGTCGGCGCTTCTAAACAGTCCGCCCATATACTGCCCCACCCACCCATACCCAATTAGTAGCACTCTCGGCTCTTGATTGATAACATCACTATCTGGTTGGGGTTTGCCCAGCTGGTTCATTTAAGCACCTCTGATAAATTGACAAAATTTGATAATACCGTAGTCCAAGGCTTCTCTTTGGTGTAGTTAAAACGGTACTTAAACCGAGGGTAAACATTGGCTAATCCATATAACCTATCATCCTCTGGCTGAGTGTCGTGAATAATCACAAACTGGGTATTTTTAACCAATCTCTTGGTTTCCTCCCGCCTTCGCCTGTGTCCATGATCTACAAAAGCCACTGACCAGGGCTTATCAATGTCGATTGCGTCCCAATCATTGTTCTCAACAAAGTTTACTTGATGGAACGACTTGTGGAAGTGTTTGTGCATATCGTAGTATTTTCTGACGTGTTCGTAAGAAACTAAGTTTCTACCCATGTCAAAACACATCCAGTGTAATAGTGGGGTGCTAAACATACCTATCCCCAACTCCAGCACATCCCCAGAGGTCTGTTGCATAACTTTAATTAAAATTGGGTAGTGGCTGCTCCAATGTGGCCAGTATTTCATTTGAATAGTTCCTTTCTTAGATCATCGGCCTTGCCCCAGTAGGGTATCTCGTCCACTGGCGGCTCGATTATTTTAGTATGTTTACTCATGCCCTGCTCAGTCTTAACGCTGACAACGGGCCTGTCAATATCAAACAGTTTCCATCTTCTGCGCCTGAAAATCTCAATTGGGCGCTCGTTGGTTCTTTTTTTATCCCAAAACGGCCTATCCCTTAATACCCAATCAATTTCTCTAATCAAGTGTTCTCTGCCTGTAATTTGTGAGAAGGTTCCAAACTCTTTGGGGTAAAAGCCGCTATATTCTCCCTTACCCCACTCGTTCAAAACATAATTGTTGGTGCATTTGTAGCTCTCGTTGATGTTTTTAGGCATATACTGAAAGTAGTCTGGTGGGTAGAGACAGTCGGCCTCAGCGTGGGCTATAAAGGAGGTCGTTGCTAGTTTAGCCCCTATCTGTATCTGGCGGAATAGGTTGTGGTTACAAGCTTCCATTTCACCCACACAAATGTTTATTCCCAGCTTCATCGGCTTGTGGGTAACAGAGATTATAGGCAAGCCGTGAGAGGCTTTTATCAAATTCTTGGCTATCTTGTCTTGTAGGTCGGGTTTTTCTCGATTAGAAGAGTAAAAGACAATCGTATTCATTTCTGCGCCTTAGAAATTACCATGTTATCGGGTTCATAGTCTAGTTCCCGTCTCACCTCTGTCTTAAAACCAGGCACACACTCCGACAGGAAAAATTGCCTTTCCCTACTCCAAAAGAGGCAATCATCCCTAGTGGGGGTGATGTTCCATTGATGGAAGCCTTGGTAGTGCTGGCCTCTAGCATTGTCGGGGAAGTGCCTCAAATAAATCCACCCCCCAGGCTTACAGACCCGATACATCTCTTTTATGGCGTTATAGGCATTATTACAGTGGTCTAGTGCATTGACAGCGTGGACAATATCAAAAAAATTGTTTTCATAAGTTAAGTTTTCCATGTCCTGCTGTTCTATGGGATAAAGGGGTTTATACCCGTTCTCCAAGTCTTTACCCCACCTTTTATCTTTACGCCTTAAAAATTCGTTAAACTTGTCGGCTAGAATGTCTGAGGGGTAAAGAATAATCTTAGCGGAGGGGTGCTGGTTGCCTGTAGTTGATACCACTCCCGCCCCCAAGTCAGCAATCTTGACTTCCTTCTTGTCTCCTATCATTGAATCAAAATAAGTCGCTAGGCGGAATTTCTTGTTAAACTGCCTAAACTTCCATTTTGATTTTAAGTAGTAAAACTTTAATGTTTGGCGTTTGCCATCTTCCCATTGACTCATTTTTTTAACCAGACCCAGAAGCCATAATCGCCGACTGGTTCTGTCCTCAAGATTTTAAATTTTAATCTTTGACACAATTTACCAATGGACTGCTCGGTGTAAGACACGCCCGCCCACCAAGGTTCCAAGCTCTCTAGCTTGTCTGAGCGTATCCTAACCTTAAATATTCCTTTAGGTTTCAGCACCCGATAGACTTCCTCAAAATTCTTCTCTACCATCTCTTTAGTCTTGATGTGCTGAAAAACTAAATAGGAAAACACCAAATCAACCGACTCGTCTGGTAGGGGAATGGTCTGGCCGTCGGTTTCAATAAACTCCGCTCCAATAACTCTTTTTCTGGCTTGTTTGACCATCTCCCTAGATATGTCTAGCCCGATAACTCTACCAAAATCAGTCACCATAAATTCTGTCATTCTTCCCGTACCACACCCCAAGTCAATTATGGTAGCCTTGCCAAAATTTATCCTCTTAGTAAGAACCTCATCACTCTTGATGTGCGCTAGGTAATCTTGCGCCCCGCTTTGACGAAACTCATCTTTGGTGATGTTTTTGCCATAGTCGGAGTTAATGTAGTATCTGGAGTTCTTCTGGGCTAGTTTTTCCCAGAGTGTTTTTTGATCCACTCGATCCACCTTTTTCTCTTGTTAAAGAATAATTCAAAATAGTCGTCTAGGCCATAATTTTCGTTGAGTTTAATCCCCTTGGCTTCTTTTACCAAATTATTAAACACGTTTGATGCTCGATCATGCTTAACCGTCGAATACCCAGTTACCGCCGCCCACCCCAATCTGTCAATGTCTTTTTTGGCCTCTATGCCGCCCCAAATGTCGGCGAACCGATTAAGGTCGCCGAACATGGGAGCTTGGTAGATGTAGGGCAACAGTTTACGCTTAAAGGCAAAATTCATGGCACACAGGGGGAATAGACAACCCTTGGGTATTGATCCTTTATAGAATTCGACTGGCTGATTGCCTTTGACTAACTGGGTCGAAGCATCCCAGTCGGCCACACCCTCCCAGACACCATGAGATAAAACCACCTCGGCTTCGTCTCGTATGCCATAAGGAAAGCCTCGAGTGTATTCTGAGGCGGTAGATAGCCAAGAGACAGGCACACGCCGTTTAAGAGCGTCTAGGTGGTCTTGGATGGGGTCGCCCACAGGCTTCACATCGTCATCAAGGGAAATAATTATGTCAATCTCTGGGTAATATCTGGCGATAATTGCAAAAGCAAAGTTTCTCACTCCGTCATTAAAGTTATAGATTAAGTCGCTTATCTTACCAAGATCGTCTAGTCGCCACTTTTTGCCCGACTCTGAATAAATGTATGGGTCTTTACCATCGTTTACCTGAAACAAAAACACCTTATGCTTCCAAAACAGGTTAAACCAAGCATCCATAAACACCTTCATTTTTTCCGGCCTGATGGTGGGTACAACTACAGCTATCATTCTTTATGGGGTAAGTATTTATAAAGCTCACTAATATACTGATGGTGGTATGCCTGGGCTTTTGAGAGCGCCTTGCCGCCGTAATACTGGTAATAAGCCCTATTCTCCTTGAGTTCTTTACAGCTATCAAGTAGGTGGTCTATTGTCCTTGTCTCAATAAAGCAATCGTTCCACTCGTCAAGATAACTCGGCTCAGGGAAAGCTACTGTAGGAATACCAAACGAGCCAGCATTTTCTAACTTTAAGGGGCTTCTTAGTTTCTCTACTGCCGCCCTCCACTCTGGCCTCCACACCACCTGAATATCAATGGTTTTGTGAAAGTTGCAGACTTTCTCACGGCTATCTTTGCCGTTTTTGTCGGGTTCGTTGTTATAGTGCTTCCAGTGATCTTCCTCATAACGAAGCTCTAAACCGATTTCCTTCAACTGCTTCCTTAGTTTCTTAACTGGGTACTGTAGGGCGGTGCGGCTACCTATCACTCCCACCGTCTTGACCTCCCGATCAAACGGCCTAACCCAGCTTTCATAGTTGCAGTGGTGATGAGGGATAAAAACCACATCTTTTCTTTTTAGGGTCTTCTGAAGATAATCTTTGGCCACCTGGGAAATAGCAATTACTCCCACTTTGGGATGTGTTTTGAGCCATTTAACCGCCCTGTCAGCATCCACCACATCCAAATAAGACGATTTGGGGTGTTTCTCTGGGGGAGTAATCTTGACGTAGATACAAATATCGTTTTCATAGCCCTTGGTGGGATTAAGCTTGGCTCCTAAAAAATCAGCTACTTGGATGCCTCTCACGTTGGCGGCTCCACCCCTGGCACAAAAAATACTAAAGCTCTTTGGGTTCATAGTAAAACCTCACTATATCCTCGGCTCTGCCGATATCTACTAATTCAATTGCTTTTAAGTCGCCCAGGCGCTTTCTGTTGCCATGATTTGATTCATACCCAAAAGCCTTGGGGTGGGTAAACACGATACTGGGTAAATTACAATAAAAGTCGGCGGTTTTCCTTACAGTAACTCCCAGCAGGGCTTCATACCTGCCTGGGTCGCCCCAGTAGTGAATCACCTCAGCCTCACTCTTTCCCTGCTTCATTAGAAACTCTGCCCGCTCAAACCTTTCTTCGAGGGCTTCAATCCATAGTTTTCTGGGAGCGATAAGCTGGTTGACTACCCGCCTCTTAGTACGGTAGGAAAACATGGGCGGCTTAGTCCAGGTAAAGATGCTCCATCGGTTCATGTCAAACAAAAACACATCATCTTTGGGGACAGTGGTGTGGAAGTGGTTATAGGAATACAAAATATCGTCCTCGGCCATAGCCACATATTTACTGGTGGCCGCCTTGCAACCAGCTAGTATCTGCCTATAGATATTTAAGTGTGATCTGCCTATGTCCCCCATACAGATATTCTGCCCGAAGTTCATGGGTTTTTGGGAGACGCTGATAAGCGGATGGTCGCCAACTACTTTAAGTAGGTGTTTTCTGGTGTTCTCGACAAATATAGGGTTCTGGGTGTCGAGGTGGTTGGAAGTATAGTAGATGATAGAAATGTCTAGGGGTGTTTTACTTAGCCACATTTTTAAGAAATTCTCCCACAACCTCCAGAACATACTCGACCTGCTTGCCGTCCATGCCCTGATGACAACCTAGTAATAAACCGTTTTCCATAATTAGATCAGCGTTTTTAAGCTCTGAGGCAATCCTGAATTTGTCTGGAGAGGTACGATAAGCGGGGTGACGGGTAATGTTGCCCGCAAACAATACTCTGGTCTGGATGCCATGATCTTCTAGGTATTTAAGCAGTTGAAAACGGGCAAATGGCGCTCCCTTCTTAATCGTTAAGGGGAAAGCCAACCAATTGGTTCTAGCCTTAGTGCCGAGAGTGGCGTGGCCGTCTAAAACTTTAGGTAAGTGAAACCAGTCGTTGTGAAGCCTAAAGTAGTTGAGCATGGTTAAGAAGTTTTCATTTCTCTGCTTGATAAATCCAGGTAGGCGCTTTAACTGCTCTAATCCAAAAGCCGCCGCCGCCTCATTCATCTTTAAGTTGTAGCCAAACTCCCCATAAAGAAACTTAGAATCGTAGGGGATACCGTCAATCTGGTAGCCAAACCTTTCCTCAAAACCTTCTCCGTCGGCATTAAGTCGCCCCCAGTCTTTCAAAAGAATTCCCCTAGTGTGCTTAACCCTGTCGCTCAAACACACCATACCACCAAAGCCCATCGCAGTAATAATATGGGAGCCATAAAAGCTGGTGGTAGAAATATCGCTATAATAGCCCGATGGACGGTTGTTTATTTTAACTCCTAGTGTGTCGCAACTATCATCAACGAGTGCTAAATGATACGTGTCGCAAATCTCTCTGAGCTTCTTTAGGTCTGCCACCCCGCCGATTAAATGCGGAGCCATGATAGCCTTAGTCTTGGGGGTAATGGCTTGCTCTACTAAATCTTCATCCATTACGTATCTACCTATAACCGAATCGACAAATACAGGGACAAGGTTATTTTGTAGCAGAGACGAAACCACAGTGCTAAAAGTACAGGCGGGAGTGATAACCTCACTGCCTGGAGGAAGATCAAGCATCTCAAAAGCTAGTAGATTAGCCGATGATCCTGAGTTAGTAGCGATACCGTACTGATGCCCAAATAAATCAGCTATTTTCTGTTCAAATTCAGCTACTTTAGGGCCAGCCGCTAGCCAGGGGTTCTCTAATGACTCTAAAACGGCTTTTTTCTCCTCAACCCCATAGACCGCCTGGGCATAGAGAACTTTATAATCGACTTTACCTTGTTTGTTTTGCATGATCCTCCCATGTTGGTACTGGTGCGAATTTATCCACCAGCCATTTAATATTGTGTTTCTGCTTGTGCCAAGCCTTGCCATCCATCCACTTGTTAGTATAAGCCGTTCCTTTAGCCCACTGTTCCTTACTAAGTGAATAGCCCCGCCCGTGGCTCTTGGGCTTGTGCCAGTGGGCATACCAACACTTTTTATTCCTTACCATCCTACCACCTGACAACCAGCATTTTAAGCCTATCTCCTGCATTTCCTTGGCAAACTGGCCGTAATTCTCCTCATCCATTAACTCTAACCAGTAGAAGTAATCACGCTTGAGGAACCAGGCTGATCCCTGTGCAGTCATAAGATCATCAATCAACTTTTCCTTGAGTTTGGGGTCGAGGTTTTTATCCCGCCACTCTTTAGCCTGTAATCCCTTACCGCCCCAGACACTCTCATTTTCTGGGTGGGCTAGATAAAGGTAATCAATGTCTGGCCTGCCATCGTGAATAATGCTCCACAACTCAGGCTCTAGCCGCTTTCTTCTAGGAACCACTACCCAGTCCTTCTCACAGTCTTTTTTAAGGGCTTCATCATAGCCCTGGCTCAACATACAGTGAGCATCTACTTTGAAGATATACTCACCCTTAGCCTTGTCCACTCCGGCATTGATAGCCTGTCTCATGCCCCGAGCTTCCCCGAAATGGATGTAAATAACTTTGGGGTCGTTAACCATTTCATTGGCTGGCGGCCAGTAGCCGTCTAATACGGGAACCACCTCAATTTCTTGGGTAGCTTTGTCAATCAGGTCTAAAATCGTTTTCTGGAGATATGGTTCATTTCTGGCGGGGATAACGACAGAAACTAGATCCTTTTTCATACAGGATCAATTTAATACAAAAAATATATCTCAACGCAAGGGCTATTTTTCAATCACAATCACTGTTGCACTGGCTTCTCTACTAAGTACGGAAATCTCTGTATAAAATGTTCCGTCTCTTTTTCTGGGAACGAGGAGATTAACTATCGTCCCCGCAATTATCACTTCATCAAAGTTGTCTGCTTTTACATAGTCTTTATCGTTGTCTGCCCACTTTAAGTACACGTCCTTGGTAATAGCGTAAACCTGGATTAGAGTAGTCTCATCATTGAGTTTGATGTTGGTGGCTGAATCAATGCTCGAGTCTACCGTTCTTGCCAGGGCTGTGGCTGGGGGAAGAATCCCTACTACATCTTGCCAGTCAAATCTACTTCCTAAAATCATAGTTTACCTCTATACATCTGGGAATGATGGGCTTGGTGATTCTGATAAGCTAGGTGATAGTGATGGACTTGGAGACAGGGATGGAGAAGCTGAAGGTGAAACACTGGGCGAGTAAGAGATTGATGTCGAAGGACTCGGCGAGGGGCTAAGTGAAACTGAAACAGATGGAGATAAAGATGGGCTAGCGCTTGGAGAAGATGAGGCTGAGGGCGATAGAGACGGGCTAGCGCTAACCGACACTGAGGGGCTGGGTGAACCAGACAGCGACGGACTAAGAGAGGACGATAAACTAACTGAGGTAGATGGACTGGGAGAGCCGCTGGGGGTCGTTGAAGCGCTGGCCGAAGGAGAGGCCGAGGGGCTGGGTGAGGGTGAAGGGGATTTACTAACCGAAACAGACGGACTGAGTGATGGTGAAGGAGAGCCACTAAGGGAGGGTGAGGCCGAGGGGCTTGGGGATAGGGATGGGGAAAGGGATGGAGAAAGGCTAGCTGAAACGGAGGGTGAGGGGCTGGGTGTGGCGGAAGGTGATAATGATGGACTACCTGAAGGGGAAACTGAGGCTGACGGGCTAAGACTTGGCGAATGGCTAACTGATAGTGAAGGAGATAGTGAGCCGCTAAGAGATGGGCTGAGCGAGGGGGAGACTGACAAGGATGGACTGGCTGACGGACTGATTGAGGCTGATGGAGATAAACTGATGGATGCAGATGGCGAAACTGAGGCTGACGGGCTAACTGAGAGTGATGGTGATAGAGAAATACTAACACTGGGAGATAACGAGATACTGATACTTGGCGAGGCCGAGGGACTGACTGATGGGCTGGCACTGGGAGATACTGAAGATGATGGACTAAGGCTGGGTGACAATGACTGGCTAACTGAGGCGGAGGGTGAAACTGAAGGGCTAGCACTAACGGATGCAGAGGCTGAAGTTGAGGGAGACGGTGAGACAGATACTGATGGGGATGGGGAAACTTGACCCGCCGCCATCAACATCCACGAAGCAGAATCTTCGTCGCCCACGTTGATGTAAACATTTAGGCCAGTTTTGTCTAGGTCTCTGAAATAAGCACCTTTAACAAAACCCGTATAGCCAGTGGGGACGGTGTTGCCTTCTGCCTCAAGAATATAGTCGGTTGAGCTATCGGGGATTTCACCACCCGAGTCATGATAGCGAAGGACTTTGTTTGTTCTATAAGGGTCTAATGCCGTCAAAAAATCGCTCTGGGTATCGTTGCGTTCACTAGAATCAAGGGCTTCAATTCTTGCAAGCTCGTTTCTCGCTTCTCTTGATAAGTCCTTTTTGAGTTCAAAGACAGCCATTTTACCCCTTGGGTGGGAGGGTGGCTAAGTACCACCCTCCCTTAATTAACTTAGAATTTCCAAAAACCTTCAGCGGCAAAGTGCCTTCTTGCGTCGGCTACTTTGGCTCCGTACACAAAGAGGTCTTTGTAGGCTGAACCGAAGTCGCCAGTCAAGTCCTCTTCAATGTCCGCTTCTAAGAGCTTCTCGGCAAATGTACACCAGCCTGGGTGTCCAGCGAGGACACGGAAGCCGTCGGTGTTATTACCAGTAAGACGATTAGACTTATAGACCTTAAAGCCCTGAAGCATGGTTATAAAGCCCTTTTTCACTAGCTCTTGATAGGCTTCAGGCACGTGCAGCGCTACACCAGAGGCTCGAACCAGCATGGTTTCAAACTCTGGGGGGACGATTAACCATCGGTCTGTATCAGGAACAGTAGATTTCTCATTTCTGTCAGCGATGTCTAATTTCTCCTTGAGTTTGGACACGTATTGCAAGAGGTTGGAAGTAGAGATTTGCAACACGGTAGCCGCTTCGATGGTGTAACTAGATCCACCAGCAATCGCTCCACCGTCATATGCAGACGTTTCATCGTCTGAGTCGTTTTCGATGGTGATGTGAGTAGGGTCTGTGTAGGTTTTTACCCTGTACCACTTATCATGGCCGTCTGCCTTAAAACCTCGGCCTTCCATGGCCTCAGTAAAGGTTGTTCCAGCACCAACGACTGCCCCTGTGGTGGCGGTGATTGTAACTGTCCCAGTGGTGTAGTCAGTAGCAACCCTATTCCCTGCGGCAACGTCGCCGTACAAAGCCAGAGTGAACAAGTCCATATTTCTGGCACGTTCACCTGCTTTTTGCTGCACAACGGTTGAGTGGGGGTTTTTAATGTAGGAGAGCCAGCGGTCAATCGTGTACTCTCTCCAGTAGAATGATTTATATTGATCTATTACAAGTTCCGCATTGACTTCGTATAGATCCTCGACAGACAGACCACCTTTTGTATAGGTCTGTTCAGAGATACGAGCGAAGTTAAGAATGTTCAGTTTAGAACCAACGCCGTTGATTTCCCCTTCATAATCACGGTTTACAATCACATCAGTTAAGCTGCGATCATATACCTCTCTCAGAAGTTTCTGGGAAAATCCCTCAGCGATTGTAGTTGCGTATGCTGAAGACATTTCACCTCCTGTTAAAGACTAAGTAATGTTTCTTTACCGTCCCTAACAGGGGTTTGGAAGAACTAAGCTAAGAGTAGCGAACTAAAATATTTCTTGTCAAGCTATGGTTGTGTCTATTTTGCCCGACTTAAGATATTCCTTGTACTTATTGTAGTCGGTTGTCCTGAGTTTTCGGGCTTGCTCTAGAGTAATTTTGTCAGACTTTGGCTTGCTTTTGGTGCTTGGGCCACCAGTACCAGTTTCAAACATAGCGCCTTTCTTTTTAGAGGTCGTCTTAGTAGCGTCGTGGAGAAAAGCCGATACCAAAACCTCAAATTCTACATTTCTTCGGGTAGGCTTGGTGGCAAACAAGATAAACTCGTCCTCCCTGCCCTCTAATTCTGGTGTTTTGTTTAGGGTCTTTGGGTCTTTAACAAATTTATCTACCTCTCCCTGCCATTTCTCCAAGTCCTTGTTTTCCTTGGTAATCTCCTCGAGTACCTGAAAACGGCGATTGTTAATTAAATTGTCTTTAGCCATCCTCTGCTCCAGGGTGGTCATTTCCTCCCAGTTGGGATATTCTTTCTCCAATTCTTCCTGAGTCGGCTCAGAGACTTCCATCGCCTTCTGAAGTACCTCGTTGGTCTTTTTGTTCTTGGCGTGGAGTATCTGGGCTTCCCTTGAGGAATCCACAAACTTCTTCTTGTAATCAGGTTGGGGGGGTTCTTTGGTTTCAGTCGTCTCTTCAGGCTCTTTGGGCTTTTCAGGCTCTTCCTTAATCTTCTCTGCCTTTTTTAGCGCTTCGTCGGCTTTGTCATCCAACTCTTCTTTAGTTGGTTTTACGTGTTTTACGCCTTCGTCTTTTTTGGTGAGTGGCTTTTTTTTCATTACCGTCCTCCTTTGAGGGTTTGGTTAATATTGATTGATAAAACTCCTTTTGCTCCTCAGTTAAGTAGCTGCTCCTCGCCCGCAAAAACACAATATCTGAAGGCAAGAGAGCGTGTAGCTCTTTCTGAGTAATTCTGTCAAGGGTTTTCTGTGCTGACTCGTTCATTTTGGGTTGTATCCTAGTAATTGTTTAGCTTTAGTAATATCAAATAACGACTGATTGCCTTTGGTGAAGTTGGGGACTCTCGGGTATCTCTTCTGAATAAAACCCTGAATATCGACGTTTCCTGCTCTCTCTATAGGTACAACTGGATCAGCAATATTAAACACCCCAAAGCCTTGATAGTCGGCTTCACAAGCTGCCCTCACTCCCTCGGCCATGTTTTCCCTACTTATAGAAACATAGAAATGCTCTGATACTGGCCTAGCGCATGGGTAGTCTCGGGTCTTTCTGCCTGTGGGGGTGTCCATGCGGAGGGCAATGGTGGTCATGTTGTGCTTATGCGCCGCCCTCTCTAAATGTTTTTCACATATCCGCTTGGAGATAGCATAGTAGTTATCGTCCTTGTCGTCTGGTTTAACATTGTCCTCTCTAATGGGGAATCGCTCTGGGCGACAAAGGTTGGCCTTACTAAAGCCATATACCGCCCCGCTACTCATATACACCAACCGCTTTACTCTAACTCTGTTACAGGCCTCAATGACACACTGGGTTCCTTTAATGTTTTGGTGTAAGAAATCTTCCCAGGGGTCCGGGGTGGGTCGGGGGATGCCCGCCAGGTGGATACACGCCTGTTTGCCCTGGAGTTTACCAGCCAACTTAGTAATGTCGTGGATGTCCTCACCATTTACCAAGTCATAGCCTGTGATTTCAAAGCCCGTCCGTTGCAAGTATGGAGTTATGGCTCTACCAATGAGTCCCTGATTGCCTGTAAGTAATATTTTCATTTCTTTACCATCCCCGCCATAGCTCGGTCAATTGCTTCCTTGGCCTTGTCGGGCGTGGATAAAAAAGCCTCGAGTAGTAAATAATTTCTCAGTCTAGCCTTTAAGAACAAGTCCTGTTTGGAGTTGTGTTTAGTGTCGGTCAGTTCTTGCTCTACCCCGTCCTTCATGGCCTTAATATAGGTTTTGACGTTTTCCAGGGTGAGTTTATTCTTGGTTAGTGCTTCCAACCAAGTATGTAGGGTTTCTTTCTCAACAGAATTGAGGTCTTCGTATTTAAGATTTAGTTTTTTGAGAATATCATCGACTTTCATTGGATCATCGGGTTAGGAGCGGGTAAGGCTCCGGCCTGTCCTCCCATCATGCCAGGAGTGGGTACACCCTCCGTAGGCATTTGTTCCATCTTTTGCTCTTCAAACTCCATTATATCGTTAATTTCTTCGGGTGATAAGTCTGCAAATTCTAACAGTTTTCGTTGATAGACTTCAAGCAACTTGGGATTGCCTGGAATAAAGGTAACTGTAGCATTTAGCTTTTGGAGGGTTTCAGTGTCCTGCGCCCGCTTTTCGTCTTGCGCCCATACCTTAGTCTGATACCCTGATTTACTCATCCAGTCTTTTGAACTAATTTCCCTTTGATAGATGCGGTTGGTGTTTTTACCCTTCTTGTAGATTTTAACTGCGTCCAATTGGTCGCTGGCCGCTTCAATCAGCTTTAAGAACATCTCCCCCCGTGCTTTCCAGGCTGGAGTGTAAAACTTGCTCATACCCTTAACCCGCTCTTTGGCTTCACCTAGAGCTAGCTGGACTTCTCCGAGGGTGATTTTTCTCTCGGTTTGGACTCCCTGCTGGGTTGAAGTGGCTCCAGTAGCCTTCTCAATCATCTGTAAGATAAAGTTCATTTCATCGAGAGACTCTGAGAGGTCGGGGATGTCCACCTTTTGCAGTACGTCTTGGGGCTTGCCTGGTACGCCGTACCAACCCCAAGGAATAGGATTAAAGGTTGAGGGCATAAAGCCTTCAACGGTGGAATCAAAATAATGCATCCCGAAGTTGCGTAGGGTTCTATTCTCTACCAACTGGGAAAACCACGAATTTAAGACCTTTGATGGGGTTCTAACTATATCAGCCACCCCGTCGCTCCAGAAATCCTGTCTTTCCATGTCGTCGGCCCAGCTTACATAAGGAAAGTGGGTCTGCCAGTAATGGTCTGACGTGGTTCCAATGACTTCTTCTAGGGGCTTCTCCATTAAAATCTTCATGTCGTCCGCTTCTACATACAGCCATATTTGCTCATCCTCGCCCTCCTCTTGTCTCTTCACAAAATGCAGGGTTATCTCCACGATGGTTTCACCCAGAATCGGGCTATCTACATCGGGTACACCCAGCTCTTCCATTTTGCGGTTCTTTTCTACTGCCATTTTTTGATTGGCGGCGACCTTAATCAGTCCCATTTCCGTCCCGTACCAGGTTTTTAAGTCTCTAACGGCATCCTGGTCATAATCTGGGGTGTTTTCTAGTTCGCTAATAGTCTTGTAGATGTGAGTGTGGATCAGATAGCGTGAGGTGTGAATATCGGTGGGGTCGGTATATCTTGATACTAAAATATCCTGCGGGTCTTGGACAGTTGTTTTGATCTGCCCGTTGATTATCTGCCACTGGTCAAAGCTCCTGCCATAGAGGAAAACCTGCCGCTTATCGACAATATCCAGTAAGTCCAGGTGGTTTTGTTCTACCGTCCACTTCCAGTATTCGTTCTGAAAAACCTCTTTTTGCTTGTCGTTGTCTAGGTTCTCAAAATAAAGTACAGGCATATCATCCACGTCTTTTAGTAGAGTTCTGATTGTGGACTTCATCAAGGGAAGGTTTACGCTCTGTCGTTGGGTTAGGCGGTTAATAGTTACTTTGTCTCTGTATAAGGTGTAGTTTTCAAGCCAGTCCTCTTGCCGCCTCTCTCGATAGTTATAGCCTTCGAGCTTGTTGTTGAGCAACATCTGCAATTTTGGGTCGAGCGTCTCTTCCATATAGTTACGATAAACAATAAAAATAGTTGAAGGCAAGTATTAAGCTGGTAGCCCCGTATAGATAGGTTTTACCCCACCTGGGTCGTTGGGCTTCCAGTTTGACTTCTTGCCCGAGGCTATAGCGTATCTGGTCGCATCCATTAAGTGATTAAAAATGTCGCTGGGTTCGTTGATGATTCTACCATCCTTATCTTCCATCCAAAGGTAGTTGCGGTATTCTTTGAGTAGGTTAATACTGCGCTTGGTGACTGAGATCCGCTGGTCTTGGAGGTACTGAATGCCGTGTAAAACACTGTCTTTGCCCTTAACTGAGGGAACAACCATCAATCCATAGCTTTTAATCTCGTCAATGCTCTTGGGTTCAGCGCTGTCCGCCACAACTAAAGCCCTCTCCTGGTTTTTGAAGAAGTCAGCTATTTGTTTGTTGGCTAGTCCCTTGTGATAAAGCAATTCGTCTAAGATGTAGCCGCCGTTGTATTCATACACCGCCACTGCTGCTGCTGGGTCGTTAGTATAGCCAAAGTCTAGTCCATACCGCCACAACCTAGCCTCATGGGGGAAGCCCGGCATATCATCTAGTATCTGCCAGCCAGTGTATATTCTGCCCTCTAGCTCCCCCAGTTGGCCCAGACCATATACCTGCCACCAATGTTTGTTATTTTTGTGTGATTCAATTTCCTTAATCGTGTTTTCATCCAAAGCCTCGTTATCTAAATATGTGAGGGTAATAAAATCAATGTCCCCTCTCTGTCCTAGCATATCGGTATAAAACCAAAACTCAGCCGTTGGGTTCCAGTCCATCCAGATAATATCCCGGGTACGGGTAATTAGTTGGTCGGCGATCTTGTATGAGAGGTTATTGGCCTCGTTAAGAAAAAGGGTATCACGCCTTGGGCCATGAGCTTTCCCATAAGTATCAAAAGAAGAAAACTCAGCAATACTACCAGTCTCAAAATAATAGGTGTGCTTACTCTTATTCCACCGGCCATCCTGCCAGTATCCCCGATCCTTCATGATGATCTCAAAGTCACGCATGGCCCCCTTTTCTAGGTGGGGATAGGATTCTGAGCCGGTGGTAGTGATCTTGTTTTTATTGGATTGGCAGTAGTCAATCAGCCAAATAAGAATAGAGACGGTTTTACTGGCGGAAGTACCACCTGATACCGCTCTAATGCGTTTCTTTAATTCAAAGATCCTCTTGGTCGCTGTCGTATCTTTGATGTGAAAGTTACTCTGTTGATTTTCCTCCATAGATTGGGGTTGGCACAAACGGTTCACCATCTTTTCCTGTTAGTTCGTGTGACTGTTTTGCCTTACCATCAATCCTATCACCGAACTCTTTAATCGCTGGTACATTACCTTTTAACACTTCCTTGAATAAAGCCTCACCTGCTAGCGTCTTGTATTCTTTCTTGTTTGTCTTGTCTTCACGTTCTGCTATTTCTTTCAATACACCAGACCAAGTCCATTCTTTTTTTGGCCGTCCTTTAGGGTTTCCTGACTGTCCTGGCTTGTATGATGTTGATACTTTAGGCATTGCTCTGTTTTTTGTCTGTTATAAAGTTTTTGTACCTCTGGACGCAACATACTTGTCAATTTCTTCTTGCTCAACAGCCCACGCATTTCCTATTTTTCTAGCCTTTAATCTCCCATTGTTGATTAACTTCCTCAAGTAAGAGGCGTGACTAATTCCCATTTTTTCTTTAGCTTCTTTGAGATCGTATATCATATGTATGGTAAAAATCTTTTTATTGTAAGTTTGCTGGGCTTTACACCCTTGATTATAGCTTTTTCGGCTGCTTTTTGGTTGTACTCTTTGATTAATGGGGTAATCCTAGCCCTTGCTTCATCACCATCTATCCTGCACATATTAAAGTCTAATTTTACTTGTTGGATTTGATTAAATAGTTTCATGATATAATTTGTTTATCGCCCCTCCAGTCTCTCAGCTCGAGGGGCTTTTTGTTTAGTGTCCCGACCATGCATCTGTTTGTCTTTTGGGTTGGCCGTCGTGTAGAAATGCGCTTGAATATGAGTTCAGAGTTATTGCGTATCCATCACTGCTCGGTTTAACTCTTTTTGTCATCAGATCACCTTTGAAGTTGTTTATGGCTGGCTTTACTATATCGCTTCCAGGCTCTGATCCAATGAACTCTTTGGCTATCTCTCTGACTTTTACGCTTGCTTTGGTAACTCCTATTACTTGGTAGAAATCGATATTGGTTTGGTCATATCCCCATGAAGAGTAGAGGATGTCGCCTTTTTTTGCCGGGTTAACAAAGTTTTTTCTTGCCTGTCTGCGCTCCTCAGCTCTTGCCTCTATTCTTGCAAAATGGCCTTCGATGTTTTTCGCCCTCTCCCCAGCCCATTTCATAGCCGAGTCTTCACTATTAAAATAGTAGTTTTCTTTGATCTGGTTTAATAGTTTGGCATTATTGTTGATAATTTTCCCATACCATCGACCTAATTCTTTTTTGTGTGTTACCTCGATGGTGTATTGTTTTATGTTTTTGGTAAATATAGTCATGTCTCTCCTATGACCTGTCTATTAATTATCTATAGTATACAATACTATACACTACCTGTCAACACGTTTCTTTTTCAACTCATCTTCGATTTCGTTTTCAAACAACTGACAGTTTTGACAACATAGGGTGCTCCATTTTCTATATGCATTCTTTAGCGTTACTGTTACCATTCCAAATCCACAGATTGGGCACGGCTTCACGTTGTAATAACTCATAGTATCGTTGTATACACAAATAGATACCATGTCAATCGTCAAACCCCCACTATTGGAACCTTAACTATCGGGTTAATAGTCGAGTTGCCTCGGTATGTTTTTCTTTTCAATGTGACTATGTTGCTGCCCCACTTTTTTTGGAGCTTAATGTTTTGCTGGTTTTCCCTTTCTTGTGTTCTCATTGAAACTATGCCACCCTTGTTTTTTATATGTCCACAGAAATATGACCACTTGTTGAACCTGAGTAATTTTCTGTATTTTCTCAACACTTGAACAGAGAAGTCATAATCCTCCTCAAAATACAAGTCATTGTCGAAACGTAAGCCCTCGTCGGTATTTACAATACCCATCAGAGGACCGAGCACTACGGAGGACAGGTTGAACGGGGTGTGCTCCCGGTAGTTTCGTGGGTCTGGAAGCAAATTTACCCCCCACAAGACCGTGCCAATCTCCCTGCACATGTTAAACAGGTTGGTGGCCATTTCCAAGAACTGATCCTCTCCTGCTTTAATGTATTTGCCCTTCTCAATATACCCAACATATGAAATGTCGTCATCCATCATCAAGATATCCTCACCGGGGAACATCTCGAGGATAGCGTTTCTTTTTTTTGATATGTTTCCATCCTTTTTATCGGGTATTGAGATAACGTTTTCAACATTTGCTTTGTATAAGCCAGCCTGGCTCTCCGGCACAACCACGCTCGCCGAAGTTAACCACTTAGATGTTTTTACATTGTCCGGTCTTTTGTATGACGGTATTAAGACTCTCATGACCTATCTACCAATTTTTTGCCACCTATCACTCTGCCAACCCCCCGAATACCCTTAGAACTCTTAACCGTATCTAACCCAAACATTTCTGTAGCCACGTTCCAGTCCATTATGTTATCAAAATAAAATAGCAAATAATTGTTTGCCTCAAGCACCTCACTACTAAACTCACACTCTGCGGGCACCATCTCCTCTTTTTGAAACAAGTCGGTCAACGAAATAGCCTTTTCTATGTCCACCTTGTACTCATCCAAATCTATGTCAACACTCTCCACCAATTTTGCCAATTCTTTTTTGTCGTAATACCCAGCTCTGTCGTTGTCTGATAAAGCGTATTCGGTTTTTTCTTTATCTGTTGGGGCATCGACCACACTCACCCACACTTCATCAATTCCAAGCTCTTTATAAGCCCTTAGGCGCATATTGCCACCCAATACTGTGCCGTCCTTGGTTATTAGTAACGGCTTGTATTGACCCAACTTCGAAATTTGTTTTTTTAATCGTTCGAAGTCCTCTTTTTTTATGCCTCGGGGGTTTTTTGACCAATTATGAAGTTCAGATAATTTCCTTTTCATACTTCACCGTCCTTTGTCTAGGGTTTGGTATGAGACTAATATAGCAGATGGTTTTATTTGGAGACAACTACCCAATTGGTAGTTAGCACGTAAAGTGATGCTTGCTTATCATTTTATTGTCCATGTTCCATTTTTATGTAAAAAGATTTCCCAACACCAATAATCTTTCCCTTTTTCATCAGGATAAACTCCACTTAGCCCCACTGTAAAATATCTATTTCTAAAATTCTTATCATCTATAAATATACTCATCTCGTTTTCTGTTCCACCCCTTCGAGAACCCATTAAAAAACTAGCCTTTACCTCTTTGGAATATCCTCCCCTATTTTTATCAAAAAGTTTTTTCACAGCATACACAAGCTCTTCCCAACATTTTTTCTTTTGTGTTTCTGTTCTTTTATAATCCACTACTGATTACCTCCTTATTTAACTCTGTTGGGAGACAACTACCCAATCAATCGCTAACAAATCACCTTCACGAATAACCCAAGCGTGTTGACCTTGTTTAACATTTGCTAGATCGTCTCCAGCGTCGTTTTTGATGGTTAAGTAGTGGGTGATCTTGCTTAAATAAGCGTATGACTTCTTGTTATTCCATTCAAGCCGAGTAACGGCGTTGCCTTTAATGACTTCCTCCATCGCTTGAGGGAAGGTTAGGGTCCTTTCGTCAGTCTGGGGCTTGTTGATAATTGGGCTATGAGATGCTTCCATCATACCCTCCTTAATTGTACATAATAAGTCTTATTTGATCTGGTAACTGCTCGCCTAATATAGCCTTTTCTTAACAAGACTGAAACCGCATTGACTACAGTGTAACTTTTGGCCCCTGCCTGTTTCATCTGTTTTAATATCTCCTGGAGAGGGATGGGGGTGTTTTCTTGGTGTACCCATTCATCAACCACCACCATAATTTCTTCTTGGAGACGATTGATGTCTTTCAGGCTTTGGTTTTCCATCCTGATTCATTATAGCCTATTTCTCCTTTAATTAGTTTGAAAAATAAACTTACTTTTCACCCCTGGTATCGTTTTTATTTTCAAGGGTGCTGATAATATAAGCCTCAATCTCCTCTTGGCTTTGTTTGTTTAGTATCATGTCTAGTATTTGGTGGGAGTGGTAAGAACTATTTTTGTATTTATAAGTAACGACACCACCCTCATGATAACTATATTGTATGGTGCCTCCAATTATTGCTTGTGGTTCTTGTACCAAGTCCAAGTCATCATAAATCTTTTCATTTTCACCCATCCACACCTCCTCAGCACATCGGAAGAGGTCTGAGAGAGATATGGCTGGGACAACCATGCTCGGGTCAAGTTTTCCGACGGGCATTAAATCCTGTTTCTTATAAATCCTTTTTGTCCCTATATGAATAAACTCCCCACCCCCTGACTTACATCCTCTCTCTGTTAATAGTTTTGATAGTGTGCGTGAGAAAATCATTTCTCCTCCATTTGGGTTAGTAGATCGTCTAATGCTTGGTTTACCAATTGACAGTCATGACAATCATCAACCTCGTCTTTCCAGTGATACCAGCCACACAAAGGTTCTTTTGAGTTATATTTTTTCATCTCCTCAATCGCTTTCTTCCATTCTTCATCTCGGTCTTGTTTGATTTGTTGGAAGGCTGATTTAAGCCAATCGACAAACTCAACATATTCTTCCTCGAGTAAAACAACCTGAGCGAAGTCTCCAGGAGTTGTGCTGTCCCTAGTAACAAATCGTTTTTCAAATTCTCTCCACAATTTATCTGTCATGTGGTTCCTCCTACATCAAATCTGCTAACGCCTTTTTCTAGCTTAATAATCCCATCAATCATCTTCTTGGCTTCGTTAAAGCCGTAGCATACCCCCGCTTTTACCTTGCCCGTACACTGTAGGGCTTTAAGCCATGACTCCTGGTGTTCTGATACCTTGCCACCCTGTTTGCGCTTCATCTCGATAAACAATACGTGCTTTGGGGTAACTACAATGTAATCCGGCACGCCAGGTCGCCACCCCTCCGCTTTTCTCTTGCCAAGATATGCTAGGTTAGGCCTTTGCCCCGCCCGCCGATTGAGGCTAAGTTCATTGATTAAGTGGGCGTATTCAGTTACCTTGCCCTGGTTGTGGAGTAACTGTAGGTAGCTGGCTAGGGAAACGCACTCCTGGTATTCTGTGGGGGTGGTGTTCATCTTTTGGTTTTCTCCCACATGGCTTTTAGTTTGTCGAATTCTCGGTAATAGCGATAGACTGTAGATGTGGGGATATCAAACTCGGTGGCCGTTGATTCAACGACCTGTTTTTGGGGATAGTCCATTAACTTCTCCATGTAGTTTAAAATAGCCAACATATCCCTCTCGCTAGCAAAGAGGTTGCCCTTGCGATGGGTGTTCCTTTTATTCATTCTCTCCCCAATATCTCACGATAATTAAATAAGTGCAAGTTATATAAATGCTCCCTGTCCACCTTCTTCCCGGAAGATGAAAGTGCCTTTTTGTTTTTCCTTGAACCCCCTAGCCCTTCTTACCTTCTCTGATGTTGGTTCTAGATCATCGTGTCTTTTCTGGAGGTGCTGTCGGCTTCGGCGGATTGTCTCTGTGCTAGGTGCATTTTTAAAGCTCCGATAGCTTATGTGCTGTCCGTCTACAAATCCTAGTGCCCCATACACTTGCCAGATTAGCTCTTGGTCGCTGTTCCTTGTGGCGGGCTGGTCTTGAAGGATTGATTTAACTGTGTCGTAAATTTTCATTTCTGCACCTTCTTTCCTTTAATATAAACGCCCTTGCGTTTGGCATCTTGGGGGACTTTCCACTCAAGTTTTACTGTACCCTTAATTAAAGCCCTGGGGATACTCAAAAACCACTCAAGCCTGTTTTTAATGGGTATCTCTGCTTCGTACGTATCAACCGCCATATAGGAAGTTGTTGCTGTGGCCCAAACATATTCACCGTCTTTGTGTATTTTGTGTTTCATTTCTGTACCTCAATAATTATTCTATTAGCGCTTTTAAGTTGGTTGTAGGCACTCTGATCTAAAATGATTCCATTTAACTCAATGGGTTGGTTGATAGAGTCGATGCGGTCGAGGATAACTTGTCGGCTCCAGTGTTCGTAATAAAATAGACCGAGTATGGCTAGTATGGCGAGTAGGTATTTCATTTGTCCTCCAGTGATTGATTGAGTTTGAATTTGATGTCGGTGAGGGCTTGGTTGTAAGCAATGCCCCAGTCTGGATTACTGACTTGGCTTGGGATTTCTACCTCCATCCCATCCAACTCCTTCTCAATCTCTTTGTGGAGGTCGTTGATGGTTTGGGTGAGTCTAAGTTCTATCCATTTCTTGATGTCTGTATTTACAACAGAAAACATTTCTGTTGACCAAGAACCACCTTTTTTAGAATATTCTTCAATTTCTTTTTCCGTCATTTCAACTAGAAGCTCTCTTTTCCACTTTTTATCAAACTCTTCCATCAGCTTCTCTATGATTTTATCTTTGAGTGTCATTTGTTCTCCAAACTAAATTTAGAAACTTCTTCTTTTCCTATTACCGGGCAAATATGATTTATAGCCTCGTTCTTTTTAGTACCACATTTAATACATTTCCCATTTTTATATTCGTGTTCGTAGGATTTCTTTTTCTTACTCATTTGTCCTCCAGTGATTGATTGTATTGCTCCTCTAGGCTAGGCCAGGGTGTAATAACGTCAAATTTCACCGATAAGTGCCGGGTCAAGGTGTCGGCTACTCTAATCATCTCTTTGGTCGTGAGTTGGGTGGTAGAGTCTTTGTGGAACATGGCTTGCATGATTTGCTTAAAGAGTAATTCTTTAACGGTGATTTTTGTCCAGGGTATCTCAGCTTCGTGCTTGAGTACCTTCATCATCGAGAGTCCCGAGTCGTTAAGTGCCTCCGCCAAGTCGGAACACCAGGCGTGGAGGGAATTATTTTGTTTTAATGTTCTTGGTTTAGAAGGGGATGTCATTGGGGTCAACATCCTGATCCATTTTCTGCTCTGTGGGCGATTCCTTGCCCCCCGTTTCGGCTTTTTCCCCTCCAAATGGATCTTCGCCACTAAATAGTTTTTCTAGGTCGATTTTCTTCTCTTTGTAAATATCTTTGATCTCGGAAGATACGGGAGTTTTTGGTTTGGGGCGGGTTTCATATGAAGTCTCTAAACTCTCCCCCTCTCTCTCAACCACAATGTCATAAGCCCTTGGGTCGCCCCAATCATCATCCTTGGTAAGTTTTCTTAAACTAGTAAGAATTCCCTTTTGAGTGATCTCCAGAATCTCTACGTCGTTTGTTTGATAATTGAAAACGATGAAAGTATTAAAGAATTTTGGTGCTTGCTTCTCTATCTTTTCTGCTGGTACCGGTTCGTCAATCCTAAATCTTAGAGGAGTTGGTTTTCCGTCCTCTCCCGTCACCCACAACACGGAACCAATAATGGGTTTTGAGAGAATGCGGAATCGGTTGTCTCCCTGCTTCCACTTCATATAGCCACCACTTGCCGTGTTTTTGGCTAAAGTCTCATCATAATCACTCGGATAAAAGTCTGACATGTTCCTCCTTAATTTATTAACTCTCTAATGTTTATATCGCAGTGTTGATCGTATGCTGCTATCCCGTCCTCCCTCATTTCGTCTCTAATGTCCTCTAATCGGCAAGCCTCAACTTCGCCGTCGTGTTCTCTCATTAAGTCCTCGTCTACTTCTTGGGTGCAGTGGTCGGTTTGTGGATCGTTGTAGTCAATCATTTTGTCTCCTCTTCTGGATTGATAAATTTTTTTAATTCTGCCCTTTTTGCTGGATGCTTTAGCTTTCGCAAGGCTTTTGCTTCAATCTGTCGAATCCGCTCCCTAGTTACCCCAAACTTCCTCCCCACTTCTTCATAAGTCATCGCCCCGTGAGATGATCTCTCTTTCTCGTCATCAAGGCGGTCTGTTTCTTCTTTTGTTACAGGCACGCCTATCCCAAACCTCATCCGCAAAACTTTAGCTTCTCTATCAGACAAAGAATCTAAAATATCCTCGACCCCCTGTTTCAAAAATTCTTGGTCTATTTTTCTCTCAGTAGTCTCAAGAGTGTCAGGAAGGGCTAGCTTATCAACAATGTGAGGCAAAAGCCTCTCGGTTACAACGTGTTCTGTGGTGAAAGAAGACCTCTTTAACTTGAAGGCTTGCAACCATTCGGGGAAAAGTGTTTCTACATCACTTTGCAACACCTCAGCTATTTTTTTAGCCTCTTTCATTGTCGGGTAACGATTAAATGTCTCAATCCTACTTATTAACTGACAACTTATACCAACCAGTTCTCCCAACTCTCTCTGCAACATCCCCAACTCTTCTCTTCTCCTTCTTACCTCGTTATTGAATGCCTGATGTTTAACGCCGAAACTAAACCCTTCCTCCATCTCTATCTCCCCATGCCAGCTAACATAATATTTTTGAGGCCGTAGTCGTCAGATAGCTTTTTGGCCTGTCCACATAAGTCGTCAACCTGTTGTAGTGGGTCTTTTGTTACTGGCTTCCAATTCTCAATCGTGCTGAGAACCTCATCGGCGGTGTTATCAGCTAGGCTCTCAATTTCTTCTTTGCTGTCTAATAACTTGCCAACCTCTATCGCTTGCACGATAGTTTCTTCAATCAGTTGTAATTTGTTTTTGGTATTCATTCTTGCCTCCTACAGCTTGATTTAATCAAGTCTATCACGATAAGTTGTGATATGTCAACCAGCAAATTTATCAAGAAAAATCCGCCGGGCCGTAGGAGGCGAAGCGGCGGATTGGTCGCTGTAAAAACAGTGCCGTCGTTATTCTATCACCCTTGTTGAGCTTCCACCAAATCATCGTTTCTCTTAAAAAAAGACCTTTTAGCCTTATACATGGTTAACAATCGGGTGTACTTGCCAAAAGTTTTCTTGCCGCCATGGTTGCACCAAACCGCCCGCCCACCTATAAAGAACCTATTTCTTTTCACTTAAACCCCTCTCTAAACTTATGCCCACACTCGGGGCAGGTATGAACGCCGATTTTTTTCTCGATTTGCTTATTTCTTCTAATGAGTTTGATAGCTTTTTTAATGGCTTTTTGTCTCGGTTTCACCAAATACCTCCTTAGCTTGTTGAAAAGTGTCGTTTGCTTCTAATTGCTTATAGTCCTCTTCCGCCGTTTTTTCCTCGAGTGGTTCGTTTGCTTCTATCTCCTCTACCAAAGAGTCTACCAAATCCACATAATCCATGAAGTATTTTTGGAATAGGGCTTTATCTGATTTCCTAGCCATCATCCTAAAAAAAGAGGATGCCTTTTTTAATCGGGTTATCTTGTTATTCACATTCCCCCCGTTGTTATCTCATCAAAAAAAGTAGAATACCTGATTTTGTCGATAATCCAAGTCAATGGTGACGGGGTTTTATCTCTTAAAAAAGTTAATTTCCGATATAGCCATAGTTTCATGTAGGTAATCCTCATTAAATAAAAAAATGCGGGTGCGTTGTGGTCTGTTTAGTCAAGAGGGTGGCTTCTTGAGGGTAGGGGGAGGTATGCCATTCTGGGTGTGGCCTCTTATCCGGTGCTAGTAAAACGTACGTTTTCAAATATGTGCGTTCTGCTTCTCAACGAGTGATCTGCCGGATCAGGCTCGTGAGTGCGGTTGATCCTGTTGTTTTGCCCGTGAGAGTGTCTCGACGTTTTCCAACCCTCCTCTTAACGACTTGCTCGGATCATTTAACTGTTTAGCAAGTAAATCTACTCTTGTCCTTCGTTCTGCCGCTGGGTGTCAATCTAACGGCCTCTTGTCCTGCTATCAATTACCGGGGTTTAATCCATTGATAGCATAAAAAAACGACCTAGTAACTAAGTCGCTTTCTTGTTGTCGGTGGGTGATTCTTTTTCAATTTCTTTATACATAGCCGCAAGTCCTAACTTTGCATCTTCTTCGGAGTCATAAGCGTGCAATGCTTTTAGTATGTGGTTGTGAAACTGTAGTTTTGTGTAATGGATAAACTCAATATCTTCGATGCTTAAATCGCCCTTGCGTGCCAGTGCTGCTTTGTATCCAGCGAAGAAGTAGGACACGTTGTTTTTGATGTGTTTAGCCATAAAAAATCCGTTTCTATTTGATTAACAACTAAATATGGAGTATAGCTTGATTAGCTGTCCTTTACGAAATTCCCTTGCGGGCCATCAACTGCAGAAGGTAGCCTACCGCTGAATCGCTGGAGATCAACCCAGCTATCGCTCATCTATACTCCACATTCAATTGTCAACTAAAAAGCCCCCTTGAGGTGGGGCTGTGGGAACGTGTGTTATCCCGTATCCCACCTCAAAGAGGCTCCACACGTTTCACAGCATATTAAATCTACCAACTTATTTTAGTGTTGTCAACTATCTGGTAGTGGGTCAATTTGAAAATCCGCATCCTTGACCGCTCATGGTTATCTATTTGTTCCTGTATATCATTGCCCGCATTTTCCCAGTCTTTTTGGATCAATTCCGAATCAGGATCATCCGTATATTTGTATTCGTCCAGCCCGCCAAATAGATCCACTACTCTCGCCATTCCTCTTAAGAATGATGGTTTGTTCAGGATATCCGTTGAGTTCATTGACCAAAGTATAACACCTTTAATAAGGAAGAAAACATGTAAAAGACAAAATACGCCGCTTCTTTTTACAGGAGAAAGCGACGTATTTATTAACGATATGTGGATATATTGTAATTTAAATAAGCTATTTAATCAACAAATGAAACTTACCAGGTTACAAAAATTGGAAGTTGTTTTTTGGTGTTGCCTGACATTTTTTGCTATTGTATTCGCTATAAGAATTGCGCTCAACATTCCCCTTTAATTTCAAATTGACCCACTACCAACTATCTAAATATATGCCGTTTCTATAGAGTATTTCTGTTTTCTATATAGCTTCTATAAAGTTGTGCTGGTTGGGGTTATGCTCCCCCCTACAAGCCTTGTGAAAATAGTTTCAAAGCTCGAGGACTAACACTGCAGCCGGCCTAGATGCAATCTAAGTGCTTGCAATGTCACCAGCATCTCTCAGCTCCGCATAAGTAACCCCGGTGAGAGAAACTGATGCGGGTTTGAGAAGTGCCGATGCCTGCCCCACATCGGCTATTTAAGTCAATCAGGTTTCTGTAGGCTTGTCAAACACGGTTGCGTCTTTTCTGGCGTAGGGGATTGGCTTTCCTCAATGCCTCTCTAGCCTGTTCGATCAATTCTTCTCTTTCTTCTTCTCGGGCGGCACGGGTGCGCTGGTCTGTCTGCATAAGTTGGTCTATGGCATAGTAATTTTGGCACTCTTTTAAGTTTATCTCATGTGCTCTACCCACGTAGCTTAGGTGATAGTCGAGGTGCTCTTGTACCGTCACCACCAAGCCGGCTTCGGGTTCATCATAGTTAGGATTGCTCTTGTCGTGGTTAAAGTGCATGCAATGGAGCATCACCCCATCCTCAAACCTCTCACCCGAAATCTCAGAGGCTCCGCCAGCACGCTTAAACATCTTCAATCGGGTCTGCTTACTAAACGCCCACCTAGAGGCTTCAATTGCGGCCAGGAGGCCGATAAATGGTAAAGCCTCCTTACGCAAATTTGCCTCCTATTCTTCTAATGTTCCTAACTGAGAGGCTATCGCCCTACCCGCAACTATCTCGGCTGTCATTCGCCAATCACGGGAACCTTCCGGCCAGCTTAACTCCCTCTTTTGGTAGCGGCGGGTTTCCTCAGCTACATACTCCCCGGGGTAACCTGCATAGATCAGTAGGTTAGCAAACTGGCTCCAAAATCTCTCCCCTTCTCGATGGGCTTGTTCCATTTTCTGAAACACTTTTAGCCTGTCGGCTTCAAGGACTTCTTTGGGGTCGTAGCTTCGATGTTCGGTCATTTGGTTAATACGTTTTTACTAATCTCGTAGAGGCCAACGGCTGCACCACCCACCAGGAGGCTTTCTAATGCCCCTGTATCGGTTATGTACCCCAAAAGTAGGGCAACCACTACAGAGACTAGCGGAAGCCATTTGGGGGGTACTAGCTCGGTCTTTTTGATAATTTCTACTACTACCGTAACGGCGGGTACAAGTATGGTGTGCATATTACCTCTTAATGTTTAATAAGTAACTTTTAAGGCGGGCAATTTCCTCTTTGATAGAGGCTACCAAGGCTTCCCTTATCTCTTTGGCCTTGATTTCTTTGGTTAGGCTCAATCTCTCCTCTAGTACCTTGATCCTGGCCTTTAGCTCCTGCTCGGTAATGCTCCAAGCCTTCTTATCATCTGCTGTACTCGCTTGTAGTTCTTCATGATCGCTCTGTAGCTTGCCATACCCCTTAGCTTTATCTTCAGCCTCTTTCCAGTCAATAGCCGTGTCCAAGTGATCTTTGTCCGCCAAAGTTTGTAGGTGATTATCCATCTGCTTAATCGCTTCGTCTCGCTTGCCCTCAGCCGTTGTTTGAGCGTCTTTTGCCTCTTGAGCAGACTGGCGCACCTCTGATAGAAGTTGCTCGACATACCCAGGTGATTCCCACCCCTTAGCCATAAATCCATCATATTTGCTAGCCTTGGTAACTAATTCCTCAAATTTGGCCTTGCCTAGCTCCACTCTTTCCTCGCCTTCTACTGGAACCTCTTGAGCCTTGTTGACTACCGCAAAGCCCGTGTATTTGGTGTACTTGGAGGTGGCACTTTCCCTCCCTGTCCACGGATCATACAATCGTTGGTTTCCCACAAACAAGACCCAATGGCTATCCCTCGTATTATCTAGCCCATCAAAGTCTGCTTCAACCAGGCATCCACCGTTACGGTTGATTGCCTCTGCCACCCGTTCATTGTCGTAAGCATAACCACGCCACTCAAACTCAAGCCAAGGTATAGCTTCTTTAACCTTTGACCAAAGAATTAAAGCCCCCTGAAAACCACCCACCCGTGTTAGTCTGTCGTTCACTTCATCGGGGTTAAGCCCCGCCAACATCGCTAGTGCTGTGATTGTGCATCCATAATCACCAATTGTTTTGCTTGTCTTACCAATCTTTTTACTCGCCCATCTTGTATCACGCTGAGAGAGGATTGTCATAATCTAGGCTATTAGCCCAACAATTATCTAGTTTGCCTTAATAATGTCTTAACGTCAACCTTGATTTCTGCCAAGTCCTCGGCAAAGACTTTGTCGTGTTCTTCTAAAATTACCACCCTCTCAACCAAAGCTGTCAGGCGGTCAACTTCACTAGAAATCCTGTTGATATATTCCTCGTTGGCGTTGACTCGATTAGAGGTGTTGGCATAAATTATGATTAGCCCACCCACTAAAAGAATTATCGACCAGGAGTGTTGTTCTATGAAAGACTGTAGCCAGCGTTTATTGTTGTTGTCCATAAATACCAATCCCTACTAATTCAGGATCAATGCCATATTGTTGAGAAAGCTGGCGGTATAAATTATCAATTTGGGATTGAGACTGCTTATATTGGGCAAAAACTGCATTTGCCTCAGCAACATATGCCTGGCGTTGATTAGCTGACAATCTCTTACCCTTAATTACTTTATTGTAGATTTTTCTGACCTGCTCTGGCACTCCAGCGGTATTCTCTGCTGTTGCAAACTCGCCCTCTCTAACGACTGAGCCGGGGTCGAGCATCTTCATGTAGGCAAAAATTAGGGAAACATCTCCTGCTGGGGTGTCTGTGGTGTTGGCAACTTTGTTGTAAGAGTTCAAAATATCAAGATAGTTATTTTCTTGAGTTCTCTTAAAGTATTCTGCTCGTAAGTCGTTAGCAACCCCCCTCGTTTCTTCAGAAACCCGGGGTGTTTCAGCGGCAACTAAGTCATAAATTCCACTAATTTCTTCTAAGTCGCTTTTGCTCGCCCCCTGAGACAATGCCTCTAAAAGTAAGTCCCTTTTGCTTTTACCGCCGAACAATTGTGGTTGTGGGCTGGTTGGAGCGCCAGGAACAGCGGGCGGTGTAGTTGGAGTAGTGGTTGGGGGAGTAGTGGTTGGAGTGGTTTGTTGGGTTGCAGAGACTTCTTCTGGCTTGGCTCCTACAGCAGCCGTTGCACCTATGGCTCCGGCTTTCAGTGCCGCTGAAGGTGCGTTTAATCCTGGTGTTTTGGCCAATGCTTCTCCCGCCTTTTCTAGCCCCTTGCCCACCAACTTGCTCGCTGTCGGTGTTTCCAAAGCCCTTCTTGTAGCCATTGGAGCTACTGCACCCGCTGGCCCACCAGCCGCAAATCCGCCAGCTCCAGCCACCATGTCCAACAGTCCTAGTGTAGATTTACTTGGGGCTACATTCCCTACTCTAGCAGCATATTGACGGGCTTGCATCGCCGTATGGACGGTTTCATTGATGGCTCTAAACTCATCAAACCCTCCCTTTTTCAAAATATTGTCTAAGGTATCGTTCATTAACACATACACTTCTCTCCAGGCCTCTGCTTGTTTTTTCTCAACCGCCGAAGATAAAGAGTTCCAGCTACCCAAAGAACCGTATTCTGTCTTTAAGACATAATACTCTGCCGGAGTAAGGGTGGTTTTTGCTCCCACATCGGTTTCAATTACGTTGAGAACATCTTGTAAGGGTTTTTTGGTAACAATAGATTTTGCTTGTTTAATTTTATTCTTTAAGAAGCCAGTTAATTTGCTAACTGGAATCTTCTCATCAATCTGGCTGGAGGTTTTAAGAATCTTCCCGCTATTTTCTACAATAAGATCGTCAGCTTGGGTCAACACCTCATCGGCAGAGCCTGGATTGATGCCTAGATTTTTCATTCGCTTTAATAGACTATTGCCACCTTCCCTTGCGAGCGGTTTAGAACCAATGCTTTTAACATAGGCGGTAATTCCAAACTTTTCTCCCGCCTTGGTTAATTTTTGACCGACCTTTTGGGCGGCGGGTGAAATGGCTTGACCAGCCTTGTCTAAAACTCCAGCAGAAATAGCCCCAGTAGCGGCTCCAGTAGCAACAGAGCCAGGAGTAGCCCCCTCTTGAGAGGCAGCGAACAATCCACCAGAAGCCGCACCAGGAAGCAAGACTCTCTCTGCCAGGGTTGCTCCCTTGCCAAAAGGTACAGCATACGACAAAACACCCGCAGTCTGTTGAGCGCCACGTTTAAGCAATCCCCCCCGAGTTAGGTCTTTTTCTTCGATATATTTGGGCTTATAGCTGGTAACGGACTCTAGTTCTTGGGGGGTCAATTCCTGGCCTAGCGCAGACTTGACCATGCCTGGAGTTGTGGCTACCCTGCCTGCTTCTAATACTGATTCCCCTACCATCTGAAACGGTCTGTAGAGGGACTTAAAGAAGTTCCCCACAAAAGTCCCCTGGGGTTGGGTTAGCTCGCTTCCCCCTTGGGTGTTTGGAGAAAATGATTGAGCGCCAGGTTGAGTTCCAGGCTGGACACCCGCTGGAGGGGTTAATTGTTGGCTGGTTGCCCGTTGATTAAATTGAGCAAGAGAAGTGCTGACCTGTTCTTCACTCAGACCTCTGGCTTGCGCCCTTTTTTTGATTTCGTTTATCTGCCATTGTTTAAGCATATTATCCTCTCAAAGCCCATCCAGAGCTTTCATATTGCCAGGATCTACCTAGTTCATCAACATACCAACTGCCAATACCCATTGAGGGAGAATAAGTTGGTGTAACCACTTCGTTTATAATTGAATCAAGAACAGGATCAGTTGTTGCGCCTCCACCCAGTAAGCCTGATAAGAAATCGGCTCCAGAAAATCCAGAACCGCTACTGCTCGGCCCAATCAATTGGCGGTTTACAATGTTTCCACTCTGGTCAACAGTAACAAAGTAGTCGTTAGTTCCATCGCTCCAGGTACTAACTGAAGTCTCGATGTTTTTAGCTTTGTTGGCGGCGATGGCGCTTTGGATCATGCTTGAGCTGATACCTGTAGTACGGGTAATAGCGGCTATGTCCTCACCACTTGCGTTGTCTAATGCTCCCATCCCTAAAAGGGTGTTAGTCCAGTTTAAAGCTAGTTGGACTGCATTAGAGTTGATGTCAATTTGTCTGGACTGTAAGTTAAGTTGGGTTTCTACATCTGCCTTGGCCATTTCTATCTGGCTTCTTAATGGGGCGGTTTCTTTCTCATAGGCTTGTTTTAATCTTCTGAGGCGCTGATCCATAATCCCCGCCGTTAAAAATGGATTATCAGTTATTTTGTTTCTCTCTTCTAAAAACTGTTTTTCGCTGGCAGCTAGTTGCTCTTCTTTCTGCTTAACTCCAGAGGAGTCTATCAGACTCTTATACATTTCGGGCAGGTTGGGAGTTTCTGGAGCAGTCATTGTCCCCAAACCTGCTCCGGCTGTTCCACTGGGTAGTTCCGTCTGTCTAGTTGGAGCTGGGGCAGGTTGAGGCGCTGGAGTCACGCCAGCCGATTGTTGTCTTTGATCTTGTAAATACTTGGTGAATTGATCGTGGGGTACGTTTTGGGCGGCGGCTGATTGTTTGTTGACTTCCTCTGATACCGCCTGTCCTGCCCCCACCTGGGATGAGCCGGGGTGAATTACACCAGGGTCGCTTAAAGTCCCCCCGATATACTGGCGGCCTCCGTACCAACCGCCTTCTTGAAAGCCTCCGGCGGGTGGAGTAATCCCTAGTGATGTGGGGTCATATACTGCCATTACGAGAAATCTCCTATAATATCGCTAGTTTTAGTCCGACCAAACATATCTCTGACGTTAAACATGGGCTGGGTTTTTTCATATTTGGCCTGTTCTTGTTTGATCTTGTTGAAAGCAACTGAAAGAATTTGTTTAGCTTCGATACTGAAAAACTCACCAGCCTTTTCATCTTCGCCCTTGTGTTTTAGGATAGCCTTGGCCTCTAATAAGATCGCCTCGTTTCCCTCGGGCATGGTATAGGAGAAAATGGTGGTGTCAGTATCATCGTCTAGTTTTGGGGCGACTTTCTGCCCCCACATATTTATTACCAGCCCCGCCGTCGTGGGGGTGGGATAAATAAATACTTGATGTCCATGCACCGCCCATTTCTTCTTGGTGCTGTTTGCGTTCAAATCGTCGGCCTTCCAGTCTAAATAGTCCTGAAAGACCATTGGGCTATAATCAGGGGCTTCACCATAATAATCACCATCTACTTCCAGCCTCCACGCTGAATCAATGCTCCAAGGATTAGTTGAGTTGTCACCATCGGGCAAGTCGTAGTTTTCTATGTTGGCTTGGGAAGCGGTTGTTTTAGAATCTTCTAGTTTAGGCCAGCGGAAAAGTCTGGCCGCCTTGCTTACATAGGCTCGATTGATAGCCGCATCAATTGTGTCGGGGGGGAAAAGTGAACTGTTTTCGTTTACGCTCAAGTCTGATTGTAGTGCAGACCTCAAATCTGAAAGTGTATCCATGCTTCTATACTCCCAAATAAAATTAGTTTATGGCAAGTGCTAAGACCAAAGTATAGTTTGATATAGATTAAACTATTTTGATACTAGCTCTTTGGTCTTTACATCTACTTTGTAAGCAGAAATAGCCCTGGGGTTCTTGTCTAATTTAACAAAAATCTCCTTCTGCTTGTGGTCTGGCTCATACTCTAATGTCCCCTCTTTTCTTTTCCAGTTAACCACGAGCCTTTCTGTGGTGTCTTTGTCCCCCACCCACATTTTTAAGTGGGCTTTTGAGTGGATGCGCCCCTCAATCGTGCCAATTATCTGGCCTGTTTTAGTGTAAAAAATTATCATTCAATCTCCTCATAGACCTAAATTATTCTTAAAAATACGATAAGAAAAGTCTGTGTCAATAGTCCCACTATTATCTATGCTATTAAAATGAACCACAAAATATAAATAAGTATCATCAGCAAAAACCGCCAAATAAACCAAAACAACAGCATCCCCAAAAGCATAAGGGGCCTGACAAGCGGTACTTGCTGTGGGGGTGTCTAATATATAACCAGCAAAATAGGGGACATAACCCAGATTATGAGTAACCTTTTCAACAGTATAGTGATAATAAATAGTTCCCAAAAATTCATCAACAACAGATTTATAATAATTGGCCTTGTTGGTTGTTACAGTGATTGTCCCCTGAGAATAATATTTTAAGGTATTAAAATCACTACTAAACGAAAGATTATCAGAATCAGTCTCGGTTAGAGCGTTGTACCCACTTTTGGCTACTACAATTTTTCTGCTCATAACGACACCTCAAAAGCATACCACTTAATATCTACATCATAATTGCTCCCAGGTCTGGTTAAAATAAAATATAAATAAGTGTCGTCGGCCTCTGGTGTAAAGGATGGGCCAGTAAAAAAAACTGGGGTATCACGGTCATATGGAAAAGACAGGGGGCCAGCCATCGCAACCTTGCCGTCGGGAAATTTGCAAAAAGCATAAAAATTGGGAGCATAGCCCAAACCATGAGTAACTGTAAAAGTTTTGGGGTTAGCATTCACCGTCTGGTTTAATAGGGTTCCCTCAGCCAAAATCTTAAAGGTGTTGAAAGAAGAGTGAAAAATAAAATCATTAGGGTCAGAAGAAGTTAGGGCGTTGTTTCCTGATTTGGCAACTGCGATTATTCTTGTCATTCTTACTCTGGTATATCATCATAAAAAATAAAATATCTCATGTCCTTGTCTGATCCAGTACTGTTATAAAGATATAGTTTAGTATTACTCACCCAGCCCCTAAAATCTCCAAAAAGATTGCAACCAGTCATTATTTGAAATCTTCCTGAAGAAACCTCACCATAAGCATAAAAATGGGGATAATAATTTATGTTGTGTGAGACTTCTTCACTCTGCCCATTAACCACCCCCCTGGAGTGTTCTTTAATCAAAACATCATCTTCTCCTGTAAATAAAGAAAAATGATTAGGGTTAGTGTCGGTTAGGGCATTATATCCTGTTAGAGCCACCCTAATTACGTTTTTCATTCTATTCAGCATCCCCTATTAGAATCTCAGGAATATTGTTATTGTAGAGTATGATTCTGGGCTTGTCTGGATCGCCATCAATTACCCAAGTATTGTTTCCCACTATCACCTCACCGCCAATGAGGGTTCCGGCTTGAACCGTCCCTTTAAATACTGCGCTCCCAGTCTGTGCATCTATGGCAAAAGTATATACTCCTGATTCGTCCCTGGCGGCGATACCGTTAGGGCTAATTCTAAGATCACCCGACACCCCACTTACATACTTGCCCACCTGGATTGCTCCAGATGGAGTAAATTCAAACTCACCTAGAATCCGCTTGGTTCTGGTGTTTAGGGCGGAGCTTAACAATTCCACCGCTATTCTTCTAGTAGGAAGGCTCTGGTCTTTGGTTTTTTGGGCGGAGTAACTTCCCCCACGAGTAGATTGAGAAGTCTTATAGTTGCCCCCTGTGGCCTCATTGGGAAGTGGGTTATCTTCTATGGTTTCTGGGTATAAAACTTTATCATCTGCCATT
>Ga0272442_10001029_pt1 | contig 43299 bp, 51 predicted proteins | sample SSMForm2O_FD_200262 | JGI IMG/M metagenome (GOLD analysis project Ga0272442, IMG submission 200262) | Marine sediment archaeal communities from Little Sippewissett salt marsh, Falmouth, MA, United States - SSM-Form-2O | ecosystem: Environmental > Aquatic > Marine > Wetlands > Sediment ...
TATCTAACTCATTCTCTAAAAACTTAATATCTTCAGCAGGATCATATCCTTCTGTCTGCTTTCCTTCAACATCTGTTGTTCCTGAAACATCTAATATATGAATAAAAACATCAGCCTGCCTTAAATCATCTAAAAATTGGTTTCCAAGACCCTTTCCTTCTGAAGCTCCAGGCACAAGCCCAGCAACATCAACTAATTCAACAGGAACAAATCTGTTATGATTCAAACAAAAACCTTTCTTAGGCATACATTGCGTATTAAACTCTTTATCTATACAATCTACTTTAACGTAACCTACTCCTGTATTAGGTTTAATAGTAGCAAAAGGATAAGCAGCTATTAATACTTCAGCCAAAGTAGCTGCTTTAAAAAAAGTACTTTTTCCAGAAGAAGGCTTACCAACCAAACCAATCAACATTTTTCTTTAATTTCCTCCCAAATTTTATTAATCTGTTTCATTGCACTATCAAGATCCTTATCATTCATAATGACATAATCAGCAATCTCTATAAGCTTTCCTGTTTGCTGGCCCATTGGATTATTTACATCTAGGTTATCTCTCTCATCTACCTTAACAAATTCCTCCCATGTCTTAGGATCACTCGCTTTTCCTCTTTCTAATGTCCTCTTAAATCTTATCTCTCTTGGAGCATCTACAGCTATGAGTATAAAATTACTTAAATTTGCTCTCATAAAATCAGCCTCACCTGCATTTCTCAAACTATCTATTATATGATTCTTCTCTAAATCAAGTTTCTCTAAAAACTTCTTCATAAGAGCTCCTACTCCATCTTCTCCTCTCCATTTATCTGCAAGATCTTGCATATTTGTCCTAGTTATCTCTTTACCAAGTTTCTCCAGTTCTTCAGCTATAATTTTAGAACTCTCATTATATTGAAACCCTTTATCTCTTAAAAAACTAGTAATTGTCTCTTTTCCTGCTGCAGGCCTTCCAGCAATACCTATAATCATGGACTTAAAAGAAAAGAGGACTTTAAAAAAGTTCTTACATTAAAGTAGTTATCATTATACAGTTGTGACACAATAGTAAGGTTTAAAAATCTATAATGACCTATTATATCAAGAAAATAAGCATGAATTAATAGATATATTTATATCAAAATGAAAAAGCGTAGAGTACTATATATCGGAAAAGACAAATCAATAGCTAAAGGTTTACAAAAAGAATTTGATAATCATGAAGCAGAAATAGCAAATTGGGAGCACTTTTGGAGCCAAGATGATGGAAGAGGATATAATATAATAGGAGAGCATGACTTAGTTATTATTGATGAGGAAATAGGAGGAACAATTGAGAAAGGGGAGGAATTAAGGGAAGAATTAAGAAAAAGAGAAATAAGAACTCCAATAGTTATTTTAAAAGATGAAGCAGAAACAGAAGTAAATAATTCTGATTACATAATAAATAAAGCAAAATTAAAAGAAAAAATAGTAGATAATCAGCAAAAAAGAAAAACAGGATTAGGAGATCTAACAGATATTGCAAATAGAGAATTCTGGAGGATCCCTATATTATATGATATAGGAGTTATTGGAGGAGGAAGATTTGGAACAGAATTCCTAAAGGGATTAAAAAGAGGATTTATGGATAATGTATATAATATTAATGTTCAAAGTAATCATCATGCAGATAATCCAGAATCACTATGGAACCTATGCACCCTAACAGAAGGAGATCCTAGGCATTTCTTTGTGAACTTAGAAGATATGTTTGATGCAAATCCCAATCTAGACTTCCTATTAATGGCAAGTGGGGTATATGGTCAGGCAGCTCCAAAAAACGGAAAAGCCACAAAAGACAGAAGTGCTGCATTTAAAGACGCAATGAGTGTTATATATCCAAGATTACAAAAAATAAAACAGGCAATGGATGATGGAAAATTTAAGGGCTTATTAACAATAGTTACTGGACCTCAAGACATGATCCTAGAGCACATGACTAAAGAGATGGGATTTCCTACAGATAAAGTAACAGGTATTACTCCAGACCCAATGAGAGCAGAGAGTATACTTATAGGAAAAATTAGAGAAGAATATCCTGCATATGCAGATAAAATAAAAGGAGTCCATGTTCCTATAGTTGGTTGGAGATCCTGCCCTAATCCATTATATAGCATGAGTGAAGTAGATCTTGAATTAAATGGAAAAGGCAGGCAGAGAGTAAAACTATTCGATTTCTTTCCAAAATTCAAGGAAGTAGAAATTAGACAACAGATGATTCAAAAATTAAAAGAATATGGATGGGGGCTTATGGAAGACGCAGATAAACATGGTATTTCTTACTCAGATTCTCCAAATGAAGCATTAAACAGACTTGCTGATTTAAAAAATTGGAATATTCAATCAAGAGGCATATGGTTTACATATAGACCTCAATTAGGAATGATGATGATGACTCCTGCTAAATTCAAAAGAAAAAATGGAATATACATTACTTGTGATTCCAAATCTGCTTATGTTCATGCAGAACATTATGATAAGTTTGAAGGAGAATTATATGAATATGGCAAAGCACAGCATGAAGACCATATTAAAAGAGCAAGAGAGTATAAACCTCCTACGAAATAGGTTTAGATAATTATTTAAATATCAAATTCTTTATGTATAAGAGGTGAAAGAACAAAAATCACCTTTCACGGTTCTTGAAAATTAATCAAAAATGGAAGACATAAAAGAATTCCTAAAATCAATAGGATTAGGAAAAAACGAAGCAGAAATATACTGTTGCCTAGTTAAACGAGGCATATCTTCTGTGTTAGGAATAAGCAAAGAAACAAAAATACATAGATCAAACATATATGAAGCATTAAGGAATCTATTGAAAAAAGGACTTATTTATGAAGTTACAAAAGATAAAAAGAAATTCTTCTATGCAAGACCTCCTGCTTCTTTATTTGATTATCTGAAAAATAGGGAACTAGAACTGCAGTCTGTAATAGAAAGACTTGAATCAGAGCATGCAAAACATCATGAAGAAAGCAGCATAAGAATATCAAAAGGTAAATTCGCTCTTAGGGAGGCGATAATGGGATTATTAGGAATAGAACAACCTATTGCAGTATATGGTATTCCTCAAAAAGCTCCAGAGATATTAGGGCCTATGTTAAAAGAATTTCATCCTGCTAGAATCAAAAAAGGATTATTAATGAGGCATATATATAACAAAGGAGATGTATCAAATGGAGAAGATAGAATCAAGATATTAAATGAAATGGAGCATACAGAAGCAAAACATCTTCCTTCAAAATATGATTCAATGGTATCTACATTAATATGTGGAACTACAGTATTATTGCTTATATGGCATGAAGAAGATATAACAGTAATTGAGATAAAAAATGAGGATGTAGCTAAATCTTATCAAAACTACTTTGAGATTCTTTGGAAATCAGCAAAATTTGCTTAATACCCTCTATTTCTATTGGAAATTTTAAGTTGTCTAAAAAAAACAACTTCTAAAAATTATTAACGACAAAAATTAAAAAGTTGTCTAAAAAAAACTACTCTCATTTAAATAAAAAACTATCTTATATTAATTAAGATGATAGCTGAACAGAATTTATGTGTTCAATGTTATGAACCAATAACAAATCCTGTATGCGAAGCATGTCATTTGAAGGAGGTGGCTATCTGGTTGGAAGATACTGGCCTAGATCCAATAACTAAATCTTTAGTGCTTGCTGGAGTTAAGAAAAGCTTGCCAAAAGAAGCTATGAATGAGAATACTTGTATCCTATGCGGAAAAAATACATTATCAACTTGTTCATATTGCTTTTTCCTAGTAACAAGCAAAGTATTAGCAAAACTGAGAATAGATGAGGAAATTGTAGATAATTTCCTAGAAACTTTTAACTACACATTAGGCCATTCTGAATACGTAATATAAAATGCCTCCCCCTAATACTGACATAAAAATCAGGAATTGTATTAGTTAGAACAATTTTTTATTTCTTTTTTTCTTTTATTTTCCTAGTTGGAGCTATAAAAAACTTTAAATATCTTCTAAAACTCAATTATTCATAAGATGAGCCTGTAGCTCAGCCCGGTTAGAGCACTGCTCTTATAAGTTCATTTTTCGCTAGAAAAATGATTTCAAAGCAAAAACTTTTGTTTTGGCTAAGAAAGGCAGGGGTCCACAGTTCAAATCTGTGCAGGCTCATATTATATATGAGGATAGACAATATCTTATTCTGAAAATAGATAGGAACTGTCAGTTCAAATACTTCAATTCGAGCCAATTATAGAGAATTGAAGTTCCCAAGAATCTTTGATTGTTGAGGACTGTGCAGGCTCATATTATATATGATGATAGATAATATCTTATTCTGAAAATAGATATGAACTGTCAGTTCAAATACTTCAATTCGAGCCAATTATAGAGAATTGAAGTTCCCAAGAATCTTTGATTGTTGAGGACTATGCAGGCTCATTTCATCCTTATAGTTAGTTTTATAAATAAAAATAATCTAGATTTGGTATGCTGCTCCTTGAGGAACATTTGGACTCAATGGGCAGAAAAAGTAACTTAATCCAAATGCCCCTGTAGTACAGAGGCCAAGTATTCCGCCCTTTCGAGGCGGTGACCCGGGTTCGAATCCCGGCGGGGGCATTATAATATTTCTTTAAAATATTATTTATTCTCCAGGATTCGGAGAGAGAATTCTGAAATTGATTAGGTTTGAATGGAGCACTTGCATTTTGAAGTAATTATAATAAAAAATAGCAAAGTGCAAGGGTGAAGAGGTGGGAGGTATAACTATTTTTTAATCAACTTAATGTTTAACTTCTCCCCAGGCTTATGGAGACCAAGTCTATATGTGCCTTCTTTTTGTATCTTATACCATCCTTTCTTTGCAAGATGCAGATTGTAATATCTAGGTTTTCCTAGAACATCAAAGATTTCTTGTCCTGATTCTGGAATAATCCCTCCACTTGGAGTCATCATGTTTCTTAGATCCCTTAATATCAATAATATTAGAACTAAGGTTGTAGAAAGCAATATTGTAATTATCTGAGAGTATATTGCTTCTGTTTTTAGGTAAAAGATACAGAAAAGGATTATCGAAGAAAGAGTTATTAAAATTATCCAATTACCAATGCCTAATTTTTCACGAGATCTCTCTGAAGATTCGTTCCTATGAACCTCAATATTTGATAGCTCCTCTAACATCCATGAGAAACCCATACTATTTTTAATTGATTTTAACTTTCTTAATTCATCCCAGATAGCTAAATAAAAAGGCATAGTAGTCCTATATTCATCCTTAGGTCCATAAGAATCATAAATTTCAATATAATACCTGTCTATCAGATCTCTTATTTTATCTGAGAATTTTTTATTTTGTAATTGAGCTGTTTTATATAATGATAAAAACCATGCATCTTCACTTGTATCTGCTTTCTGTATCTCTAGAAACCTCTGATAATAACCTGAAAGAAAATAACCCATTAGAATAGCAAAGATAAAAGTACTTACAGTAAGAATGATCATTACATGTTCAGAAGGTCCTACTCCTGGAATAAAAATTGTTGCAATAATAAACAGAATAAAGGCTATAACTGAACCTCTTATAGAATCTACATACCTCATTTTATATTTGTTCATAGTTTTTTTTCTTTTTAAAACTTTTCTTTGAAAGTTCAGAGGGGGCATTAACTTTTTATACTATTTTCCACATGTCTCTTTATGAAAAGAGATATTGAAATACTTCCTAAGGACCTAGCAGAATCTCCAATAAAAATTCCAAAAAACCCATACTGGAAAGTACTCAAGAGATTTGGAACAGATGAACTTATTGCTATGTTCATCAATATTATTGGAACAGTTATTATTAGTTTTTTTACAACTGCTCGTATTATTCTTTCTATAGCAGGTCCTATTGTAGAAAAAATAGGGTTTTTTCCAATGCATTTCAAAGAAGCATGGACTATCTACAAAACAACTCCAAAAAGACAAAGAAGAAAATTCTCTCATTATTTCAAAAAAGCAGTCAAAGGAGGACTAACTAGCTTAACAGAAGACCTCCTGATTCATGATCCATTTTATATCTTATTTATGTTTGTAGGTCTAACAATATATCCCAAAGTACCTATATGGCTATTAGCAGGTGCAAGTTTTATTATAGCTGTATTTGTTGTATCAGGCCTTGAAGTATTATTCAGAGAATATCAATATTGGGATTTTAAGAGAAGAATGAAGAAAGCAGGGTTTGAAACAGAAACATATTATGAAGCAAGATTTTTTATTAGTTCTAAACAAGATTACAAAGAATTATTAGAGAGGTTTGCAAGAGAATTCAATTTAACAAAAGTTAAGCCTTTAGTTTATGATGATACTTATTTTGAACATGATTTTCCTAAATTCTCAAGAAGAGAACCAAAAGTAAGAATAAGAAAAAGAACACACGAATCAGAAACAGGGTGGCTTCAGACAGCCCAAGTTGTATATACAGTAACAAGAGAAGAACGCCCATCCAAAATAGAACAATATAGATTCTTTCCAACAAAAAAAGAGAAAATTTATTACTTATTAAATCAAAAAACTCCAAAAAGTATTAAAGAGATAAAAAACTCCAAAATTAGAAAAATGCTTAGACCTGTTCATGATGAACTTCCTAAAAAGTATGTGAAATTCAATAGGTATATAGCCCATAATAATGAGCTTCTTGTCTCTACTGATAAAATCTCAGGTAAAAGAGGATTTTATCTTGTTGAATTAAAAGTGTATAAAGATGTTAAACTATTAATGGAAGCTATGAGATTCTTAATGAGAGAATTTCCAGTTGTGCAGACAACTCATGCAAAAATAACTTTCTAAAATGATAAACACTATAGCAGTTATATTTGGAATTTATTTCCTAGTAATAAGTCTAACTCTACATTTTTTAAAAAAAGAAGTTTCATATGCAAAAACCCCTATTAGCAATTATGTTATAGGAAAGTATGGATTTCTCATGACATTAGCATTCTGGCTTATTGGTGTTAATCAATTAATTATCTCATATAATTTCTATAAATTAAATTATATGATTCCTGCTATTTTCATAGGATTAGCAGGAATTGGAGTTATTATTGTAGGATTTACAAGAGTAGAGAGTATAGATAAATTAAAAGGAGTTAAATTACATGAAATAGGAGCTGCAATGCAATTCTTATTTTTCTCTATTGCAGCAATCATATATGGATTTTCTAATGAATTAAAGATATTTAGCATAATAATAGGAATATTCACATTTTTCCTGTTATTAATCATGGCTAAACTTTATATTAAGTATAGAAGAAAAACAATTAACAACTATGCATTATTTCAAAAGATAAACACTTTCTTAATTAACATATGGTTAATAATTATTCCGTGTCTTTTTTCCAGATAATCACTCAGCTTCTATATAATAACCAATACCAAGAGGCCCTTTTCTCAATATACCCTTTGCTATAACATTATCTCCTTCTGCTGGAAGCCTCTTTGTTGAAACAAGAATCTGATCTTCATTCTTATCAACTAAAGTATAACCAGATAACTCTCCAAGTTTAAAAGAAGATTTAACAGTACCTCTAATAGCTACTGTTTTGTCAACATAATTATCATCAGCTGTTATCTCCTCTACTGTCTTAAGATTTTCTAAGAAAACATATGCTAATACCGCAATAATAACAACAGCAATAATCACCCCTATTATGTATTTACTCTTATTTTTAGCCATATATCTTATAGTAATTATTTATTTATAAATCTTAGTAGAAATACACATAAAGATAACTTTTTAAAAACCATTTACTATACGCATTTATGGAATATATAAAAGAGCTTGTACTAGCCTTCCTAAATTATCCATATCTTGTTTCATTTTTAGGGGGCTTCTTCACAGGAGGGCATGTCATATTATTTCTAGCAATATTATCTGCTCAAGGCCTTATTCCATTATGGATAGTATTTGTATTCTCTTTACTAGGTATTTTAGTGGCAGATATCATGTATTTTGCAATAGGAAAAATAAAATCCCTATCTGTCTTAAAAAGAAGTAAGATAATTCATGGTAGCTATCTTAGAGCAAGACAAGTATTTGAAAAAACACAGAGCAACTTATTAATATTGATAATCGCAAAACTTGTTGGAGGGGTAGGTATGTTCTGTATGTTATACTTAGGAAGAAAAAGAATGGGTTTCAAAGAATTCCTAAAATACAACACAGTACTTGTATTCATATGGGGAACAATTATAGTTACAGTAGGGTGGCTTGCAGGAAGAGGAGTATATCTTGTATTGCAAGTTTACAACAACCTAAAACTAGGAATATTAATGCTTGGAGTTATCCTACTAATATATTATGTTATAGGTGAGTTAATAAGTAGATGGTTAATGAAAGAAAAAGACAAATTTGAAAAAATAAAATAATTATTTTATCTCCCCTATTCTCATCTTAGGAGGAAACATCTTTATACCAAGCTTATCATACACACTTTTTTCTGTCCTACCTGCAATTTTCTTACCTTTTTCAAATAATCCATACTCATTTAGCTTATATCCTTTTTTTATTGCATTTTTTCTCAACCAAATATCATGTTGCTTATCTCCTGTAAAATACAATACCGTAGCCCCATATTCTTCAGGCAATGCAACCCTGACATCACACTGCATATTATTTTTCAATATAACTATTGCTTTTTTCTCTCCTTTAGCAAGAACTTTCTTTACAATCTTGCTCTTAACAAACCTATCAATTACATCTTTAGTATTCTTTGCTTTAACAGCTATATCTATATCTCCTATTGTTGGCTTCTCTCTTCTAATACTTCCTGTAGCAATTGCCTCTTTGACACTTTTAATTTTCTTTAACTCCCTAAGAACAGAATTAGCTACCTTTTTTGCATCTTTCAAAGGAACTCTTCCTTTACTCTTACTTAATATTCCTATTTCTTCTCCTACTTTTTGTTCTGCTCTTTGTTTAAAACCAGGCAGACCAATAAGCTGATGTTTTTTAACAGCTTTTTTTAATTCATCTATATTCTTTATACCTTTTTTATAATAAAACATAGAAGCCCTCTTAGCACCTATTCCAGGTATCTTCATCATACTATAAAGACCAGAAGGAAGACTCTTCTTTAGTTTTTCATATTCATCTATCTTACCTTTCTTAAGAAATTGTACAATCTTCTTTGTTATTCCTTCTCCTATACCCGGAAGATTATCTATTCCTTTAGCACCTTCTTTTTTATATAAATCCTTAACATCTACATATAAGCTCTCCATTGTCTGAGCAGCTATTCTATAAGCTTGAGGTTTCCATCTAACATTCTTAAGCTGATATAGATCAGCCATTTCAAAGAAAATTTCTGCTAATTGCGTATTATTCCTCTTTTTCATATTTTAAAGAGGATTTTAGAGATTTTAAAATTATTGTTTTATAATATAAATCTTTAAAAAATAGAACAAAATCATTATATTATGGTAGGATCAAGTGCTAGAGATTGGTATGATGATGTAAGTAGTTATAAAAGAAATTCATATGGAATTCCAAAATCCTCTGAAGCAGAATCTTGGGATCTTCCCCCAGAAAAAATGTCTGTAGCAAGACCTGGATATTTAGTAATAGAAGTATCTGATAAAGATGGAAGAAAAAAAGACAGATTTATGTGGATGAAAGCCAATCATCCTTCATTAACAGCTGCTTTAGAAAGAGAACAAGTACTTGAAGGAGCCTACAAAGCAAGAGCAAGAGGAAATGAATTAAGAGCTTATTTTAATGGTGAAGAAGTTACTGAACAATTATATGAATTAGTTGAAAGAGTAAAAACAAGAGGAGGAGATTTTTCAACATTTCTTCCAGTTTTAGAAAAGCAAGATAGAAGGCGTCATTAATATTAACAATATGTTTTTATAACCCATTTTACTTCTAGGAACATGTTTAAAATAACTCATAAAGATAAAAAAACAAAAGCGCGTATTGGCCTTCTCAAAACAAAATCTGGAACAATAGAAACACCTTTTTTTATGCCTGTTGCTACAAAAGCAGCTGTTAAGTACATATCAACCAAAGAACTACAAGATATAGAAGTTCCTGCAGTAATAAGTAATACATTTATCCTACATCTAAAACCAAGTGAAAAAATAATTAAGAAACTTGGAGGAATTAAAAAATATATGAACTTCAATGGTATCAATGTTACAGACTCAGGAGGTTTTCAAATGTATTCTCCTTCTCTATATCTAAAATCAGATTCAAAAGGAGTTTGGTTTAAGAATCCTTTTAATGGCTCAAAACTCCATATTACACCTGAAAAGGATATGGAGATACAACTAGATATTAATGCAGATATTGCAATGTGTCTAGATACAATGCCCCTTATAGAACATAGTAAAGAAGATATTGAAAAAGCTGTTAATCAAACATATGAATGGGCAAAAAGATGTAAAAAGCACCATGATAAGCATAATAAATCAGGTCAGTTGCTATTTGGAATATGTCAAGGAGGAATTCATAAAGATCTAAGAAAACTCTCTGCAGCTCAAATATCTAGTATTGATTTTGATGGATTAGCAATAGGAGGACTTGCTTTAGGAGAAAAAAAACAAGATGAATATAAAATGATAGATGTAGCAAAATCAGTATATCCAGAAGACAAACCCTGCTATCTCATGGGTGCAGGAGATCCCATAGAGCTTCTAGAAGCCATATCAAGAGGATGTGATATGTTTGACAGTAGATTTCCAACTCAAAATGCAAGAAGAGGAACACTTTTCACAAGCAAAGGAAGATTAAGAATCTTTAATGCAAAGTACAAAAAAGACAGCAAGCCAATAGATAAAACATGCAAATGCTATGCATGTAAGAACTTCTCAAGAGGATATATTAGAACTCTTCTCTTAGATGAAGAACCTATTGGAAGAAGACTAGCTAGTATTCATAATATTTATTTTTTAACAAATCTAATGGAGCAGGCAAAGACTGCTATTAGAAAACAAAAATTCAAAGAATTTTTGAATAAGATGAAGAAGATTTATTCCTGAGCAAAACTCTTACCAACAATAATCGGAAACAATATTGTTGCATCTCCAACTACTTTCACAGCCTTCCCTATTCCTTGAATCTTTCCCCAGGACTTAGCTTCTTCTGGATTTGCTCCAGAATCAGAACCATCAAACTCTTGAAGAGAATTTATATAAACAGCATAATCAGCACCATTTCTATAAAGATTAGCATTACATATGCTATGTTTAACAACTCCTCCACCAAGAATAATCATCCCTGTTTTATCTTTTCCAATTGTTGAATTATTTAATTCAACAGTGTCATCTGTAACATCAAGTTTGAAATCAGGATTTTTATTCTTAAAAAAATAAATCATGTCTCCTAAACTTCCATCCATTATTGCTGGAGAAAACACAGGAATATTATTCCTAGCTGCCCAATAATAAACACTTTCTTTATTATCTATTTTTTCTCCTAAAATCTTTATTAACATACTTGGAGTAAGAGTTTTATCTTTATAATTTTCTAATATAGGTAAAACCCAATCTTCAAATTTACAATATCTTGAATTAGGAATAAATATATTTCCTGTTCTATTTACACCTTTTTCTCTTAATTCCTTTCCATCTGCTCTAAAATTTCCAAGTTTAAAATCTCCTAAACATTTAACAAAATCTTCTTCTATTCCTCCTGCTGTTGTTACAAGCACATCTACAAGTTTATGTTCTACTAAATACCTTATAATCTCTCTTAAACCAGAAGTAATCATATTAGAAGTATATCCCAGGTAAATATAAGCATTATTTTTCCTCATTTCTTTAACAATTTCTATCGCCTTAGATAGATTTGATGCCTGAAAACCTGTTGAAGCATAACTGTCTATAAGTTTGCTAAAATCCAGACCCTGATTAAAATCATAACCCTCAATCTTAGTTCCTTCTACTTCTTCACTTTTCTTCAAAATAGTTTCTTCAAAATTTTTATTGATATTTTTCATATTAAATAAAAAAGAATTTACATAGAATTATCTAAGAGGTATTGCCAAAGACCTTCTTATTAATTCATTATTATTCATAATATTAAATAAAAATTTTAATTTTTAAATTTATCTAATCCTGGCTCATATAAGTATCTTCCCAGTTCCTCATAACATTCTCTGGAATAACTATCCTTCTTTTGTACACAACATAACTCTTTCCTCTAGATTTGAGTCTTATCCATAAACCATATAAAATACCAAAAAGGATACCAATAAGATGAGCTAAATATCCTGTATTTGTAGAACCATACCCAAATATACCCATAACACTTCCCACTATCCAAGCAATAGCAACAACAAACATAGGAAGTATCAGACCAAAAGCCCAAACAGCCATCAAAGGTTTAAGAGCAGCAGCCGCCCCAATAACACCCATTATCCCTCCACTTGCACCTAGTGCATTAGGATACCAATACCATGATATAATATTAGCTAATATTCCTGAACTAAAGAATAATATTAAAAAATTCTTTCCCCCAATCATTCTCTCAAGTATAAATCCAAACAACAACAAAGCAAACAAATTATAAACAAGATGCTGCAAACTTCCATGTAAAAACATAGCAGTAACAAACTGCCAAGGCATACTTAATACATTTTCTGAAAGTTTAAACATATCTGTAAATCCAGAAATATAATATTGCAGAATAAAAACTAGGATCATAATCAGAGATAACCAAAATCCCCAAAATCTAAACTTTTCTTTTCCCATAAAAATTAACTAGAATAAGGGTTTAAAATCTTTATCAAAATCCATACTAACTCTCTCAAGATGATTAACATATGCAGACCTATAATTTGGTTCTACTCTCGTTGGTTCATCAACAGCACCAGGCCCTCTTATCTTAACATTATAACTACTACATCCAGGAATTCCCAATGTTAAACCTACAATAAGACTATTCCTTATTAACTGCCTCATCATCTAATCCTCCATCTATAAGATCTCCAATAGGATTTTCAAAATCCTTATTAATCTTCTCTACTCTTTTCTTTTGCTCATCATCTAATTCCTCTGTTATATGCTCTACTTCTTGTTTTAATTCTTCTTCTAATTCTTTCATACCCTCATCTTTAAAATTCTTATCCCATACATGAAACAAATATATCCATATCTCTTCAAAATGTCCATTCTGTTCTAACCATAACTTATTATTATTACTTAAATGCAATAATGGAAGAAAATAAGCTATTTTCTGTTCTTTCTGATCTTTGGTAAAATGAGAATAAGGTAGCTTCATCTTAGCCTTATGATCTGGATGCTTAAAAGCAGTCAATATCTGAGCATAAAACTGCCTTATCCTATCTTTTATATTTATTCTTCTAAACTTAGGGACATCTATATAGGCCAGTCTTTCAGCTTGTTTTGACTCTATTTCTTTATTTATCCTTCTAGACTCTGTTTTTATAGCTGTATCTAAAGCAGTTATAAGCTCCTGTAAAGTAACTTTCTTGAATCTTGGAAGAGGAGTTTTTGGAGACAATATAGGAAGTTCATCTTCATCTATCTCTATTCTCTCAAATAATTTCTTTTCTTCATCTTTCTTGCCAAATAATACTTCATCTATATCTTTTATATATCTATTAAGAAGTATTTCTGATTTAATTCTTAACAACAGACTAGCTGCCAATAAGATCTTGCTTGATACAAAAAAATTCCCTTCTTCCATCTCTTTGATCTTCTCAAAATAAGCCATGCACAATGCAGATATATCTACATTCCAAGGGTCTAGCTGCTCTGTATTAATTAACTCGTATATAATTCCCTGCCAACTAGGGTCCTTACCAGTAACAATACTATATACCTGTACATGAGCATTATTCTCTTTTTCTTTATCCATTTTTTTTATATGTCTTATAAACAAATCTAGCTTATAAAATCTCTTTTTATCATGATGTCATTAAGAAGTTACAACATAACCGAAACATTTATATATGAATCTGTCTTATAATAATTATCACCTCTTTTTCCCCAAGAGAGGCAAAGAGTGTACTTTTTTTTACATTCCGAGCCTCTCTAAGGGTTTAAAATCTAAGAAAATGGAATTAACAACAGAAACACTACAGAGATTCGTTGGTGGACAAGCAGAAATACAAAACCAACATGAAGGATATTTATATAGAGGAGAAATAAAAGAAGCCATTATTGAAGGTTCTGATCTAACATTAAGATTTAATTGGCAAGCTCAAGGAGTAGGATATCCTCCTATGCCAGAAAAATGGGTAAAAGCAGATCATGAAGATTACAAAGCTTCATTAGAGATATATTCTGCAAAGCAAGATGATGAGGGAAGAATCATACTAGACTCCCCTATTGTAGGCGAGTTAACAGTCTTATTTCCAAAAGGAGGAAGTAGATTAGATCCTAGTAAAGTAGAAGGATTAGAAAATTTATAATTATTCTTTTTTCTCAGAAGTTATAAACTCAGTTCGTTCATAACAAACTTATCTAAAGAAAATATTACTTATTTGTTATAAACTCAGTATAATGGCACTTGCCACAATATAACCTATTAGATGCTTTAGCTAAAAATACACCTGGTCCGCATCTTGGACATGATTTTTCTCTTTTCAAAACTTCTCCATCCATACTATAAAATTTATGTTTCTTACTAACCGGTTTATTCTTTCTGTTTCGTTTTGCTGCATTTTTTACCATGTTTATTCCTTTTTCTCCTCCTCTTTAGATTCTTCTTTCTTTTCTTCAGCAGGAGCTTCTTCCTTAGGAGCCTCTGTAGGTGATTCCTCAGGAGGTGCTTGTGCAGGTGCTGCTTGTTCTCCACCCTCTCCCTCTTTCTTCTCAGGCTTAGGTTCTATAGATTCCTTAGCTTCCTTAGAATCATAAATATAAGCAGTTATTAAAAATGTTTTCCTCCCAAACTTTCCCTTTATATTCCTAGCAACAATTAACTCCTTATCTACCTTAAACTCCTTTTCGATCATATCTACTGCTTCTATAAAACTTGGATTTTTATCTGCTTTTATTACTATACTTATTTCTCTTCTCTTCAACAAATCGTTCTTAAAATCTTTGAGAACCTTCATATTTTTTTCATCTACTCGCTTTTAATTGCATATACTCCTTTTTCTGTAAGCCTAAGACTTTGAGCTATCTCAGACTTCTCTGGATCAACTATTTCTACTTTTCCTTTCCAACTATCTGTTATTGTTGTAGACCCGCATTTAGGGCATTTATCTCCAGAATCAAATATATATCTGCATTTTTTACATGCCTTTGATTTTGCCATTTTACAGATTCTTCCTCCTATATGGGCATTTATCTGAATTCCCATTACAATATGATTTAAAATTATTTCCTTCTAACATTTGTTGACAAACTCCTCTCTCTGCTAACTCGCACATATCCCTAGTCCATCCCTGAGAAACAGAAGATGATTGTAAAAAAGGTATAACATAAGGCTCTGTTTGTAAAACTTCAGTTCTTGATGTGCTCATTTCTTACCTCCTTTTTTAGAAGCTGCATCTTGAGCTTTTGCTATTTTTTTTGCTTCTGCTTTTGCTTTTTTCTTTTCCTCTTGTATCCATTCTAATTTACCTAAACCAGGCTGCCTCATAGTCAATCCAATCTTTGGAGACTCTCCTTTATATGATATAGCTACTACTCTTGCCATACAGTTATCTCCCTTTTTCAATACTTTTTTTGAAGACCTTCCAGCTAATGTATTTGAACTGGAAAAAGTAACATAATCTTCCATTGTCTGACTTATATGTATCATTCCCTGCATAACACCAAGATTCATAAAAGCACCAAAATTTGTCACTTCAGCTATTGTACCAAATACAATTTCTTGTAATTCTGGCTTCCATACTAGTAATTTAAAATCAGAATTATAATAAGCAGCCCCATCTCCTGGAATGATTATTCCTTCCCCAACATTTTGAACAGATATAACTCCGATTACCTCTCCTATCTCTTCATCATGATAATTCTCATAAGTATTCCTAAGCTGTTCTTCTACAGCTGTCCTAGTATCCAAACCAAATAGCTTAGGTTCTACTCTGACATAGTCCTCAATATCAACTATATAGAACATATTATGTTGAGAAAATAATGATTTATAAACTTAACTAAATGATATTTTTCCATTAGAACTAGCTATAATCCCTTTCTCTATCTTACTTAATAGCTCTTTATCATTACTTGCTATTATATTGCTTTTATTTGCTCTAACTATACCCTCATCAGCTGTTTTTCCTTTAATCTTTATTGTTTTTACTTTATTTCTTAATAATATCTGCAGAGCAAGACTAGCTGCTTGCTTATCTCTATATTTTTTAGCATTCTTTTCTAACTCCCTTAACTCATCTTTAACCATATTAGGCACAACTAATTCATATCTTCCCTTAACTAATTCTCTAATTCCTTCTCTATAATCAATTTTCTGTTTAGCACAATAAACAAGGAAGTTTGTATCTAATATTACATTCATAAAAATATCAAGAATAAGATAGTTTTAAATATTGCTTTTTATTTATTAGAATATAAGGGAGATAACTTAGGAATCTAACTTAGGAAAGGTGACCTGTTAGGAAAACCTAGGTTTTCATACGGTATGCAAGAAAAAGAGCATGTGATAAATATATTAGAACAAGCAAAACAAGCAATTAATCAAAAAGATGTATCTAAAATAAGAAATCTAAGTAATCAAACATTACATTCTGCTTCTATTTACCAAGATCCAGATAATATATCTATAGCAGTTATATTATATAGTTTAAGTAAGGTAATAGAAAGAACAGACTATAGACAATTAAAAGATTGGAAAAAATTTGAAAGCATATACAAAAACTCTTTAGACAAAGCAATTAAAGATCTAAAAAGAAATGATCTGGATCATTACAGGATTCATATGGAAGAGATAAGATCTGCTATAAAAAAGATATCAGGAAATTTAAAAAAATATATTGCAGAAGTATTTAGAAAAGCATCTATAAATAAAGCTTCTAGACTTCATGAACATGGTTTATCAGCAGAAAAAACAGCAAAAATACTTGGGATCACATTATGGGAACTAAATCAATATATAGGAAAAACAGGAATAGCAGATGTTAACTTAGCATATACTATGGATTTGTCAAAAAGAATTAAACTTGCTGAAAATATGTTTGCAAAATGAATCATAAATACCTAATATTTGACTCAGGCTCACTAATAAACTTCTCAGCTAACAGTTTATTAAGTGTATTTGAAGATCTAAAAAAAATATTTCCAGGTGAGTTTCTGATAACAAAAACAGTAAAATATGAAGTAATAGATCATCCAATAAAAGTCAAGAGATTTGAGTGGGGAGCATTAAGAGTCCAAGAACTCCTAAACAAAGGAGTTATAAAAATAGCAGAAAATAATGTAGTTAATGAGAATGAATTAAAAAAAGAGGCAGGAAAGATACTAGATATAGCTAACAATACTTTTTTTGTAAAAAATAGGGCCCTTCATTTAATAGATAAAGGAGAAGCAGAAGCATTAGCATTAAGTAGAATATTAACTAGAAATAAAAATCAGAATACAGTAGTGATAGATGAGAGAACAGCGAGAGTTTTATATGAGAAGCCAGAGTATTTACAAAGATTGATGTCAAAAAAGCTGCATAAAAATGTATCTGCAAAAAAAGAGAATTTTAAGGAATTCAGCGGGATAAATATAATAAGAAGTACAGAACTTGCATATATTGCTTACAAAAAAGGCTTTATACATATTAAAGATAAAAAAACATTAGAAGCAGTAACCTATGCTCTAAAGTTTAACGGAGTATCTATTTCTGAAAAAGAAGTCCAGATGTATAAAAGGTTTGGATAAATTTAAAAGCTTTAAAATTTATAGGATTTATATGGGTGCATCGTACAACGGTTAGTATTGGGGCCTCCAGAGCCTTAGATGTGGGTTCGACTCCTGCTGCGCCCATTTCTTTAAAATCTATTAAGCAAACCTTTCTCTTTTAACCTACTCAACAGACCAATTAAAGAATCTTCACTTATCCCTCTTAAATCAGCAGGAACTTGTTCTGTTACATCTTCATAATCTAAATGAAAAACCTTTCCATGAAAGGGAAGTGATTCATAATCTTCATCACTTACCCATAAAAAATCCATACCTGGAAACACTTCTTGAGCTCGTTTCTCAACATAATTTTTAATATCTTCCTCTGTTCCTATAATCTCAGTTTGATCTGCAATTCCAATCAAAACAGGATCTTCTTCTTTATCAACTTCAGGTCTTATAGTAGCAGTTACTTCATACTTTCTTATCTTCATTTGTGTATTTTCCATGTTTTTTATTACCATTCAGTACTTAAATACTTTACTATTGTTACTACTTTTAAATAACTATTAAAAGAAAGATTTAAATACCATATTTACAAATAATATATATGAAGATTAATTTTAGCAAAAGACTACAAGGGAGAGATAAATTAAGTAGATTTATTGAAGAATTTGAAGAACCCATATCTCGTGATTATCCAGAGAAGCATGAAATAATAAATTTCAAGTATATGACTTCTAAAATAAAAACTGAATTAACAGATGATATTGCTAAAAAATTTGCATCAAATGATCTTCAAATAATGGAAGTAGAAAGATCAGGAAACAATCTATGGATCCCAAGTCCTGAACCTTTTGCATTATCTTTAACAAGAATTAGATTACCAAATGGAAATGATGCCCATGATATAAAAACAAAAGATTGTGAAGAAAGGGGAATTAAGAAAAGAAGAAGAAATATGTGGACAGAAGGTTTTGGAGAAATAAAAATAAAACAATTTAGAGAAATCCCAAGAGTTGACATATATGGTCAAGCTGCTTTTGAAAGACTAGAAGGAGTAGAACCAACACTTGTTTTTAGATTATTAACAGACCTAGGTTATAATGCAGAAGTTACAACTACCCTAGAAGAAATAGAAAAAGCTATAGAAAGAGCAAAAGCCTCATCTTCATCAAGTTCATATAGATCCCACAATTATCACCATAGTTCAGGAGATGGAGGAATGGGATTTGGCACAGGCCTAATGATAGGTGCTATGTTTGGTGGAAGCTAAAAACTAAAAATACAAAAAGATCTGATTCTTTATTATAAAATGAAAGCACAAAGAACCTCTCAAACAATAGAATCGCTTTTTTTTAAATTATCCATATGTGCATTTGATGTTTCCCAAGATTTACAAGCAGATAGTGATAAAGCTTTAGATAAATCCTTACAAAGACAATCACAAATAACACAAGAAATACAATCTAGATCTAAACATGAAAGAGTTCAGTATTTTCTAAAACTAGCAAAAAGATTTTGTAATGCCTACCAAAGAAAAAAAGAAGGATTTGTAGCTCAAGTAAAAGGAGATATGGAAACATATAGGCATTTCTTTTTACAGGACACCTCATATCCTCATTATCCTTTAAAATATGAATATCTAAAAAGATTAATACCTAATTCTGAAGAATAATTACTCATATCTTAATGCTTCTACTGGATTAATTTTTGATGCTCTATACGCAGGTATTGCTCCAGATATAGCCCCAGTAAGTGTAGCAAATATTATAAGATATAAAAACAAATCATAAGGAAAAATCCATGAATAACTAGGACTCAAGAAACTCCATCCAAGATTGTCTAATAGCCATCCTCCAAATGCACTTGCACCCCAACCTAACAATATACCAACAATTCCTCCAAAAAATCCTAATAATGATGACTCTATTAAAAATATATTAAATATTTCTGAATTTTTAGCACCTACTGCTTTCATAATACCTATCTCTCTTATTCTCTCAAGTACAGAAGTGACCATTGTATTGGCTGTATTAATAGCAGATACAACAACAGCTATCAAAGCAATAAGTATAACAAATCCAATAATAGAATTTAATACCATTGAATAAGTCTCCATCATATCTTGCCAACTCTGAACATAAAAATCTTCTTTACCCTCTTCAATATCTCTTGATTTTCTCAGACTGTTTTCTACTCTTTCAGATGTAGCTTCTAGATCATTAGCATCTACCCTAGCCATTACCCATCCAAAACCACTTATATTTGGATATAAATCTTCCATATAATCATTAGTAACATATATCTGGGAATCATCCTGAGGATTACCTATACTTTCCATAAAACCAATAATCTTAACATCCTCTCCTTGTATCGTAATCTCATCATTTATCTCTAGAGCCTTAGGAAAGATTTTATCTTCAACCATATAATTATATCCCAAAACAGCCTTTCCTTTTTCTCCCTTCCTCAACATCCTTCCTTTTTCTATCTCTATATTTGATATCTCAAATATCAAGGGTATATCTGGATCAGAACCTATAATAAAAACAAACTTCTTGACATCTTTGCTTTCTGCCTCTGCTACTTTAGCATACAGACCTGAAACTTCATAAACTCCTTTTGTTCTATCTATAGCCCTTATATCTGATTTTGTCAGAGCAAAAGTATCATCCAAACCAGGAGCACCTATTCCAACTGGCATAATTGTTAATTTGTCTGCTGATGTTCCAGTTGTAAACTCATCAACATAATTATACAAACCAAGTCCAAAACTTACAAATATGAATATTGTTGTTATACCTACAAATATACTTAATATTGTAAGAAAGGTCCTCATCTTTCTGTGCAAAATATTTTTCAAAGCATATTTAAAACTCTCTTTACCTATTGTCATGATCTCAGAGCCTCCACAGGATTTTGTTTAGTAGCCTTCATAGCAGGCAATATTCCTGCTATACTCCCAATAAGAAAACTTCCAACTAATACCCAAAAGATCAATACATAATCTATATTAGGGGTAGCAGAGGAACCTAAAAAATTATTTATACCAACTGTTCCTGCATAACCTATCAATACTCCAAATATCACTCCAACAATTCCTCCAATCAAACCCAGAAATCCAGCTTCAAAAAAGAACTGATAAAATATATCTATATTCTTAGCTCCTACTGCTTTCATGATACCTATTTCCTTTTTTCTCTCAAGTACAGAAGTAGTCATAGTATTGATAATGCCTATAGCTCCAACAATAATAGATACAGAAGCAATAATAACAATAAATGCCTGTACACCTCCCAGTATATTATTCACATTCTGCAAAGATTGTTCAGGAGTAGTCAAAGAAAAATCCTCTTCTCCCTCCTCAACATCCCTCCTCTTTCTCAATAGATCCTCTATATCTTCTGCAGCCCTGTCCATTAAATCCTTATTTTTAACCTTGACATCAATAATATCTACCTCATTATCAAAATTACTTATATCCTTCAATATCTCTCTATTCACTAACACAGCATTATCACTAATAAAACTCCCTTTTTTCTTTAAGATGCCTACAACATCAAACTCTTCTCCTTGAATATCTATGCTATCTCCTACTTCTATTTCTTTATCAAACCCTGCATTCTTTGTCAAAAAATTATTTCCCAATACTACTTTTCTCCCATCTCCATCTTTCAGAAATCTTCCTTTCTCTATCTCAAACTCTGATACTTCATACATAAAATTTCTATCTTCTCTTTCATCTGGAACACTCCATCCAGCACTAATAATCAACTCATCATCATACTCTATTTTCACAGAAGGGATATTCATCCCTATTGCCTTATCAACACTAGAGATCCTTTCTATAGCATTAACATCTTCTATAGTAAGTTTATTAGCAGCACCTTGTCCAGGAGCACCAAATCCTGTAATTCCTCCTGCTTGAATGGTAATCAATTCTGTTGTACTTGTTCCAAACTGCGATATAACAGCTGCTTTTAATCCATTTCCAAGGCTAATAAGAGCTACAACAGCCATAATACCTATAAAAATACCAAGAAGAGTCAGCCAAGATCTTATACCTCTTCTTCTAAGATTCTTTAATGCCAGACCAGGATAACCATTAAACATAATACCTATCTCCTTTTCCTATGATTAGGAAGATTTCTCCACTTCCCTCCAACTTTCTTTGTAACTTTTCTTAATGTTCCATCTCTTATCCAAAAGATGATATCAGCATGTTCTAAAGCAAGATCAGGATCATGCGTAATCATTACTACAGTTTTCCCTTTATCATTTAATTCATTTAAAAATTTTAAAACAAGTTGTCCTGTTTTTGTATCTAGATTGCCTGTTGGCTCATCAGCTAATATAACATCAGGATCATTAGCTAATGCTCTAGCAATAGCTACTCTCTGCTGCTCTCCTCCAGAAAGCTGATTAGGATAATGATTCATTCTCTCCCCTAGTTCTATCATTTTAAGGAGCTCTTCTGATCTCTCTATCCTATCTTCCTCGTCTATTCCCTGAAACATCATAGGAAGCATTACATTCTCAAGAGCAGTAAGATTAGGAATGAGATTAAATTGCTGAAATATAAAACCGATTTTCTTTCCCCTTATTTGAGCAAGTTCAGATTCTGTAAGATAGGATATATCTTCCTTATCAAGAAAAACATGGCCTTTTGTTGGATGATCAAGACTTCCAACAAGGTTCATACTTGTAGATTTACCTGATCCAGATGGCCCCATTATAGCAACAAACTCTCCTTCTCTAACAGATATATTCATATTATCTACTGCTTTAACTAAAGAATGCCCAAATCCATAATACCTAGCAACATCTTTTAATCTAATTATTTCTCTTTTTTTCTCCTTTTTTTCCATAAAAATATTTAGTTAAAAGTCTTTAATAAACTTTCCCAGAACTATCTCTCTCCCCTTTTCCTTTTTTTCTTCTTTACCTTCCTAATTATTATCCAAACTACAATGAGGAGTATTACAACCAAAACAGCATACATCCCTGTTTTAGATTGAGGTTCATCTGCTTTCCTTCCCTGAAAATAACTGGGATCATAATTAACTGTTTTCTGGATCTCTCTTCTAACATTGATAGTATCTGTATATTTTATATTTAAAAGTATATCTCCACCTTCTGACAAAGCTTCAAACTCAGCAGTTGTATCCTCGTTACTGTCTAAATCTCCAAGTATGACTATATTAGATCCTTTAACAACAACACCTTCTTGTTTTGGGATCTCTATTGTCAATGCTTCTATATCATCCTCTCCTACATTCAAAACTTCAAAAGACATAATATTTGTACTAGCATCAAAATCTCTGACAAATATCTCAAAATCAGCTCTTGCATCCTCTACTGTTAAATTAAACTCATAAAGTATGCTTCCTTGCTTATAATTAAGAACAGCTTCTATAGGATTCTCACCATCTAATGCTTCCTCACTAACTCTGACTCTATAAGGGGCGATAAAAAATGAATCATATGTTCTTTCATAAAAACCAGAACTTATTGCAAGTTTAGATACATCACCTGGGTCAAAATCAATAGGGAATTTTTCCAGCAATTCAAAGCTAATATCTCCGCAATCTTCTTTCTCCAGACCATCTATTTGAAATACAAGTTTGACATAATCTCCAGGTATAGCTGGATAAGGATCCTGACTTACCAAAGAAACATCTAAATCACATTCATTTAATCCTGATACTGCTGGTAGTAATAAGGACAGGAATAACAAAATCAATAATCCTCTTTTCATCTTAAAAATATATATGCATTATTGCTTTTAAACCTTTCTTTAGACATAAGAAACTTTATAAATTACTTATTCTTCATAAATCTATGGTTAAAAAAGAGGCAAAAAAAGAAATTCAAAAGAAAAAGTCAACACAATCAATAGAACAAGCTTTACTTGAAAATTTTGTAACTTTACAAAAAGTACTAACAAAGTTTTCTTTAAAATTTGAGAAAATCTCTAAGGATCTTGATGAATTATTAGGTTTATTCAAGGAATCTGCTCAATCTTTTGAAGAAAAATATCCAGGAGGAATGGATAAAGATCATGAAGAACTATCAAGCAGATTAGATACATTGATAGATCAAAATAAGAAAATCCAGAATACATTAAGTATGATAGAAGGAAGAACAAGAAAACAACCACCAACTAATGCGCCACCAACAAGACCTCTTCCAAGGATTTAATCCTAAAATGCTTATACAAAAAAAGAACCAATTATTTCTTGAAAAATTTAAACTAGAGGTAGTTAAAGCTATAATTAGAAAAAAACAGGCACTAATAACAGAACAAGCAGAGGACAAAAGAATCAAAAAAGAAATAGAAGTGCATAAATTAAGAAAAAAATTCTCTTTAGATCAACCAAAACCTCCTCTTCCTCCTTTAAAACCATCAGAGAAATCTCCCCTACCTCCATTAGCTCCTACAAAACCACTCCCTCCACTATCTCCTAAAAAACCCCTTCCTCCTATAGCTTCAACACCCACTCCTGCAAGAACTGCTATAATTCAGACACCAAGGAAACCTATGCCTCCTGTTGCTCAACCAATAAAACCAATGGCAACACCCCCTGCTACTCCTGCTCCAAAAAGAGGATTTATACAAAAGATAATACCAAAAAAAAGAAAGGTTGTGAAACCTCCTGAAACAATAAATTATGGAAAAGTAGCTCCCTATATTAGAGATCCAACAATAACAGCTGTAGAATGCCAAGGACCTGATAAAAATGTGATAATAAAAAAAGCAGGTTCTGTACTAACAACAAATGTAAAGCTTTCAAAAGAAGAGATAAACACAATAATAAAAAGTTTTTCTGCAAAAGCGAGAATACCTATTATTGAAGGTATGTTAAAAGCTAGAGTAAAAGATGTTACAATCTCTGCTGTTATATCAGATATGACTGGAGCTAGATTCATTATAACAAAAACATTATTTCCTCCCCTGAGAACTCCCACAAGACTCCAAAACCCAAATATGCCTGCAAAAATGCCTCCTCTTAATCCAAATTCTACTAAAAGACCTATGATGAAAAGACCAGGTATGCCCAGACCTAATATGCGAAGATAGGAAAAAAGGGGGCATCACCGAACCCCCCTTCTGTCCTCTTTTATACCTAATTAAAAAGAACCCTTTTTTAAATCATTTCTGTAATCTAATCCTTATTTTCATAAACAGGGTGTTAGGAAGTACATAACAAAAAATCAAGTAATCGAATACTATATAAAAGGAAGATACATCTAAAAAAACATAGGTATCATCGATAATGAAAAACAAAATAACAATTGAGAAAATAAAAAAATATAGGGAAATAACAACTGAGGCATTAGATTTAGCCAAAAAAAATATAGTAGATAAAGAAAAAGCTAAAGAGATAATTGAGATGGTAGCATGCTATCTCTCAGATAGTCAGCATTTTCAAGATAAAGAGGACTTTGTTAATGCTTTTGCGTGTTTAAGTTATGCACATGGATGGTTAGATGCAGGTGCTAGACTAAAAGTTTTTGATGTCCAGGATAATAGATTATTTACAGTATAAAATGGAAATAAAACAAAACAAATTAGTTATAAGGCAAAAAATAGAGGCACTAGAAATATTTACTGATTTTGAAACAAAAAACAAATACCAAATAGAAGACAAATCAGGAAATCAGATTTTCTATGCTTATGAAGAATCAGGTTTCTTCACGAGACACTTTTTAGGAAGCATAAGACCAACAAAAATAATAATCATAGATAACAACAAAAAACCCTTATTAACAATAGAAAAAGATATACATTTCATAAGAGCTAATTACAAAATAAAAGATCCTTCTGATAATCTAATAGGGGAGATAAAACAAAAGAAATGGATGATGAATCCAAGTTTTGAAGTTTTTGATTCTGGGAACAACTTGCTATATACATGCCAATCAAAAGTTCCTCATATATGGACATACAATATCTTTAAAGACGGCAATCAAGTGGGTCAAATATTAAAGAAATGGGCTGGAGGAAGAGAAGTATTTACAGATGCAGATAAATTTTATGTGGATTTTGGTTCTATCTCCAATCAAATTGAAAAACAGCTGATTCTAGGAGCAGCATTTGCTATAGACTTAAGAATGTTTGAACACAAATAAGAACTTTTATAAAATGTGATTCTTTATCTTTATTATGGCAAAAAAGAGGGTAGTAGTAATAAGTTTAGGAGGAAGTTTAATAGTTCCTGAAAAAGTAGATGTCAAATTCTTACAAGAGTTCAAAAAGATAATAAAAAAGAACTCTAAAAAGTATAAGTTTGTTATTGTATGCGGAGGAGGAACCGTAGCTAGGAAATATATAAAAGCATTGGCTGCAGATAAAAGATCAGATTATCTGCAAAGTCTAGTAGGCATTAGTGTAACAAGATTAAATGCTAGGTTCATGAGTTATTTTTTTGGAAAAGATCCAGATACAGGAATTCCGCATGATATGAAGCATCTCTCTAATTTGTTGAGAAGAAATAATATAGTCTTTTGTGGGGGCCTGAGATATGCTCCAAACCAGACTAGTGATGCAACTTCAGCAAGACTCGCTAATTATTTTAATGCTGATTTCATTAATCTTACAAATGTAAAAGGACTATATGATAAAAATCCCGCAGCATACAGATCAGCTAAATTCATCCCAAGAATAACAAGAGAAGAATTATATAAGATGATTATGGCTATAAGATACAAACCAGGTCAACATGCCCCTCTTGATCAGACAGCAATATCTGTAATAAAAAAGAACAAGATAAAGACATATATATTAGGAAAGGATCTAAAAAATCTTGATAATCTTCTAAATGGAAAAAGATTTATAGGCACAATTGTAGATTAGTTCTAATATGATTAATACAAATAAAATTAATGAAGCTCGAGCACAGATTGATAGCCTTGCTTCAAAAAACAAAAAAATAATCTTATTAAGTAAAGATGAGAATTTCAACAGAAAAATACTTGAAAATAAAAAAATAGATATCTTCCTTATAAATGAAGATATTCCAAAAAAAGATTATTCAAAACAAAGAGACTCTTCTCTAAACGAATCACTATGCAAACTAGCTTCCAAAAATAACATATCTATAGGAATTGATATAGATAAAATAATAAAAAAATCAGATATAGGAAAAGCTAGATCTCTTGCCAGATTGAAACAAAACATAATGTTATGCAAAAAAAACAAAACTAAACTAATATTCACCTCAAAAAAACCTAAAAAAGCACTCCAATCTCTATTAATAACATTAGGATCCAATACAAATCAGGCTAAGCAATCTATAGATTTTTAAACTAAATTAACTAGTCACTAATAATGGAAAAAGAGAATATAAAGGAGATAATAGAATCTCTATCACCAAATGAAAGAGCAATAATTCCTTTTCTAAAAGAAAAATCAATGGATGATATAGCAAAAGCTGCAAATATTAACAAGGCAGGCATTCTTAGATCTTTAGAATTTCTTAGTAACAAAGGAATTGTAAAACTAGACATAAAAAAGAAAAAAATAATAGAATTAGGAGTAAATGGATTATTATATAAAGAAAAAGGATTACCAGAAAGGATTCTTATAAATCTTGTATCTGAAAAACATACATTAAGTCTTCAAGATGCTAAAACGCAAAGCAAATTATCAGATAATGAATTTAAAGCAGCCCTAGGTGCTTTGAAAAAAAAGGCTATAGTGCTCCTAAACAAAGGAAAATTAACAATTAATGAATCTAAAGACAAGCTAGTTAAAAAGACACTAGAAGAAAAATTAATAGACATACTTCCTCTTCCTTTAGATGAGTTAGAACCAGAGCAAAGATTTGCAGTTGATTCTTTAAAGAACAGAAAGGATATAATTAAGATTAATGATAAGAATATAATAACTTTTGAGGTAACCTCTTTAGGAAAGAAATTTATCTCTAAAGACCTATCCTCATCAAAAGATATGATAGAAGTACTTACTCCTGAGATAATTAAATCAAATGCCTATAAAAACAAGAAATTCAGGAGATATGATGTAAAAAGTCCTGTTCCAAAGATTAATGGAGGAAAGAGGCATTTTGTCAATCAATCTATAGATTATGCAAGAAAAATATGGACAGAACTTGGTTTCCAAGAAATGACAGGGAATATGATTCAATCTGGATTCTGGAATTTTGATGCTCTATTTACTGCCCAAGATCATCCTGTCAGAGAGATGCAGGACACTTTCTTTATTAAAGGCCAGGAAGCAAAACTCCCAGATAAAAAACTTGTAAATGCAGTTAAAAAAGCACATGAAAAAGGAGTCAAAGGAAGCAAAGGATGGCAATATAAATGGGAACAAGAAGACGCAAAAAAAGTATTATTACGTACCCATACAACTTGTTTATCAGCTAAGACATTATCTCAATTAAGAGATAAAAAAGCAAAGTTCTTTGCATTGGGAAAAAATTTCAGAAATGAGACAGTAGATTGGAGTCATGGTTTTGAATTCTATCAAACAGAGGGAATAGTAATAGATCCAGATGCAGATTTTAGGCATCTTCTAGGATATTTAAAAGAATTCTATAAGAAGATGGGTTTTGAAAAGATAAGATTTGCTCCTGCTTATTTCCCATATACAGAACCTAGTGTAGAAGTCACTGTATTTCATCCTGAAAGAAAGGTGTGGTTAGAATTAGGAGGAGCAGGAATTTTCAGACCTGAGATGGTAATCCCTCTTTTTGGAAAATGGGTCCCTGTGCTTGCTTGGGGACAAGGATTTGATAGAATCGCTATGGATTATTATAAGATTAAAGATCTTAGAGAGATGTATGAGAACAATATAACTAAATTAAGGCAGAAAAAAGCCTGGATGAAAGTTTAAAATGGCCAACATTAAGTTTAGCAGAAAAGAATTTGAAAAACATATAAAAATAACACCTAAAATAGAAGAACAAATACATATGTTTGGAACACCTTTAGAATCATTAACAAAAGATGAAGTAGAAATAGAGATATTCCCAAATAGGCCTGATATGCTGTCTATGCATGGTTTCCTAAGAGGATTTCTTGGTTTTCTTGGAAAACAAAAAGGATTAAAAAAATATAATGTAAAAAAATCAGGTTACAAGCTAGTTGTTGATTCCTCTCTTCCAAAAGAATGGCCATATGCTGTTGCATGCATTGTCAAAGGAATAAAATTTGACGACGAGAAAATCAAAGAAGTAATAGATATCCAAGAAAAACTTGGTATGACTATGTTAAGAAAAAGGAAAAAAGGAGGGATTGGTTTATATCCTCTTGAAAAAATAAACTTTCCTGTCAAGTTCGTTGGAATGGATCCTAATAAAATAAAATTTGTTCCTCTTGAATCAAATAGAGAGATGACAGGGAAGCAAATCCTATCAGGACATCCAACAGGAAGAGATTATGCCTATATATGTAGTAGATGGAATAAGTTTCCTGTATTTATAGATGATAAAGGAAAGATTATGTCTATGCCCCCTATTATTAATAGTCACACAATGGGAAAAGTAGATGAAAAAACAAAAGAGGTATTTATAGAAGCGACAGGCCCTAATCTTAATATAATCAAGAAAGCATTAAATATTATTGTGACTGCATTGGCAGATATGGGAGGAGAAATATATTCTATTGATTGTATTCAACAAAATAAAAAGCCTATAAATATTCCAGACCTAACACCTGAAAAAATATCTATAAATATAAAGAATGTAAACAAACTTCTTGGACTAGATCTAAAAGAAACAGATGTAAAGGGATTATTAGAAAAAATGGGTTATAACTATAATAAAGGCGAAGTAGAAATTCCTGCTTGGCGTATTGATATCTTACATGAACATGATATTATAGAAGATATAGCTATTGCTTATGGTTATCAGAATTTCACTCCAGAGATTCCAGAAGTAGCTACAATAGGGCAAGAAGATAAAACAGAAGCCACTAAGCGTAAAATCTCAGAGATATTACAGGGATTAAATATGTTAGAAACATCTTCCTTCCATCTAACAACTCCTGATGCCCAATTCAAAAAAGTGAATAAGAAAAAAGAAAATATAATAGAAGTAGAAGAAAGTAAAACAGAATATAGTATATTAAGGCATGATCTTCTCCACTATGCTTTAAAAATTCTAAGTGAAAATAGTGATGCAGAATATCCTCAAAGGATATTTGAACTAGGAAGAGTTTTTTCATTAGATAAAAAGTCAAGTACAGGAATATCTGAAAAAGAGGATCTATGCGTATGTACAGCTTCTCCTTCATCAAATTTTACAGAAATAAAACAAACATTGGATTATCTTATGAGGATGTTAGATAAGAATTATAAAATAGAACCTACAATGAACTCCTATTTTATCGACGGTAGATGTGGAAAAATAATAGTGGATGAGAAAGAGATAGGATTTATAGGAGAGATATGCCCAAATATTCTAAGCAATCTTAAAATAAAGATGCCTGTCTCTGGTTTTGAGCTTGATATTCATCAGATTGTCTCCTAAGCCCAGATAACTCAGCTAGTTTTCTAGAAGCCTCTAACGCATTGTGACAATGCTCAGAATGTGATTCTATAACAGGAACAAATCTTTGTACACAACATGCATCATAAAACCTTTCTATATGCTCCCTTATATGCCTCTTTGACATATGAAACTCCTGTATAATAGAATGATACCTTGGTTTTTCATCTTCAGAGGCATTATCTCTTGCTCTCTCTCCTTCTTCTACTGCTTTATCTATCATTCTGACATGAGCTTTAGCTACACCAATCATATAATTCCTCTGTATCTCATTAACAGGCAGAGAGCCATCACAACATCTACATTTGGACATTTTAAGAATAATTAACCAAAATAACTTTTATCTTGTTTTTTTGCTTCTTGATCATAACTTTTTTTCATTGAATCATATAATCCTCTTAGGTCTTCATTAATATCTTTCCACTTCTTACAAATATGATTTATTAGTTCTGCTTCTTTTTCCTCATTATAATCTATCTCAAGACTATAGGCTTCTACTTCAAACTTAGCAAATACTTTATATAACTTACCTACTGATTTTTTATCTTCTTCATTAAATCCCTTTATAATATTAAATATGAAAAGAGGAGCACTCTGTGGATTAATAAAAGTCTCTAGTGTCCTAAGATGCCAGAAAACCTTTTCCATAATCTGCTTTCTTATCTTCTTAAGTATAAGATCTGTATCCTCTAACACAATATTCTCTACTTCAAAATTCTCATTTATATATTTAAAATCAGGAAGAGAATATTTACTAGCCAGCTTCTTATATTTTTCTTTAAATTTATCTAAACTTGATTTTTCTTTTTCCATTCATAAAAGAAAGATAGATATAAGTTTTTAAACTTAATGATTAAGGATATCCATCCCATTTCTTGCCTATATATTGATCTATATTATTTGGATTTTTACATATAAATGTTATATCTGTACCTACATGCTCAAACCTCTCATGATTTCTATCTATATTATGAATAATACAATTAGTCTTATGTTTAAATGCTTTTCCACATTCTAGACATACAAATCTTTCTGATCTATCCATCTGGATATTCAAAGATATTTCTTGTTCCTCGACTTCCTCATCACTTTCTTCTTCCTCTTCTTCATCCTCTAGAAACTCAAATATTTCCTGTCTAGACTTAAATTTTATTTGAAGTCTTCTCTCAAATTCATGAACTGATTCATGTTGTTCTCTAGTTAAAGGAATAAGATTCTCTACATTATTATTCTTCTTATTTCCATCTATGTGATGCACATCATATTCTGAAAAAGGTAATGGATATTTTTCCCTATTTTTTAAATAGATATCCTTATAAGCTATATCTCTATGAACAAGATTAGAATGCTCCACCTCTACTTCTCTTTCATAACCCTTCTCATCTGTATATTTATATTTCATCCTAACTCTAAAAAGCCGTTGCTGAGGATTGAACTCAGGACCTTTACATTTTTGGTTGATGAATTCTTTAGAACCTTATTATAGTTCTTGAGACTCTTTCTTAGTTTTTCTGACTCTAAGAACTCTTTTTTCCTCAGAAATTAAAAATTTCTGGGGCTCCAAAAACCTTTTGGTTTTTTAGAGCTAAAAAGAGTTGTTATATTACCAATGTAACGCTCTACCAACTGAGCTACAACGGCAGATACACTTGCTAGCCTTTTCTGGCATCTCTATACTCAGAAAAGGTCTGATTCTCAGGAAACCATCTCATCTTAACTGCATTTCCCATTAATATCTTAAGATTGTCAAAACTCTGGCCTAACCATGTTAAATATACCTTAACAACATTTGCAATACCATCTACACTCTTGAAATCAAAACTATGAGTCCTGCTCAAGTTTGTGATAGTCAGATAAAGAAATAAAATAAAAAGCAAAACAACAACAATAACAACTTTTCTTCTTATATGCTCTACCTTGAGGAAGAATAAAGCTATTACAATTATTGCAATGATAACAATAGTAGCGAATTCCATCTTAAAAATATGTTTAGAGAATATTTAAAGGTTATGCTGTTAAAAATCAATATAATATATGAATCTAGGATCCCCTGCACCCCATACTACCCTATTACCATATATATCTATTCTGCCAAGATATTTTTGGTCTTCAACTAACAAGGATTCTTCTTTAGTAGAAAGATCATACATATAAATATCTCTTCTTTGATTTCTATTATCAGACCACACTACCTTATTATCATATATAGCTGGATATTCTTTTTGCGAAGCAACCATGGTTATCCTATTGAGAGAGGATGTAGCAAGATTATAATGATAGATTCCATCTGGTCCAATAAACACAACATCATCCTTATATATGTCTGGAGAAGAAGCACCTTCCATCAATGTTGTATAAACTCCAGTCTGAAGATTATAAGCATAAACCCCTGTTACCTCACTAACAATATTATAGCTCTGATAAACAACATTATCTCCATATATCTTCGCATTGCTATGAGAATAAGCATTAGGATGATGTATTATTGTTCTGCTTCCTGTCTGTAAATCATAGACAACCAAATCATTAACAGTACCAACTGGAGTAAAATCTTCATAAACTACCTTATTTCCATAAACATCAGGAAAATTCATGCCTTCTCCTGAAATATTCATTGAGGTTTTTGTATTAATATCATAAACATATATACTGGATCCAGATACATAAGCAATATAATTATTCCAAATAGAAGTATCTCTTCCAGATCCGATATTTACAGTTTCACTACTATCAATATCATAATAAGAGAATCCATCCCAGACTATACTGTTTTCATAGATTCTAGGTTTAATGCCCTGAGAAATCCTAATAGGCTCACTAGGAACTGGGGGGAGGCATCACTTCTTCTTCCTCTCCCAAAAACTCATACAAACACTCAGCATATCCCTGAGCATCAAGAATATTAGATACCCTACAAACAACTCTTACAAATACTCCTTTAAACACATTAGCAGCTTCTAACATGTCAAATACCTCAACACACTGCCCATCTGAACATATATTAGTCTTACACTCATAATTATTCTGGCAAGTTGACCAATCTCCTGTAACAGGATCTTTTGTCTTCTGTGATTTTATATTTCCATCTATATCACAATAAGAAGGTATATTATCTTTCTCTAATCTGATTCCATAAGGTATACAAGAATCATCATCAAAACATCCTGAACATAATCCAGGAGTACATTCTACTATAGTTGTAGTAGAAGGCAAACATCTAGATAAATCATTACAAACCTTTGTCTGCTGTCCATATTCAGGACAAACTAAAGGAGTTAAAGTACACTCCCAATTAGGCAAGCAAGATAAGTATTCATCAGTCATAGTGCTTGGATGCTTTTTCAAATATCCTCTTATTATTTCCTGAGACATAGAATCAAATTCATTTAATTTAGCATTACCATCTATTTTTACTTGTCTTCCTATCATACCCTGTAAAATTTCTTCTCCTGTAATATCCCCTACATCCAAATTATTCTCTGATCCATATACATATAGAACAATCTTATTCTTACTCTGCCAAATAGCAGCCCTCACACTTCCCCATTTATCTCCTCCTTTAATCATCAATATCTTATTTCCATCTATATCTTCAAGATTATATACAAAATTCTCTCCTTCAATCTCTCTAAAAATATCTTTTATATAATTTTGAGGTCCAACCTCATCCTCATATATAAATACTCCTGCTTCTGATTCTTTATTAGACCCGGCATAATAAGCATAATTAACATTTAAACTTATAAAGTCCATATATGATGAATAATAACCATAAGTCCATTCTGGAGAATATTTAGGATCTAAAACAAGATTATTACTAATAAATCCTTGTTCAACACCATATATTATAATTGGTTTATAGCTCATTAATGGAAAATAATATTTACCTAATTCTTTTACATAAACATTTCCTTTAAATTCAATAATACAGCTTCCTCCGACATAATCCTGACAATAAGAATTAGACTTTGTTAAAGGAACCGATATTTGCCCATTAGGAGCACTTATTACTTTTGTTATCCTATCTGGAACAAAAACAGAATCCTCCTCTGAAACAACTATCTGATATCTAATAATGGCCTCATTCCCAATTTCTACAACATTCCCTTTTTCTGCCCAAACATTCTCGTTTAATATCTCATAAGTCCCACCAACACAAGCACCATCTTGACATATACCTGGACAAGCATACTGAATAGTAAAGTTATTTGGATTTGCTCTATCCAAACAATGCCTCTCTATCAAACTTCTATTATCCAAACAATAATCCTCAAACATCAGGCCAGGAGAGACACTAGTATTAACCTCTCCTTTTGTATAATAATCTAATCCACCATCTGTATCAAAACACCATTCTGTTGTCTGATTTATATCACAATAAAAAGTATCTTTTTGATTACCAACATTTCCATATGTAGCTCCATCCCCCCATGTAAAAGAAAAAGACATCTCATTCTCATCAAAATAAGGATCATTATATTTAGCTACAGCATAATAACTACCATAAGATCCTAAACTTATAATCCCTTCATAATGATCTCCTACTCTAGTTAAAGACTTATCATTGTATTCCTTACTCCTCATATTATCTCTAAGATCTAACTCAATCTCATTTACAACGTAATTAGTCCCATTCCATATACTAGATTCCTCGTCTATATTTGTAATTTCAAGAACAACAGCATCAAAATATGGCTCACTATAAAGAACAACATAAGCCCCTTCTCCTCCTTCTGTCCATCCTCCTTCTCTAAGAACAACATTCTCATCATCATAAGCAGTATCGCTTATTGCCTCATTTATTTCTACTATAGAAGCAGCACTTATCTCACTACACCTATCTACTATGCCACTTGGTCCAGAAATACAACTTCCATTTGCACAACCATATGAACAAGTAGTACAACCCCCACCTGATACACCTACACAAGTTCCGTTCTGACATGAATAACTAGTTGATGAAACACAAGCATTATTATTCTGGCAATATCTTCTTGAAGTTGAAGTTCCACAATCAGCATCTGTCTGACACTCAGGAACTGGAACAGGAGGACTAGGTTGTTCTGCACAACCATCATAATCACCGGGAGCAGGTAATGCCTCAGACCATCCAAACAGTTCAGTGTCTGTTTTTCCATCTTTTGAATAAAGAATATACCATTTTCCTTCTGGAGGATAATATACAGCAAGATCTGTTTTTCCATCATTATCAAAATCTGAAGGAGCAGGCACTACTGCACTCCATCCAAAATCCTTTTCTATAATTTGATTAGTACTACTCTGCCATATCCACCAGTGACCATCAGGATCATCTCCACAAGCACGAGGACAAAAGACAGCTAAATCCATTTTTCCATCACCATCAAAATCACCTGGAGCAGGAATAGTAGCAGACCATCCAAAATTATTTTTATATACAGATCTATTAGAGGAATACTCTATTATCCAATTAGAATCTGACCTATAAACAACACCTAAATCAGCTTTTCCATCATTATCATAATCACCTGGAACAGGTACAGAACCTGCAGAACCATAATGAACATAACCTTCTGCTGCATTATACCTAGCTTTTAAATGAACAGGAATATTCCCTGATGAAAAACTAATATACCACTTACCTCCTTCAGGAAGATAAACAGCTATATCTCTCTCACCATCACCATCAAAATCAGCACTTGCAGGAAGTGTTCCTGCAAAACCATGTCTTAATTCCTCAAAACCATCTCTTGATTTCAGAATAGACCATGTTCCAGTACCTGGATGAAAAACAGCAAGATCACCAAAACCATCTCCACATGAAGAACTATATGACCCCCCACCACTAGAACCACCAGTAGCCTTTCCTGTAATCCCATTCCAAAAATCACTCCAAAAACTAGCTGATGCAAAACCAACTAATAATAATGTTATTAATAATAGACATACTATCTTACCACTCTTTCCTCTCTTTTTCATATTATTTCTTAATTTCTTTACTATTTAAATATTATTATTTCCCTGATGCAACAACTACTCTTTTTTTCTTTACAGAAGGTTTTTTCTCGACGGTTTTGCTGGTTTTAGGTTTCTTTACACTCTTTATTATTGCTATAGCAGCAATAATAACAATAGCAATTATAACAAAAATAATTATTCCCCAAATATATGGTTTTAAATTTCTCTCTGTCTCCACTCCTCCTTGATCCTCTGCATCATCATGACTTATTGCCTGATCCATGCTCCCATCATCCTCTATAACCTCTCTTCCCTCATCTCTAGCCTCTGCAGTTGTTATTGGTTCTTGAATATATTTCAAAGTCATATTAGCACAATTAGAGGATTCAATTGAATTAAGTTTTACAGCTGCATCATAATAACCATTGCCTATTAAATCAAACTTGCTAATATAACCTGGACTTAAAGAAGCAAGCTGAGGAATGTTCATAAGAGGCAATTGTATCTTGACATTAGCAGGATTTACCTCTAAAACAGCCATACTATATATATCTCCAAAAAGAGCAATCCTTACAATATCCCCTTCACAAAGAATTTGATTATATCCTTTCTTAAAAACATTCTCATTTATTGTATAAGTATTTGTTGTTGTTCCTCCTGTTGTTCCTCCTGTTGTACTTCCTCTTGTACTTGGCTCACACGCATCTCCCTGACCATCTCCATCTCCATCTTCCTGACCTGGATTATAATCATCTTCACAATTATCACAAGCATCTCCCCAACCATCTCCATCTGTATCATTTTGATCCTGATTAGTTATATTAAAACAATTATCACAAGCATCTCCATATGTGTCTGTATCATTATTAGCTTGATCTAAATTAGCCACAAGTGGACAATTATCCAAAGAATCATTTATAGTATCATTATCATCATCATTATCACATAGATTCCCAAAACCATCTCCATCTGTATCTATCTGAAGAGTATTATTCACAGATGGACAATTATCACAAACATCTCCTACTGTATCTTGATCTACATCTGATTGATTTTGATTAGTTATATAAGGGCAATTATCACAAGCATTTCCAAAAGTATCTGTATCATTGTTAAGCTGATCAGGATTACTTACATTTATACAATTATCCAAAGAATCATTAACAGCATCATTATCATAATCCTCAGGATAATCATCACATAAATCTCCTATCCCATCTCCATCCATATCATTCTGGTCTGGGTTGCTTACATTGACACAATTATCAAAAGTATCTGGAACACCATCTCCATCTGAATCAGATGTAGAAGAAAGATTTCCATACAGATCTACAACACCTTCTACTTCTCTATATATGTCTATACATTTTTCTTCCAAACATAACAAACTTCCTAAACATTCAAAATCATTTTTACAACTCACTCCTTCTGTTTTTTGGTTAACAAAACTATCTGAAGCAGAATCACAATATTGAGAGTTTCCATTAATAACAAGAACTCTTCCATATGGATAACACTTAGTATTATATATACAGCCATCACAACCTGTTTGTGCTAATAAAACCTGAGTTAAGAAAAATAAAATTACTAAAGAAAATAATAAGTAAATAGGCTTTTTCATTTTAATCTATTAAATTGGAATAGTGTGATTATCTATACAATCCTCTCTTCCTTCTTCATCAATTGGATTCGCTAGCCAGCATAATATTCTCCACAACAAGCTTGTCTGACCTCTTATTTCCTGAACAATACTTACACACTCTCCATCTGAACAGAAATTACTCAAACACTCATATCCTGCCTGACATGAACTATTATCTGCTTTCTGGCTCTGAAAAATTCCATCTCCTGAGCAATAACTTAATACTCCTGTAGCATTCATTCTAAATCCAAATGTATAACAATCATTACCTATCAAACACCCATCACATCCTCCCACTATTGTACAATTATCTTCATCTGTAACATTATCACAATCATCATCTAATCCATTATTACATATTTCATATCCTAATGATTCTCTTGCAGCCAAGTATGGTGTCCAGTTTCCATCCATACACCTCTCTACTCCTTGACTACATATACCTAATGTACTTCCATAAACTCTATCTTGAATACTTTCATCTGTCTCATTATCACAATCATTATCTATATCATCACAAATCTCTGCACTAGGTTCTATATTTCCAGTACAATTACCCCAAGTACCTGTCTCATTATTACAATACTGCATTCCATATGAACATGCTCCTACATCACTAGAACCGCATTGTTGACTTGTACCATTTACACAAGGACATCCTTCTTCTGCACCATTTGCACAATTATTATCAACTCCATCCCCGCATACTTCATTAGCACCTGGATTAATAGTAGAATTTGAATCATCACAATCAAATACTATTCCACAACCTTCTTGAGAAACATTATACCCATCATTATCATTATCTGTACAGCTTATAGGAATATCAACATCAAAAGCCAGAGTATATATTTGCAGATTAACATTCTGAGAAGCATCTCTACATCTTATGTAATATATCTTTGTTCCTTCTGTTAATCCTGTTAATTCTTGTCTATGATTTCTAGTTCCTGTAATTGAAAAACCAGTCATCTGATCATAACTGGAAACAATAGTAGAATATCTACAAGTAGCATTCTCATCTGTCTGAACAGTCATATTTACACTACTTCTTGTTACTGTTCCTGTTGGCTGCCCATTACTTATTACAGGAGGAGTCAGATCAGGAGCAACAGGTGGAGGTTCAGGTGCAACAACTGATTCCCACATTCCTGGAACAGGCAATGCTCCTACATCTCCCAAATCCACATAAACAAAATGATCTTCAGGGTGTTTACTAGAATATCTAATTAACCAATCAGCTGATGGTGAATTTGCAGGACCACTATTTGTTTTATATAAAGCCATGTCTGCTTTTCCATCATTATCATAATCAGCAGGCATTGGAATACCATCAAGAAGATCTTTAAAACCTATATCCATAATCCCTCCTGTTGATAACAGAACATACCATCTGCTTCCAGGACTGCCGCATTCTTTTGGACAATAGACAGATATATCATCTCTTCCATCTCCATCATAATCAGCAGGTACAGGGACAGTCTGAGACCAACCAAACGACTGAGTAATAATAGCACTTCCATTAGCAGGAAGTATGTACCAATAACCTTGAGCAGTTGCATTCAATACAGGAGCAAAGACAGCTATATCATCTCTTCCATCTCCATCATAATCAGCAGGTACAGGCACTACTGCACTCCATCCAAATTGTTGAGTATAAATACTCCCATTACTAGGCCATATATACCACATTCCTTGAGCAGTTGCATTCAATACAGGAGCAAAGACAGCTATATCTTTCTTGCCATCTCCATCATAATCAGCAGGTACAGGAACAACTGCACTCCATCCAAAATTTTCTTCTCTAAACCCATCTGTTGACTGAATAATATCCCAAGTAGCTGTACCTGGATAATATACAGTTAGATCTGTCACATTATCTCCATCATAATCTCCATATACAGAAAGATAATTTGTTAAACCTGAACCAACTTTATATTCAAATAAAGGCAAAGCTTGTTGCCATCCAAATGATTTTATATCCACTTTTCCATCTTTTTTAGCTATCCACCAATTACCTCCAGTAGGATAATAGACAGCAAGATTACTACCATTCATATCTTGGGCATCTTGAATTTGCATAACCAAATTTCCAGTAATACTTTTATCTGTAGAATTATTAGAATTAAGAATAATCATAATTGCCACTAACACTATAGCTATAACAATTAAAGCAATATTGCCACCCTTTTTCATATTTTATATACAAAAACTTTCTTTATAAATGTTTTGCAACTATGAAGTTAAAAAATCTCAGAATCCAAAACCCTTATGTCTGGACTTAATAGAAAGATATGATCCTCTTTAAATCTTATACTCCTATATATTTTTTGCAATAATTCTCTATGAGCCTTATCCTTATAAAAACTCCAGAAAAAATTTGGTTTTTGTTTTTTTAAAATCTGCCAAAATAAAGATTGTGTATTTGGATATGGAAATTTTGTTATAACAACACTATTGCAGATCTCTCCTGGAAAATCTATCCCCCTATTACATCTTGTTGTAAACAAAATATCTTTCTCTCTATTCTTAAACTCTTTAACCAACCTTCCTTCTTTATCTTCTTTCTGCATTCTCATTAGCTCATCTCTCGTTATTAAAAACCTTAGATTATATTTAGCAAGTTCTATTCTATCAGGAAGGTCCTGAAAAGCACTGACATGAACAACACATGGTTTTTTTGCTTTACTTATACATCTATCCAATGCCATAAGATACTGCCCTCTATTAACTCTACCTGTCCTAAAATTCTCATACTTAAAATCCATTTCTATTCCTGTTCTTTGTTTTTCTATATTTCCCTGATTTACAACTTCTGCTTCTATAATCTTAAAATCCTTTATACCAAATATTTCCTGTAAGACCTTAGCAGAATGTAATGTACCTGACATCATGACAAAAACCTTATTTTTCTCAAGCAAATATTTGAAAACTTTCTCAAGATTAATTGTAACTATCTTAACACTATATTCATCCTTTTTCTCTTTATCTCTATGAAAACTAACATAACTATCACTCATGACTTCATAAAACTTCCTGCATATATCAGATACTTGCTCTATGTAACTATCTTCGTCCTGAACAATAGATAGATAATCATTTTTTGTAAATAACTTGATCAGCTCAACCATCTTTGTCCTGATAACAGGCAATATCACTTCTTGATTAACTCTAGCTTCCTCAATTACTTCCCTCAACTCTTCAAGCAAGGCATCTATAAGCTTAACATCATCCTCATTATCTGGAAAAAGAAACATTGCTTCTGTTCTCAATCTATTAAAATTAATCCTGCCCTCTTCTGCAAAATTATCTAAAAACTCATCGCACTCGTCTATAATCTCTACTTCTGTACTTGGTTTTCTTCCTATCATTGTCTCAAGAAGATATTGCTGACTGTTAAATATAATGACATCTGAGTTTATATATGATTTAAACTGCTCATAATAACTGCATCCTTCTTTTCTCTCATAAAAAATATGATCTCCATTAACCGCCTTATATTCATTCTTCTTTGCATCATCCAATTTAACATTTAGATCAGCAGGAAGAATAGGACTAAAATAAGGACAAGCAGGCCCTACTGATAATCTTTTCATAAACTTTATTCCAAGACTCCCCATATCTCCTCTATTCGGATTCTCATGATAATATTTTTTTAAGGTTCTTATATTCTTTTCCTTAATGCTTATCTTGCATGGAATAATATTGTTATCAGCTGACTCATCATAAGTTATCTCTTTTCCATCTCCCTCACCTTTTGTTTTTTTAAAGATATCAAACAATTTAGCATTTGTCTCTATCTTTCTTGTTTCTCTTATATCTTTTTTATTCTCCTTAAGATATTTACAAATATGATTATTTCTTCCTGTAATCATATTTATCTTTAACCTATTTCCATCTTCTTTAATAAGATATTTTCTAGACACATAATCATTCTCATATTGTCTCTGGAGATTTTTTATAGGAACAACTATGCTTGCTTTTCCAAGTTCATTAGCTATATTAAGTGCTATAGCACTCTTCCCAGTCCCACATACCCCATGAATAAATATGATCTTATAACCATTTTTTATCTCTCTTAATACTTCATCTACAACATCTGACTGAGACTTGCCATTGCTAAAAACTAAAGGACTCAGCTTCTTTTTTCCATCAAATAGGCTCCACATCCTATTGATTACTAAAATGCTTATTTAAGATTTGTTATACATAAAACACATATATTCTTATAAAGATTCCACCTTTCTTTTAGAAAAAGAAAGCTAAAAGCATAAAGAAAACTAAAATAGAAAATGACAAAAAAAGGGGATAGAATAGAAGTAAGATCTGGAGGCCCAGAAGATTATGAAAATGTAATAACAGCTTTACAATCAGAAGGAGCTTATAGAGAATCTAGTGATAATCCAGATACTTATGACAGGACATTAGAAAGAGATTCTGATGCAATGCTTGTTGCAATAGGTCATGGGAAAGTCAGAAGAAATAGATTTCTCGGAGTAGTATTTACAAAATATGATCCAGAAGACCATTATCAAAAAGCAAATATCTATGCTGGAGCCATAATTCCAGGATATAAAAGAAGAGCAAATGTAAGAGATGCATTAGTAGGAGAAGCAAGGAAAAGACTATTATCAAAGCTTGTACAAAGAGCAGAACAATTAATAGATGAACAAATAGAAGAAGAAAAAGAAGATCTTGAAAAGCAAGGTACAGATCCTGAAGAAAAAAGACAAGAACTAAAAAATAAGATAAACTGGCAAGACTTAGAATCAAATATAGTGATTAGATTTTATTCTTAGATAAAAATTCTTCCAACAAACTTTCCTAAAAAGTAAGTTACAATTATAACTAATGCAGCTATAAAATAATGCTCTCCTATAACCCTCCATAATGCTAACCCTCTTCTATTAGCTATTTCCACACTAACAAATCCTATTAAAATAGCACCCCAAACAATACTAACCGAGATAGCTACAGTTAGATTAAAAAGTAAAATAGGAATTATAAATGTCAAGGCTATAATAAATTTATAAAAAGCAGTAGAAAAAGTAGCAGCCCAAACTTGCTTCTGAGATTTTTGCTTTTCAGATTCTTCTGATATATGAACACCAAGAGCATCAGATAATGCATCTGCAATAGCTATAGTTATTACTCCTCCTATAACTGCTATTTTTAATTGAGTACTATATGTAAGTCCAATCATCAAACCAAGAGTAGTAATAACTCCTGATGTAACTCCAAATCCAAGTCCTTTTCTTATTGCTGTTTTCATTTTTTATTTTGTCTTTATTTTGCAAGAAAAGATGTCTTTTGATTTAACTTTTTCTGTGAAAAGTTATTTCTTTGTTCAAACTTTCTTGCTAAGAAAGTTTGCCTTTTCTTATTGCTGTTTTCATTTT